>Ga0116228_10005088_pt1 | contig 11702 bp, 12 predicted proteins | sample S1TSphfallax_2_FD_89694 | JGI IMG/M metagenome (GOLD analysis project Ga0116228, IMG submission 89694) | Host-associated microbial communities from peat moss isolated from Minnesota, USA - S1T2_Fc - Sphagnum fallax MG | ecosystem: Host-associated > Plants > Peat moss > Unclassified | place...
ATATGTGCCAAGAGAGGTTGTTTCCATGAACTTTAAAAATATATGGCATCCATGCTTGTAGCCAATGGTTGCCATCCTAGACAAAAAAGATCCACCCCATTAACTTTTGTAGACCAACGGTCAAGCTTAAGGATGTTTCAAAAGAAGCATTCACAACCTTCCAATGTTCATCGCACTCCTAAATGTGGTCTTTTGAGCATATTTTTCCTCTCCTTTCTAGTTAGTAGGAGAGATATAGAAAACCTTATTACCTTTTTGATAACCCATTTGGAACACCTATTCCATTTTGAACACATTGATCTTCAGGGTCAGCCTCACAATGGGCATTGATATCATGTGACAAAGGGGAATGTTCATTTAGGCTTTTGCCTTCGGATGAATTTTTGTTTTCTTTGAGAACCTCCACTATCTTGAATTTGTGCTCCATCTAGACCTGGAACATGCCTTTGTCTCTAGACGATATTAAGGCATCTAATGGGATAGATGACAAAGAATTTTGGCTAATCTCTTGAAAAGACATTTTGTGAGATAATTAGTCAGTTTTGTGCACAAACAATGAAGGATCCCCATTGAAGATTCAAGTAAGGGATGGTATGAATAGAATGCAACAATGAAGAGAAAATACTAGTGAAAGATGCAATCATACTAACATGTACCAAAAGTAGTTGTAACCATTGCTTAATTTTTTGAACTTTGGATTGTAAGAAAATAATAATAATAAATAGATTTTAAAAAATAAAATTTTATTGTGAATACATTGTATATGTCATAAAAATTTGGAATCAATCTAGTGAGTGAAAACTGCATATAAGGACTTTTTAACCTCTTGTAACGATTGCTTAAAAGTTGCATAAAAACAATTTTGACACTAAAAGCATAATTTGAAAAAAACATTAATGACATATTTTGGGATATATTTTAATATACATCTTAACATAATAGTATTAAGAAAAATTTAAAATTTAAAATCTTTTTTTGAAAGACATATCAAAAAAAATCTATGAATATTCTAGGAATAAAGTAGTGGTTAAGGGGGACGTGTGGCTCCTCATAGTGTGGTTGGACCATGTGGAAGTTGTTTTTGGCACATCTTGAAACTCACGGACATCCATATCTTGTTTAAGATTTGAATCAAAGTCTTATTCCAGAACATAATTGAGATTAAGATCAATTTTAAAAATCGGAAAACATGAATACATTCAATTCAAAAAATATTATAAGAAAGTAATTTACCTCCTCTAATATTTTCTAGAGCTCCTCTACTTCATGAAATAAACCCCTATTTGAGATACAATATCCTATAAAACATAATGAAATGAGACCAATACAAATAAATCATCAACTCAAAGGAAAATTTAAACAGATATTTTCCACATACCTCCAACCGAGTTCTTATCATGACAAAACTTTGCGCAATGAAAATATCCAGAAAAAATTGAAATCATAAGACAATGAGTTTTTTTAAATCTTTAAAAGAAATAAACATTCAAGAAGTGAAAAAAAAAACTCCTTTCAAGATTTATGGTCCAACTTTTGGCACTGAAAGTTTGACATCAAGACAAAAATGTTTTCTAGTTTGCTCTTGCTTTAGGTAAATGTTTGTAATGTATAAATGAAAAAAAAAAAAAAAACTCCTGAACTCTAACTTCTGATGCCAAAAGTTGGGGGCTTGGAGCTTTGCATGACATCAATCAAAGGCTAAAGCAATTTGTTTTACACTTAGCTTCCAACATCCAGTGGTGAAAATTGGAGGTCAAACACAAAAAAAATTGCCTTGATTTTGAAGAAAAAAAAGGGCTGAAACAAAAAAAATTACGCTTGGCCTATAACTTTTGATGTTGAAAGTTGCAGGCTGAACACAAAACAATTTGCCTCGGCTTGTCTTGTAATTTCTAAATTCCAAGTTTGAAAGCTTGAAGGTTGTGAAACACAAGGTTTTTTTTGTGTTCAACCTCCAACTTTTGGTGTTGAAAGTTCGAGGCCAAGAGTGCAAGAATCCACCTCAACCTTGAAAAAAAAAGGGGGGCCTAAGACAAACAATTTTGCATTTAGCTTACAACTTTTGGCTACAAATTTTTTTTTGCCTCAACTTATCGTGTAGTTTTCGAGCTTCAAAATTGGAAGCTTGAAGGTCTCAAGTGTTTGAAACCCAACCTTGACCTCTATTGGGGTTCTAAAGCGTCGAAGCTCCAAGGCTAAAGTAGATTCATATGCATTCGGCCTCCAACTTTCAATGCTTAAAGTTGGAAATCGAACACATATGAATTTGCCTTGACCTCTTTTGGAGCTCCGAAAGTCCATTTTTGGAAGCTCTAAAAGAGGCTATGGGAAAAAAAATTGCCAAGGCCAAACTCTAGATCAAATCTACAAAGAAAATGCATTAAAATAATTCATGAAACATTAAATTTTTTGAAATTCGGTAAGAGAAAGAAGCTTACTTCAAGGTGTTGAGTTGATTGTGTGCCCTCCACCTCCTACAAGAAAAACAACACAATGAATATATATCTTAGAATCAAAAGTAAAAAATTAGGGTTTCTTCACACCTTTTTCGAGAAACCAAGCTATTATGTGATTTCAAGCACAATTCCATCCTCTTTTGGTACAAAAACCAATGCTTTGTTTATCCACCTAGGATAGACCCAATCTATTTTTGATTTGAATGGAACATCCAAGTTACATCTCTTTCACAAATTCGTAGGGTGTTTCTTGCAAAAACCAAGGTGATTGTGTTTCCAAAGGCATATAATCTTCAAGCATAACACAAAAAATGTTTGTTCCATTCTTTAAACTATGAATGGAAAAGAGGTTTTGATGCATATCTTCTATTGGTTCCAATTTCTTCTTTTTCAACATCTTGATATTTCTTTGGTGTTGTTTCAAGTTAGTCCACTAGAAACTTGATTTCCATCTTCCTCACCTTGGAATTCTTGAATTCTTTTCACAAACGACTTCTTCCTACATCTGAATCTTTCAATCATATAAAATAAACTTTAGCTCTTAATTGAAAATGATACTGTTTTCAATTATAAGATGTTTTCTCTTGTTTATACATTTGAACACTCAATTAATAGCAATGAATAATCAAGGGATTTCAATTTATTCTTATCTAAATATATGTTATATATTATACTTGAAATATTATTAGGAAAGTGATTTGAATTTACTACAACCTTATTAGTGGTTTAAATTTTAAATTTTAAAATAATATTTAATATGCAATTTTTTTAAATATTTGAAAACATACATTTTCTTATTCATGGAAACAAACACTATTTTTCCAATTATTGAATAAAAAGACCATTTGATTCATCATTAGAGACAACACAACTTTTCAAGAGAGATTATATATATATATATTTATTTAGTTTCTATTTTTCCGTAACGTTGTCGCATAATTCAGTTTCTCAAACTCTTACTTCAAGTATCAAAATTCTAATGACCTCTTCGTAATCATTTGAGGGAATCATATCTATGTAAATTAACTGTAATAATTAGTGTCCTTCATGAAAATGAATGGTGTTATTGTTATTGGACTATTGTACTAAATTTGATTTTGTCAATAACAAAAAGTTAAAAGAAATTGATGTTGTGTTAGGAAACATTTTTCTTGTAAATCTTGCACTCTTAATAAATGTGGGAACATTGCCCTATGGCTTCAAATTGGCCTCCTAAATTTAATGCTATTGAATTTTCAATCTTTATCATTAACTTTTGCTACATTGAAACGTTTTTTCAAATGCAGCTTGGAGTTTTGCTATAACACCTTTTGCCTTTATATAAATTAATCCACTAATAATGCCACATCTGATCTTTCAAAACAATTGTGCCCTTGTAACCACACCTTTGGAGTTGACAAAACAAAGTTTGATGATGAAGTTTGGAAATGTTTAAATTGGAGATTGGTTGCATTTTGTATATATAGACCTCATCACTATGGATTTGTGCTCATTCTATTAGAATAGGTCATGATAATCCCCACTTGTTTTCATAAAAGCTCAAGGGGAAATGAATAATTTTAGTTAAATATATTATTATTATTATTATTAGTTCCATGTTCACCCAAATATGTTGGGACATGAGACCTTATGTGTGTCATGTGTGTCATCTCCAAATTGCCAATTCTTATATAATTATATGGAAAATCAAATGTGAGCTTTAAACATCCTATGAATGCCACATGTTCTTTTGAGACATTATTACAAAATGTGAAGGTCCAAATTCTTTAAGAAGTGCAAAAATATTGTGACGGTGTCACCTTTTTTATACTTCATTACATAGTTCTATTTGACCATGTAAAGACACAAAATGGATGGGATTGATGGAATTTATAATTGTAATGGTCTAAAATATGGTAATTATAAAATATTTGAACATTTTGACTACTTAATTTTGGCATGGATCAAAATATAGGACAAAAAGGGACTCCATTAAGGACTAGGTCATTTTTGTCCTTAATGATACACTTTAAAGAATTTGAACATGTGGGTGCAGTTCACTAATCCTTGTTCACTAGACCATTGAATTCACTACTTTCCAACTAGTCCCCATTTACTAGGATCGGTGAATTCACTCAAAATTTTATGAAATCACTTAGTGTACATGGACAACTTTTGTTATAATGAAACATTTCCCATATTCACACATGGTCCACTTACAAATTGTTATAGCGGATATGCATATATCATAGACACCTTAATATGTTCCAACTTCATACATCTCACATGCATATTTCCTTGATGTATGTTGTTGGTGCTTAAATGTTAATTGCACATACATTAAGTACATGCTTCTAACACATGCAAATGGTAGTCTTGTATGGAACATCCACATGTCTAATACATACACATATGTGAAATGTACATTTACACCACATCCAAATTTACAACAATTCATATATTTCAATGTCAGATGCACAAAACCAGGTGCTCAAGTACGCTAACATATTGTTTGGATTATGATTCCCTTAATGCTTTTAAAGTCACACCATTTAATCTTTTAGTTCATTTGTTTGCAATAACTATTAATTTATGTTCTTTGTATTTAGGACGAGAATATTATCTCTTATACAAAATTCCCTTCGACATGAAGTCTACTATTTGTAGTTATCTTTTGTAACCATCCATAATTATTCTATTATGGGGGATATATGTGAGACTATATATATAATGACAATAAATAATTATCCTTCAATTTTTCCGCATCATATTATTTTGTGATCTTTAGTCGATTTTTAGGAGAAAATTTGTCACTATTTGTGTATAATTCACTTGATTGCACCTAATGTCTTTTTATTAATTGTTTTAAGCTATTTTTATTTATTGTTGCTTGTCCTTTATTTTACCCCTTTCCCCTTTCATCAAATTGTCAACAATCCCACTAGATTCCACCCACCAAGTTTTGTAGGAAAAATGTTATATGCATATTGTCTGTTTCTTATGGATTTTCTTAGGAGAAACCCATGCCTTCTCCATTTTTCCCCTTGATTCTTAAAAGTTGCATGGCCATTAATGACCTCAGTCATTAGTAAATGTTTTGTAAATGTTGTTTTTTTTTCCCTCCAATGTTCAATATATCGAAAGTTTTCTTGAAGGTTGGTCATGAGACAAAATATTTATTTTATATTTAATTTTTCACATTCTTTTTTTTCTTGTTCTATGCAACTTCTTGCTACATTATTTGACATGTGAACTTTTCATGTTTCTGTTTTGAAATCCATTTATGTAGTTTAACAAACGTTGCTTCCTTTTTCGTGCTTTTATTTTGTTCCCTACACTCCCCTTGGATTTTTATTTTTTTTGGCCATGGAACTACCATCTTGGCTAATGCCAATTATGTTTTTTAACAAATTGAATCAATTTCATCCTAGATTAAATCAAAATGCCTTGGGACCATTTGAATGTTTTCATGAATAGGATTGCATGATTCCAATTGACCTTGGTCTTGGGACAATGGTCTAAAATGGCCACTTTTGGGTTTGTATTAATGGACACATATCACCATCTCTTTGGCTCCAAATCATTCCAATCATATTTCCCACCATGTATTTGGGATTACTATTTAGTCATTAGGATTATTAGAAGATGAATTGAACAAATTTATGTGCCTTTTCAATGTCGTCCTTTGTGCAATGTTGGGATTGTTGTAAAAAAAAATTAATGTTCTATATATGGTAATTAATTTTTATTTCTCTTTGTGCCACCAATACCATTCTTGTTGTTGCATTGTCAATTGTATCTTTAAATTTTATGTGGAAAAATATATCCATTTTTCCAATTTAAATATTTGTAATCCTTTCACATTGTTCTTTCACTACTTCAAAATGTGGGTGCAGTTCACTAGTCCTTGTTAACAAGACCAATGAATTCACTGCTTTTTCACTAGTCCCCGTTCACTACAAATAGTGAATTCACTCAAAATCCAGTGAAATCACTTGGCGTACATGGACACCTTTTGTTGTAGTGCTTATGATTGGAGATTACCTTTTTCACCCTATTGTTACTTGTCCTTGCATTTTATTAATAGTATGCTTCTAGATTATATTTCTTGTGTTGAATTTTTTATTTCTAGTTCTTCATCTTGCCTTTAAATAAAGTTTTTGATATAGTGGCATTTTTTGTTGTCTAATTGTCAAATTGTTAGATTTATCTTATTGATTGCCTTCTTTTTTAATCAATGGCTACTTTCAATGTTGTATGAAAACGAGATCTTACCATCTTGGTTGTTGATTTTGGAGTTGTACAAATGACTAAGAATGTCCTCTATGCAATGTTTATGTTTCGATGAAAATTTGTGCATGTTTCTAAAGATGTTTCTTACGTAAAGACAACGTTGTTTTAAGTTCTATTTATTAAGTTTTAGATGTGAATGCTGGAGGGATGTTTTAGATTGTCACCAAGAGCAAGTGTCAAATCATTGACAAAAATGTGCTTAACAATTCTCAAGATATTATTTTAACCCTAGGCACAACTACATCAGTGGCCAACATTGCTACATAAGGAGTTGTGATGAAGGAAGAACATAATGCAATTTCTCACAAATCAAAGTTTTATGTTTTGATTACGAAGTCATCATTTATCAACCTTTGTGATTCTTTTGATGGAGAGAGGCATTCCGGTCCTTTCTTGATGTTGTTGTCCTTGTTTCCGTGAATTCACGAGATGCCAAAAAACAACTTTTGTAAATGGATGTGCCGTGAGCAATTATTTTTTCCAATGTTATTAAATTGTTAAAAACAATGTTTTTGACCCCACACACTTGTTCTAAATTGAAGCCCTTAGACTACAATGCCATCACAATTGAGGTTATGAATTGTTTTCCCACAAAATTTAATGGTGAAATATTATTTGAGTTTTTTCCTATTCATCATCCATTGGGACATTTTGGACATTTGCAAGGTATGAACAGGATGGCCATGCTTGGTGCAAGTTGTAAACTGATAACATTAAAAATTTGTTTTAATTGCATTTTAAAATAACAAAATGCCTTAAACATTTGTGTTGTCAAAATGATTTTTGTCCTTTGTTGCAATATTTTTTTGCACGCAATGAAGTTACTTAGAGTGGTGATTGTTCATAGCTTCCAATATCTAGATAGTGCCTCATGAAATCCTTGATTTGTACCACTAGTTGTAAGTTCTGTGATTCTTTGCCCACTTGTTTACAAACTTACAATTGCAAAATGTATTATGTTGTTCACAAATTTCTAAATCTTTTAAGAGCCGCAATCCATTTGGGCACCCACGCCCATTTAGTTGTAAAGGACAAGTGTAGATTATCCTTCTAGGAAATGAAGAACATGGTTATAGACAAGGTTTGTTGCATGCCAACTACTACCACTTTGGTTATTGCTTTGTTTACAAATAAGAATTTTTTTTTTCATCATTTGTTCAATGAGGACGGAGAAGGTCATGTGGAGTTTCTCGAAGGTGAAAAACTAGATCAAACATCTTTAAAATTCATTCCATGGTGCTCTTCTGGCATATGCAACCTAATTGCTTCACTAAAACATCATCTTGGTAATTTGGGTTCTATTGACTATATTTTAAAATTGAAGGCATTGTTTGGTTATGACTATATTCAAGACAATTTTTTTCTTGGTTAATTGGTTGGGTAAAAGGTTTATCTATTTAAGATGTTTGTCGATAGAATTGCGTTTAGATTTGATTTGATATAGCAAATGCAACCAAGTGATGATCTACAAAATGTGTGGATGATGTTTAATAATGTAAAACGTGTTCAAGGATGGACAACCATGGCATGTCATGTTTATGACCCAGTCTATTGTTAGGTCATGCTAATTGTAGTTTGCGACATGCACCCCGAGTACACAAAAGCTTAATTCATTTTGTGGAAGAAGTTGAACGCAATTATTGAGAAGAAAAGGTTAGGTATGTTTGTTTTCAAGGGGGTTCATGGCAAATAATGTGCAAGAGAATTGGAATATAGTTCAAATTGTTTATGGGATTGGAGATCCTATGGTCAAGATGGTTAACAAAGAGCAAACATGTTCTTTCCATTGGATTCAATATTTTTACAAACACACCAAGTCGTTGATGGCACCTAAGTTCCATGATCAACATAAAGCCCTTTGTTATGGGTACAAAAAAACCATGTCCTTGGAGGAAGTTAACCTTCAATATGTTACCATTCAATCTTGGTGGTACTCATCTAGAGTTGCCAACAAAGGCGCCATTCTTGAGTTCAACAATTTGTTCGACTTCTAGCACTTATGTGTGCAACAATGGGGAGGTTTCATGTTGGATGTAAGTTCTTCCAGAGTATTCTATTCAAATTTTATTTTCCATTTGTCCTTCAAATTCTAACTTCATCCCTCTTATGTGCTTGTAGACTATCTTAGATAAATTACAAGTCAACATATCATGCAATCTTCATTGTATTATGCTTTCTTACAAGGAGGTGCATTTGGGATTAGTTCAAACAAGAATGAAAATTGTGCTTGCATAAGGCTAATTGGTTTGGGGACCTAGTCCAAATTGTTGCTATAGTTGCCAAATACACCTCAAGCTCTAGTCTTTTTGCTAAAATACCTCACTTTGAAGGTGATGAAGTGTTTAGATCCCAAATACAAGGCAAACCTTCCACTTAGGTCAAAAGAAAATTCACATGATTGGATGAACTTTTATTGTCCAAAAGTGGCCAATGCAATGGCTCTAGTCAACTAGTCATCAGTTATGGATGTGAGGGAGACCAACCACCCTATTCTTGTTATCACCCATAATGGTGTGGAGGTCTTTGAATGCCTTTTTGGGGATGTCACTTGGCGAATTGAACATTGCCCCTCAAAGTTAAACACTCTTTGTTCAACATTGCAAAAAGACATTAAACACTACTGCAAAGCCAAAATAATTTCAAAACAAACAGATCATGGTATTCCTGCTCCATGTTATGTTGGTTACTAATCTACAACCAAAGGTGTATCAATTGAGCTATATAAGTTCTGATTTTGTCATGATGACCTTATTCATTGTGTAGGAAGGACAAGCAGGAAATATGCATTTGATAGGCTAGCCTTGCCTTCATTATGACTTGTTAAGCATGGATAGATCCCACTCAAATTGAGGTGGTGGCATTGGAAGAGGTTGGTTTTTTGCTTTCAAAGAAGTTAAGATGTCCCATTGTCAATTATGTTGGGGACGATAGATCTACACTTGTAAACTAATCGTTTACATGTGCCCCTCAAAATGTCTTTGGCAATGGTACTTTTGCCCCATGTCTATAAGCCATTGGATCTAAACATTTGGCCGAAATCAAGGAATGGGAAGAAGATTCATCATCCCAACACATTCAAACTATCCATTCTGCAAGAAAACAAATGGGAGGTGGGATGAATTCTTGAAGCCACACTATTAACTCCTTCAAACATTCCTCTTCCGAAATATGGACAGATTTACCACCTCCTTTCGAGACTGCCAAAAAACCATAAACAATATGAAGTAACAACTAATGATTACTCTGCTTGTAGTTGTATGGATTTTTCTTCCATGGTGTTTGCATCCCTCAACAATTGGGGGCTATGGGACGTGCAATGTAAGCACTTGCATTACATTTTACAATATGCCATGTATTGTGGGATTTGAAAACCATTCATCCTGGAGTTGGAATGAGGTTCATAGATTATTAGTTCATGTCAAAATCTTAGAAGTAAATTTAGTTGCAATGTCATTAGATAATTGTTAAACAAGACTATTAAGGGGTTTAGGGTTTAAGGTTTAGTGTAGTGCACTATTCATTGATTTTTCAAGCATTTTCTCATTCCATCATTATGTGGACTTCCTACCCTTGACTTATTGTGTGACTTAACTTAATTTACACATGTTATTGTTTCACCCTATTACATTATAATGTAGCTCCTTTGAGTTTCACCTTTGACATTTTTTTTCATAGATGAAATTTGACATGAAAATTAAATAAGTCCAGTAATTTTCATGTGTCATAACTATTTTGGAATTACTTTCATCCATACATTTAACCAGTCAAAAGTTTCATCCAAAAAATTCTTCTATTTCCAATTATCATCCAGAAGTTCATTCATGTCCCATATGCATGTTCACCCAAATATTTCATCCATTTTGTAACTATTTCATCTGACATAATTGTTTTGGAATTAGTTTCATCCATACATTTCAACACGTTGAATCTTTCATCCAAATAATTCATCTATTTGTAATTATCATCCAAAAAGTTCATTGATATTCAAATTTCATCCAAAATTTTCATCCATTTTGTGAGTTTCATCCATGTACACGTGGAAAAAATATTTTTCACGTCATTCCTACATGGCATAAGGAGATTTTAGGAATATATTGGTTCCTATTGGGTTCCTATTTAAAAGTTCATGCTCATAGACCCACGTATTCATTTCGTAGCATTGTTGCCCAAATCATGCCACTAATTGTTACATATATATGTGCCATTATAGGGCCACAATATTGGCATTGTTTTACAACTAGATGGCCATTACGGTGCCATTACTTCACCACTAATAAAACATTATCAATTTACTATCCACATATAAGGTGTGAATTCTTCAAATTGGATCATGTGCTACAAAAACTATATTTAAAATATGCATATTGAAGATAAATCAAGGTATTTAAGTTTATATACCTTGAATTTTTCTAGGCTACATGAGCAAGCTTTAGTAAAAAACTCCCCTTTTCAAACCAAAAAGTTTTCAATTAAACGTGATTTGCAACTATGTTGTAATTGGAATTTTAAATTTTTAAATATAATAATTGCAATTACCAATTAAGTTGACTCATCAACTAAATTGGTATATAGTTGAAAATAGTTTTCAACTAGGTGGTATTTTATTGAATATTTCAATGAATATTCTTGGCATCAATAATGTTTCCAAGTTGAAATGTTTATTATGTTAGTAAATAGTGAAAAACATGTTTTGATTAAAGAATTTATAGTTGGCACATATTCAATACATTAATTAATGTTCAATTGTTTTGGTGACACCATATGTTCACATGTATGGATAATAAAATATATTAACGAATGGATGGAATGCAATTTCATTCGCAACTTTGTTACAATTATCCTTCAACTTAACTAAACAACTAATAAGTGATTTTTTTTTTATACATATAATATATGTTAGTATTTATGTTAAATTATGATAACATTGAACTACATGTAAAGTTTATGTGTATAAATGAATAGTTATGTGTGATG
>Ga0116228_10005089_pt1 | contig 11700 bp, 10 predicted proteins | sample S1TSphfallax_2_FD_89694 | JGI IMG/M metagenome (GOLD analysis project Ga0116228, IMG submission 89694) | Host-associated microbial communities from peat moss isolated from Minnesota, USA - S1T2_Fc - Sphagnum fallax MG | ecosystem: Host-associated > Plants > Peat moss > Unclassified | place...
CAAAAGTGCACCAACAATTTACAACAAAATTTCAAGAGAGAAGAACATAAGATTGAAAATGCATACTCACAAGTTGAGTTTAGATGGAGGAGTTAAGAATTTGAACCTTGACAAAAAGTTGTGTTATAATTAACATGACTTATGCAACAACATGACTTTGATGCTTTGATTTATGAAGAAGAACAAATACTCAATAAGTGAGAAAGAGAAGAAGTAATACTGAGGTACAAATCTACTTCACCTCCCTATTATTGACAGGACCATGAAAATGAAAAGTTTGAACAAAAACTTAGAATTTTGAACCTCCAATTCGTTATGTGGTTGAACAAAAAACCACAATTCAGGGTATCAAAATGTCTAGAGGAGTGGAGTTAGTAATTGTAACTAAACAAAAAACTATAGTCTTACAAGAGTTAAACCAACAATAGCAAATGTGTACCTATGGTTATTAAAGTGAAGTATAGTGAACTGAGATTTAATCAATAGAATGGAAGCATTATTAAAGGAGTTCCAAGGGATTAGAGTAGAGGAATTCATAGTGTGAACAAAATTCCAAGACCTAATTTTCCACATTGCACATACTACCATCAAATTGGACATTAGATCAATGAATGTCCATTTATTAAAGATAATGTGAGGTAAAGATTTATGAAGCATTTCTAGAATCTAAATCCATAACCTATAAAAGCAAAGAATCATGGACATGTTGAGTTAAAGGATCTATACCATAGGAAGGCTAGATTTATAAATAGACTTAGAAAATAGATATGGAAAGATAACATAATGGAAATAAAAGCTTAAACTGTAGTAGATGTAATATTTATTTATGTAGCTCCTGCACCAAATCTGTTACATCATAACGATGTTGGAGTTATCTATGCAAGAATTTCCAATCCTAGAATGAAACTAGTAAGATTTTTATTGTCGCAACCCTAACTTTGGGCTCACGACCAAGGCAAAGGGGTTGCAAGGTTGCGGGCCAAGAGGAAGCTCAGGGGTCACATCACATACTCCTGGGAGTGTAGGAAAGTGTGAGGGAGTGAACCTTCACACTTCCAAGGCAACTCCCACTTTGGGAGATGGACTCCTAGTGGACTCCCAAAACTTCGGAGAGTGATTTCAGGGGTCAAAACTCAATTGCTTGTAGCTTTCTTTATATCATTGGAAAGTTCTTAGAACGTAGATGTCTAAAATTGGCTCACATTGCTCATTTGGACATTTAAAACACAAGTTATGGCCAAAAAAAGGGCTAGGAGTCAAATTGCCAATTTGACTCCCGACTAGAAAAAGTCAGGGATCGACCCGATTTAGTTAGTTGCAGACGATGTGCAACATACTGTTGGAAAGCTTTCGATGAGAACTATAACTTTGCCTTATACTGCACCTTGATCCAAGGTCTGATCGCAAAGTTATGGGGCTCCAAAGTTGTAGGAGTCCTAGTTGACGCAATTTCGAGATTCCCATTTGGGAATCCTGGGAGAGAAAAGCCATTTGGACCATATAAAATATATAAGTAAAAGACCCACCAAAAATCCTGAATCAAAAGGAGAAAGCATAGTGGAATACAAGTTGGGTAAAATTACTAAAGGCTGTGGTGTCCACATAACCAATTATGTCACAAAGTTTGTCTACTAGTCCTATCACCAAAGTTATGTCTATGGAATAAATATTCCAATATATCAATAAACAGATGCTAGAAACCACCTATACTTTGAAGTTAAGTCAATTACTAAAAATAACACCAAATTTTTAAATATATATGCGACAAAAACTAAAGCTAGAAAAACCTGATATAATTATTAAAGTGATATTAGAGCTTAGTGTAACTATAGTGGTTCAGACAAATTCTGAAATAAAGTTATTTATTTTGTATGCCATGTCATGTCATAATTGTTGTTTAGTTAATCTACCAACTTTACATTTTCAATTTGACTACATAAAAAATTGAACACATGCCCACAATAAGAAACATCCATTTCAAGAACATAACATATTCTTGGATGAGTAAAATTCATTAAATGTTATGTCAAAGGTTTTTTAAATGTAAAATTTGGTGATGTGGCAAAACTAAAGTGTCCATTATATACATTATAATTTGATCCAGTCGTTTTGTAGTCACATATAAGTCATATGCATGTGATGTGGATTATTGGTGAATATAACATGGCACTCCAATAACATGTAATTTATGTCCACATGGACTGCAAAAACAATTCAATCATTTTGTTGTTGTTTTCTTTCCACATATGTAATAACAGCCATGTAGAAAGAAAACATAAAAGGAGTCATTTTGTAGTTATCCATATTGTTCAAAAAAAAAATCTTACTTTAATAAATAAAACTCATAATTTTCCTTGGGCAAAGGTTGGCCTTTTTAATTAGGGGAAGGTTTTTAAATTATTGTGCAAAATATTCCTAGAATCTACCACCTACACATATTCTATGAAAGAAAAGAAAGGCCTAAAATAAGCTAGTAGAAATTTAACATTATGATTCAAAGACCATGGAGGTCATCTATGATTCCCATGAATGTCCAAGTAAAACAACAATCCAAATGTGGAAATGTTCCAACTCTTTGTGTTCATTTCCCAATACTTGAAACAAAATTGTCATGCATTAGCATTAAGTATCCCAGTATTCTATAAAGGCAAAAATCTTGATAGTGAAATGCAAGCCACCAAATCAATGTGGAACATTAAGAAGTTTGTTCACCCACATCTAGCTCCAAAACTATTATAATTCATTCTAACAAAGACCAACTTGGTCAAAACCTTGATGATGCTCAAAGATTTTCATCATTTGACAATTCAATTGCACCCATTAAAGATATTATAGATGGTGGTGTAGGCAACTTCATTAGGGCATGCAATCCTTTAGTTTCAATGGTTGTTGTAATAAACACATCATCCTTCAGATCTACAATAGATCAACATAATCAAGCTTCCTTAGACAACAACACTTTCCAACATGGTCGTCATTTATCATCTAAAAAAAAACTTATGTAACTTGGGAAGGAAATATGAATGGTTTTGCAACACTAGCAACTTGTGTTTGAAATTAACAACCACAAATCTAACATCATCTCTAATGTATGTATCATTGCCTTGGTTATCCTAATATTTGATGCATTCACACCTGAATAATGCACAATAACATCAAATCATGGTCATCAGGATTATTTGGATCTATGTTGTCTACCCACACAATAGCAGAAATCCAATCTGGGAATGATGGGAATGTGGACCCTTGAATGGCATGTTACTCTTCCTATTTCCTACAAATAGTAATAAAATTAAAAATTAAAAAAATAGCCACAATGTAACAAAAATATATCAAGTTAGCTAGAAATTTCAAAATTTTAAAAAGAAGATTGATTATAAATGTTTATAGTTTGACCTTAGCCATGGGACCATGATTGCAGTGTTCATTAGAACATATTGATGGCCCATGTCACGAAGGGCTAGAATCAAGGTAAATTTTGAGCCTTTCCTTTCAATAACCACTCCAAAATCCCATTCCTCTTCCTCTTCATGCCATATTCTATTTCTTATAGCCTAAAACCTTTACAAATATTCAATAACAAAGCCAAGGCACTCATCACGAACATAATTTTCCACCATTGATCCCTTAGGTTGTGCCAAATTGTGAACGTATTTTTTTAGGGTTTTCATGTAGCATCATGGGACATCCACCTTGTGGCCATTGGTCCACAAAGGTCTAATTCCTCAATAAGATGGAGAGCCAAATGTGTCATGATATCAAAAAAGATGTTGGAAACTCTATCTCTAGCAAACTCAAAGTTATGGTAACATTTAAGTGAAGAGAATCAATGTCAACAAGGTTCCACACTTTGTTGCAAATGCACTTGTATACTTTACAAATGTGCATGATGGTCATTCTTGGGCTTGGCACCATGAGTCCACGTAATGCTAATGGGAGTACTTGTTGCATTAGAATGTGATAGTCATGAGATTTGAACCCACCAAATGTTTGTCTATGAATGTACTTGGCCATGGAACTCACATAACTTGATGGAATCTTTATTACCTCAATGGTGGAACAAAAAACATCAAATTCACTAGTTTTAAGAACAAAACCTATAGTTGGTTTCAAAAACTTCCCTAGCCTTCTTGGGTTGGGAATTAACCACAAATGTGGATGCAAGCCTTTATGTTGTAAATCTCACCTCACTTTCACCATGTCCTTTTCCTTAATAATAGTTTTCAAAATATTTTATGTCAAGTTCTTCTTAGAATGCATTACATCCATGGTATTCTGAATGAGAAAATCATGTACAAACCCATGAATAAGAATCCATGATATTTAAAACATGTTTTGTGAAGCTTTGACCCCTACAAATTATTGACCTACATAATTTAACCTACACCTTACTTTAAATCACCTATGCTATAACCTAAATTTATTTAACCTACAATTTATCATCTACCTATAACTACCTTGGTAATATATGTAATAAGTATCTACCTAACCTACAAAGTATTACTTACCTACTTACAAGTACCTAGAAGTAATTTGCAACAAATGTATTTGCTTAACCTACAACCTACCTAGGTAGCTAATGAGGCATGTAAGCATGTGAACTACCTAAGTAGCTAGGTTGGATAGCTAGTGAGGCTAGATTTAAATGGGGTGGCAAGGCAAGGCAAATTATGACTACCTACCTATTTATTGTTTCCCTAGATGCAATAGGAGGTCCCTAGGTAAGTAATAGGTAAATATGTTAGGTCAAATGTAAATAAGTAGGTTATTTAAACTAATTAGGTATAGGTAAATAGGTATTAAGTAACTAGATAAGTAGGCAAGGCTTTTAGGTAGATACCTACTTGATTTTTGTTTAATCATGGTGTCACAATTCACAACCTACCTAAGTGACTCACAACCTACCTATATTTAAGCTCTTACTATCTACATGTGTCTACATAGGCTTTAAGTTAAGTAAGGAAGTTAATTAGACCTAGGCTAGGATAGCTAAGTAGGCTAAGCAAGCTACTTTAACTTAGCAAGGGTTCAATTTTGTGGTATAAAATAATTGGTATATAATTTGATGGCATTTTACATATTCATTAAAATGCCATAAAATGCCACAAAATCAAAATTATACCATTCGTAATGTTTTGAATTATATCATACAATGTCATTCATTTATAAATGATTCCATTTATGCCATTAAATGTCATATAATATACATAATGACATAATTAATTATGAATGGATGGATTTAATGTGGCATTTAATATGAATGAATGAATGATTTAATGTGTCAAATAATATGGATGAATGGATTATGACATATAATAGTGGCGGCAATGTGTTGATGGGAAATTCAAATTTTGAATTATAGTTGAAAACTACTTGAAATGATGTGAACTTGCATAATTGAAAGTTAGTTGACATCCCAACTATAACCACATACTTCATCCATCCATGGATGAAGGGACTACCCTTATATAACATTGTCATTACCTTTGAGCTTTCTTTGTGTTCTAGTTTGATTTTTTTGGCTTTATCTTGCTTTTCTTTGGGCCCAACTTGTGCTTAGAATTTTAAATCACATAGTTTAATGTCAACTTATAGATTTTTTCAAGTGAGTGCATCATGCCTTTTGTATGTGAGGAATTTCAAGTTTTTCATTTTGGGTTTATTGTTAAGTTTTTAAAAAAAATTTATCATGTTCAATTTTTTTTTTCTTCTTTTCATTGCACTTGTTTTTAAAAATTTATTAAGCACATTAAGGGTATATGGTGTCAAGGCAAATGAACATGAATAACACGAGGGGACAAGCTTATGGAATTTGGAAGCCACCACCATACATGCCTCTTACAATTGTAAGTGCTTAAAAACAATTTTCCTTTTTTTTGTTTATTTTCTCTTTACCAAGATATTTCTTATTTTATTTCTTCGCCATGTTACCTTTAGTTTATTTTTTTAAAGCTAGGCTTTGTTTTCAACTCTTGCTAGTTTTTTTTTTTCAATTAGGTGTTTTTTTGAACTTCCATTAAGGTAACTAGGTTGGTTTTAGTACACTTAAATGATTAGGGTAGTCTAAATCCAAAGGGAGGGCTATTTTGTTTCTAATTTCCAAACAGATGGTGAACCCCTCCTCTTAACGCATGTGAGGCACTGAAAATCATCAAAAATGGATTAAACTAAGAAAGTTATGGCCCCCCAAAGTAGGGGGGTCAAGAATTCAAAACAATAAACCACAACCAGTTCTTGAACACCCGAAACATTCTTTGTATGTTGCTCTATTGTTATTATAGTTCAAAGATTATTTGTAAAACTTAAGGTGATGTTCCTATACCACTTTAAATCATTTAAAATGAAGAAGAAATGATAAATTTATGAGCTTTGAAAGTAGGAGGGGTCCAAATAGAAGAAAAAAGAAAAAATTGTTTTGTAAATATGAATTTTTTTTCTTCAACTCTCATTGGTTTTTCTTCTTTTCTAGTTCCAAAACAAACACTTGGGCAATGAAAGTTAAACTTATGAACCTTTTCAACCATTGATGCAAGTAAGGTTTAGATTATGTTTGTTTTAGTGAACTACTTTCAACTAGACTTCAACTATATTTTGATAGGGTTCAATTAAATTTCAATAAGGTTTCAACTATGTTTGTGGACTATGTATAAGTTAAGCCCATGATGTGTGCCATTTCTATTTGTTATTTAGTTATAATTTTTCCACACTTTCTTCTTTGTCAAACTTAATTATTCTTGAATAGTGAATGATGATTTTTTTATTGATTTTTAATGTGTGCAACTAATGCACAATCTTTTTTTTGATGCATTACAACTTAGATTCTTATTAAGTTTTTTCATTTTTAACAACTTTCATTTTCTTTAATTCAAATATACAAGGTGTAGTTATGAACAAATCAAAAGATGTGGTCTAACAAGGCAACAATCTAGTTAAACATGCCAACAACGAGTTCACACCATTAGTGCATAAACATAGGACAACCACCTTATAGGAGAGTCATTTCATTGTTCCAATAAATGTTTGATTAATAACATTGACATGTTTGGGATGTAGATGGGACCATTTCCTACATGGGAACAATATTTCCTTGCATAAGTTTTAAATTATAATAGGTTTTGCATTCTTAATTGATAATGTATATGTAGACTATGTTTTTATTATGGTTTGATTTTCTTTAGTTACTTTTAGCTAGGTGTATTATCCCCACAATCTAGCTTTAGTAGTCTTACAATTATGATTGTAATTTGTCTAGACTTGTAATTTCAACTACATTTCAACTAATTTACTTAAATTTTGACTTATTTTCAACATATTTTCAACTTGCTTTCCACTACCTTGTAATTAATCTCTTTAGTTTGGTTCAACTTCACATATGTTGGATGACCTACAAACAACAAGATACCACGTGTCATACAAATGTGTAACATAAGTGTTGACATGGCACAATATCATATGTTGACATTTTTGAATAAATCAATAATTTCAAGATTTTGAAACCATACATAGGCACATGTCAAATAATTTAATTTGATGGTGGACCACAAATGCCCATGTGACATGGGTCAATGTTCCATTGGTTATATTAAAGCTAACATGATAAAGAATTCTTTTGTAGTTAACCATTGTGGTAAATTATAATTTAGTAGCAACATGAACCAAGTAGACCACATTGACATGTGTAGTTTAAAGGATTGACACCATATGTTGCAAGACCAAATTTCATGGCTCTTGAGCAAAATTAGGCCAAATAGAATGGACATGGTTCGATGTTTTTCAATCACGAGGATGGCAAACCAATCCATCTGAGCTATGGTTTTTGGAATGATCATATCTAAAATACAAGTTTGATGGGTTATTGATTGAACTAGACACGCTAGAAACTAGACACGTTCCAGTTGTGCAACAATTGAAGGTCCAAAGCATTTTCCCAAGTTAAACAAAATTATGTACACAAGCCAACTGATGAACAAACCTTTGTGGTTTTCAATTTATAGCAAGCACTTGCACATGCATTTTGTGCTTGAACAACAACTCCCCACATGTTGGTACATGATCCATTTAATTCCAATGGACATTTCCATCTCTAATCATTTCCAAAAGTAGTGCTAACAAGATTTCCCTCTTCCAAGCAACAACTTATCACATCTAATCTTTACACAAAGATTATTCCATTAGGGGGAGCAACAATTTGAGACAAAGAGTCTCGCAATTGGAACCATCATTCGGGCTTTTCAAACACCTCTTGAGACACTTGTTGTTTAAATTTATTTGATGAACATTTTTGTTTCAAACACAAATTGCAAAAAGGCGCCTCATCCACATTTTTCACAATATGGCACACAAATCCATTAAAAACATCAATTGATAGCACAACACACATGCGTCACAACCCATAATTCTTCACAATTTGGAACACAAATCCATAAAAAACATTAATTGATCACACAACACACATGCATCACAACCCACAATTCATCACAATTTGGAACACAAATCCATAAAAAACATTAATTGATCACACAACACACATGCATCACAACCCATAATTCGTCACAATTTGGCACACAAATCCATCAAAACATCAATTGATCACACAACACACATGCATCACAATCCACAATTATTTAGAATCTAGAACACAAATCCATAAAAAACATCAATTGGTCACATAACACAGATATATCAGAACCCACAATTCTTCAAATTCTAGCACACAAATCCATAGAAAACATCAATTGATTGCACCACAACACACATGCACACAACCCACAATTCTTCACAATTTAACACACAAATCCACCAAAGATTAATTTGGACAACAAACATGCATCACAAACCAATGCAACAATAAACAATCTCATAACAAATTCAAAAAACAAAAAAAAAGGAGAAGGAAGAAACAAAAAGACCTATTTTTGTGAAGAAAGAAGGAAAAACATTTTGACAAATTTATTAGGAATAAGAATTACACTTCAAATATTGCATCTTCTACTTAGTCATTGAACTACATGCTGGTCTTGATTCCAAATCAGTTTTCCAATCAATCCAAGTAAAATGTGACTCCTTTGTTTGTGAAATTGTCATGTCGTGTTGCCACTCCATTAAAAACATGGAATGTAGTAGCACTAGGCCTTGATGATTCTATGAAGAAGGTCTTCTTCTTCCTTGTGACAGATTGTTTAATGATACAATTTTCTTTGAAATTGTCTCCAAAAGATTGCATTTCAAAACCCTTGGATCCTCTTGCCAATGGAACAAGCTTAATGAAATCCAACTAATGTCTTCTGAGTATGCAAAGATACAGTTGATGCTTGGTGCCTACTGTGTTCATTTGCTTAGCAAGAACTGATCCTTTTTACACTATACCATAACAAGTTTCCAATAGAAAGAAAATAAAGAGATTTCAAAAGATGCATGCAACAAATATAAAAAAAACCACAAATCCAGAAAATTGCAACCATATAAGAGGTCATTATATAAAAATGTCATTCTAAGTAATTATGTAACATATTTTGAGTTTGAATAATTCATTCCAACATATTATAGGAATGAACATGGTAAGACAAAATACTATGGGAACCTATTGTTGTCCTACCTAAACCATCTTTAATGAAAATTCATCATCATTGAAATTATGAATCAATTCCATAGTCATGGTTTTTATAAATTTCTTATATTTAAAAACTCCAAATCAATCATAAATGACTATTAAAAGAATTCAAAATGAATAAAATCTTAGGTTTTGCTATTTCTGATATTGTATAATTCTACCTAAAATCATGTGAGGGGTCTGTTCCTATTTATACTAACCGCCCAATGCTGGTTTGAACTTGCCATTGGTGGTGGAGCCACTATACAATGAGCTGAGCTGATTTCTTATGTACTCCTGGCAACTTATTTTTAACCTTGTTTGTATACAGACAAGAGTTATAGCATTAGTTTTACTAAAATCTAGAGGGTGTTGAATAGGCTCGTGTGTATAGCTGTGTGCCAGTCCTTGTTTCTATTAGTGAAATTTCGTCAAAAAACTAAATTTTAAATTTGAAAATCTAAAATCAAGTGATTTTGGAGTTTTCCAATCGCCAGGAGTAAGAGATAAAAAGTAGTAAAATTTGCCAGATTTCTATACTTGGTTTTTAATGTGTAGCCAAAATCTAAAAAGGTGATTAAGGATTTGTATTTCATATTTTGTTTATGGCCAGATTTGGCTACATCTTACTAGAGCTGATGATCACTTTTTCAACATCTTCCTACCAGGGATGATTGGCACTTTGGCTACAAAAAAATAATCCTTAAGAAAAACACTAAGGTGTGCAGAAAACATTGTTATGATCAATGAAATTGCTAGATTTGGTGATTTCAACAATTTAAAAAAAATGATATCTTGAGTGAATTGACAGTTAAATGTGTAATAGGGTAGGGTAGGTTTGTGAGAATTTTAGAGGACCAATGAAAATGCTAGAAAGAACTATTATGCAAAATAGCGTTGTGTGTAAGCCTGAAGATTTTTTTCCTAGGGAAATAGGATTGCTGGATTTGATGGTCTGATTTTGTTTTACTAATTATCTTCAGCAAAATAACCGTCAATGTGTAATAAGATTTACAGCCGGGGTTTTAGCAAATGACTTGTGCCCTTTGTTTTCTAAATGACTACCTACAACCTACCACTTTGTAAATGTAAAAAATACCTAAAACAATGTAGGGTTTTAGGGAGGAACCCTAAAACCCTACATTTATAGACAGGGGTTTAGCACATTACTTGTGCACTTTGTTGGATATTGTGTTTAGATTCATTATAGAGTATAGAAGCTTAAGGGACTTTGACCCCTAGGTAATAATAAGTCTATTTTTATATGAGGATTTTTGAAAGATGATATTTTGGCTAGGGTTGAAACTTGAGATTAGTTATAGAGTTATAATATATTGAAGGATTTTGGTTTCTTTTAGAGGATTTTTTGAAGACTGTTTTTTTTGCATGGTGAAATATTTGAGTTTCCATAATTCTTCTTTTGCCTTAAAGACACACCCCTTGTTTTCTAAATGACTACCTACATCCTACCACTTTGCAAATGTCAAAAATTAGGTGAAACAATTATGTAGGGTTTCAGGTAGGAACCCTAAAGCGGTGATGGTTTCTTACTGTCTCGTCCCCTTGTGCCCTTTTGTGTGCAGCAATGGCGGCCCAGGGCTTGCAACCTCTCGCGGGGGCGCGGTAGGACAGTGTTGCATAGCAGCTCATGGTGGAGCAAGAAGGTGTGGTGCAGCAGGCTCCGAGCATGGAGCAGACAGGAACCGATATGGAGATGGCAGTGGTGCCTCCCCCCAAGCCCGAGTTCGGTCCATTGTCGGCTCATGAGATGGGCGGGGGGAAGTTTCAGTTCCGGAAGGTGTTCGTGCCTGCGCATCGGTATACTCCTATCAAGGAGCATTGGATGGAGATCTACACTCCCATCTTCGAGCAGATGAAGATCGATATCCGCATGAACTTGAAGGTAAGGCGGCAGGCTTTCTCTTCGGCCTGTTGTGCTTGTTCCATTTCTTGTATTTCTGCGGAGTCTTTTCTTGGTATTTCTCTATCAGAGGAGTGACATAGATCCAGATTACGATCTGGCTTTCGAATCGTAATTAAGAAAGGTGAGGAAGAAGCGCAGGAAACGAGCCGGAAGGATTAGGAACATCTCCTTGCAGTATTAGTCTCTG
>Ga0116228_10005091_pt1 | contig 11698 bp, 13 predicted proteins | sample S1TSphfallax_2_FD_89694 | JGI IMG/M metagenome (GOLD analysis project Ga0116228, IMG submission 89694) | Host-associated microbial communities from peat moss isolated from Minnesota, USA - S1T2_Fc - Sphagnum fallax MG | ecosystem: Host-associated > Plants > Peat moss > Unclassified | place...
GAATTTTTTTCAAAGATAAAATTCTGTGAAGGAAAATAGAGACTTACCATTTGTCCTAGGTGATGTGTTTGAGCATATTGAGATGCTACACACATCCAAATCACTAAACTTTTCTTTTTCCCAATAAAAGATTAACTCTCAAAGGCTTTGCTTTGTGTAGGATAAAATAAAAGATGGATTCACAGACATTCCTCCTTTCAAAAAGCCCACTACTCACAGAGGAACAAATTTGGCATGTAACTTGCCCTCCAAGAATACTACAAAATCAGCACAGGTCTCTCTGCATGATAAAATACTCCTGCAATCTGACAATTGCTTTGCTAAATTGAAGGGTAATATGTAATTCTGCAAAAATGAGCATCTACCGTGCATGAGGTCCAATCCCAAGAACAGATCCACCCACACCCAGACCCAATATGTGAGCCTTTGACAATCTCTGCCAAATTCAAAAGTTTGAAGTGTGGATCAATCAAATGCCACCACATGGACCAAACATTGTCACCAACAAATCAAAAGTAATCACATTTCTATTTACATGATACTCTGCTACTGGTGGACTTTTTGCTCTACAAACCAATTCCATGACAACTCAATTTAACCACATGAGTTCTTTTCATATTTCTGTGTGTACACAAGCAATAACGTACCATTGCAACTCACAAGTGATCATGACACCACAGTGAATTCCATCAAATACACATTTAGTTAACTATACAATACTTTCATTGGCAAACTGACACACGGAGCGAAACAATGTCTCCTTTCTATGGACAGTCCACAATTGCCATCCCAAACCTCCTCAATTGAAGGTGTAAAGATGTTTGATGCCTACACATAAATTTCCCCACCTCTGTTGACCATCTGTCCACCCCATATCTCCATAAGAACACCAAGACATCAGACTCCTCAAACCTTGACCTCTATTCACCAGATCATTAAGAATTGTAGCCACAACACAAAGACCAGGGGTCTATTGTGGGTAACTTTCCAAAGCTCCAAAAAGCACTGCAGGCCATCCACCAGTGACTGGAACTTCACTCAATGAAAAAGCAACCAAAACATGGAGGAGATCTAGCAGCTGTGAGTGGGGACATTTCCTTGGGCGCACTTGAGAGAGAGAATCATCTGATCAGCACAATAAGTGTGCCAACTGAAAGCTCAAGCATATCCCTGGTTTCCTTCTCCAGTGCTTGAATAAACAACAAAAACCCACAAAGAAAGAAAAGTACTTGATCCCCTGGTTTGCATAGCTAAGTGAGATATGATTCTTTTGAGATAGCAAACCCCTTGCAAAAGTAGCCAATTCCAGCCCACAAAAGGTGTTTGTTCAAATGCTTGGTCAGTTGAATTACACTAGAGAAAACAAAACCTTGACTTCAGCTGAGCTTAGACTGAGACTGCTTCTTCCGGAGTTCCAAGGATTGGCTTTGCAGTCGAATTCCTTCTTGTTGGATCCGGGCTTGCTCCTGCACTAACTGCAGTCTTTGAAGTACAAGCCCCTGCTCTGCTGTATGCTGCTCATGCCATTGCTGCTGCAAAGAGTCCTCTTCAATTGAGGCTCCATCAGTGACAAATCCATTGCCATTGACAGGAAAGGCCATATCAAACACACCTCCCCATACCCCTCCCCCAGGCATGTACTGGCCACTAATTTGTCCAGGACTCATACCTGCAACCATTCTAAGCTTTTTGCCAACAGCCTGGAGATCCTCCATGATCCGAACACTTTTTGCACAGGCCTCATCCACCATTTGAATGGTCTTTTCTCGGGCTTCCTCAACCATCAGATTACTTTGAGCCCTGGCTTCATTGATCATTGTCAAGCAGCTGCTTCTTACCACTTCTAGGAGTGCCAAACCTTCCAAGTGCATTTGCTTGCTTGACCCCTCTACCTGTCTATTTACTGCTTCCTTTGATGAGGCATAATCAAGCATTGCAGTGTCCACATCAATAATTTTACCTTCCTGGTGCACCTCTACCGGCAAGGATTCAGGGGCTACTGCTTCTTGCATGAGTATTAGAGATGAGGGCTGGGAGTCAGTCAATAGACTACTGGGTGCATTGCCCTTTGGAACAGGTGTGGTCTCTTCTTTATCAGATTTTTCCTCAGAACTTGATTCCGACCCATCCCTCTCAGCCTGTGTCCCTGGGAGGTTCACCTCTATTTCCTTTTGAGTGTTTTTCTCTTGTTTGTCCTTGCTTTCCACATTCTCCTTTGAAGCTTCAGGCTCTGATCCTAATGCAACCACCAAACTGCCCTTCAATGCAGGTTCCTGTGCCTTCTCCACCTCTTCATCTAACTTATCATCTTCATCATCCTCATCTTCAGCATCTTCCTGTAGGAATTCAAGAAGGTAGAAGAAAATAGGAGTTAAGAATTTGGCTTAATGAACAAGAAAGAATGTTTACTTAATTGCTGGAGGACTTAATTGCTTACTCAGGCAACATACAGCAGTAACATACCTCTCTTCCTTATGTGTGGAAGACTACAGGACAAGTAAGAGATATCTGCATAGACTCACAAAAGCTAATGCAAATTCCAGAAACTCCCAGACATGGAGCTCTCATGACCTTTAGGGCAAATGGAGTGAAGTATGTACAATGTCTTCCAAGAAACTCCTCTTCAGAACTTTCCAGATTAGATTTCTAAGCAGATTACAAATGAAGTTGATCTTTTAGTCATTCAAACCTTTTCAGGTGAGGCCCAGATGCCTTGCCAAATCCTATAAAGGGACTCTTCTTTGTTGTTTTTCCACACATTTTCCTCCCCAATTTTAATCCGATTTGCTAGAACCTCATACCGTTCCCGCATGCGCCGAACTTTCTCATGCATTCTTACAATCTGTGCATCTTTGTCATATTTCTCCATAAAAGGAAGCTCCTTTATCCTTTTTTCCCAGTAGTTGTCTTGCTTGCCATGTGGAACCACAATCCCTTTTTTTGTGTCCCGCAATAACAGGTTTGATAATTGTAACTCTTCCATCAGTGTCCATGGTTGTGGGGGTTTCTTTGGTTTCTGAGGTGCAGTATTGTCCTTCTTTACCTGCATCATTACAGAAGAAGTGCATCCCAAAATACTGTAAGTTCTACAGAGGGCCCAGCCAAAATCAGAACTGTTGCATTCCCAGTTAATACCAAACTGTGTAATCAGTAAAACCAATGAAACCCATGAACCAAACAGGAAAACAAAAACTGAGAGGATTAGTGGCAACTTCAGCAAGCTATGCATGGCAAGTACTTTCAGTGCCAACTGCATCACAGTGACCCCTCACCTACTGTACAATCATCACTCTCTAAACTTGTGTGTAAACATTGGGAACTTTGAGAATTCTGCTAAGGATAGACTGTTTAAGAACATCAAGGCAAACAATTCCTCAGGACCCTCACCTCTGCCTTCCCTGAATCAACAGGTTTCTGATCATCACCCTTCACCAGGCTCAGGCCCTTCTTCTTTTGAGATTTTGTGTTCTCCTTCTCTACCACTGATTTCTTTTCCTTCTCTTTCTCTGTCTTTGATGGTACACCAGCCCTGCTCTTTGCAACACTCTCCTTTACTTTGCCAGGTGGCTGTCCCTTCTCCTCTTTGCTGCCAGATTGTAATGAGAGCTGTAATCCAACTTTCTGAATTTCAATCAGTATCAGTGCAGCTGAAGTGTGAAATGCAGACTGCCTCAACCTCCCACCATCCGGATCAAAGATCCAGAGATTCTGTTTTTCATAGAACAGTTGGCAACCAAAACTCCCACTTGCCAGTGGCCTCACTATTAACACTTCTATCCACAACTAGCTCACAACATAGTAAAGTTTGTCAACACTGCTTGACAACAAAAACTAGTGGCTATCAGAATGCTACACGAAGCTTCAGTAGGCGCAATTTGACATGTCTAGCTAAGGTAGACTTCAGAATGGCACCCCACAAAGAACACAGTCAATAGTTCACTGTACTCAATGGTGGAACACAATTATGGTGGCTTCCCTATAAAACTCAATCACAGGAAGTTGCAGGATAACTTAATTTTAAAACAGTTGGAAACAGTTGATCCATCCAGATTAATGACAAACACATCATGATCTACAGTTCTAAAAGAGCCTTACTTTATTCCACAAATCAAACAGAAGAAATCTGCCACATATAACAGAGATGTTTCTGGATCTCCATCAGAAAACCTGTTTTGGTACATGTTAGAAGCTATCAGTCACCTTTGTGCTGGAGGGCTTTGAAGGCAGTGTAACTTTCTCAATTGCAAGCTGAGGCTTCTTTTTCTTGCTGGGTGGTGTCTCCTTCTTGTTACCAATGCCACTTGTCTCACTCCCTCTTTTCATGGGGCTTCCAGATGGAGGCATTCTTGCAGGCACCAGCTGCCATAATGTTCATGGATCCATGAGCTGCCTAAGGGCTCCAAAAAAGACATTCCATACGCACTTGACACTTGCTGGAGGAGGGGTTTAGTGAAACTTCAAACATCAGATACATACCTGAGGCTTTCCATTTGAAACAGCCCTCTTCTGCTTGCTAGCATCAGCACTCTCATCACTTTCAGATTCAAACTCTGATTCTTCCTTTAGATCTTCCCCTTCTGAAGTTGACTCATCATCACTGCTCTCTTCCTCTTCATCTTTCCTGGCCCATTGCAGTGCTGCTACTGGCAGCATCCTTCTGTCCATCACCAGGAACCTGCCAACACTGTCCTCAACAGAAACATTCCAATGACATGCAGAGCTTCAAATGGAGACCTTCAAATTGGAAGAGCAGGGGTTCACACCCACTCTCTGGACATCACATCAAGAATCTAGATCTTTTGCTCCATTTCTGCTACTCTAGATAACACTGCCTGAACCCTGAATTAAATGAACGAAATATGCAGTCTCCACATTCACTAGAAGATGCAGCCTCATGGACAAGCCAGAAATCCAGTGTCAGTTCTTGTGCGGGCTACTCTCTCCAACATTGAAGGAAGCAGAAATCAGGTATTTGTATCTAGATTTGCTCATGAAGAATCTCTTCTGCTGCTCCTCTTTGTTTAACTCTGGGGCTACATCGATTATGCAGAAACCCTGGGACTTCTTGTTTTTCTACAAGATTACTCTCTCCATCTGTTTGGCAGATTCCTATGTGTTACACATTTGTTTGTCCCTTTGCTTCTTTTCTAATTTGAAGACAATGTTCAATTTGCATGTGTTTCATATATCACAAATGTTCATTCTGAGCCAGGATTAAACTTCTTCTTTTGAGTTTGGTTTTTTATGTAGAAATAGGTACTGGACCTAACAAACTTCTAATATAAAACCTCTTATCACTGAACAAATCATCATCAGAGTACAATTGACTATCCATAAACTGATTTCAACTTACTATGTAGAACTCCTGGTCTACTTAATTGACAATATTTTTACATTACAGAATTACATAATGATTACAAATTGTAAACATGCTATATGAAATGCCATGCTCTTCATTTTAGGTAGCCCCGTTTGTAATTAAAAAAGAGCACTGCGATTGAAGGAAGTGGAAATTATGTTTTCAGGCTACAATTTGTATCTAGACTGCTCATCAAGAATCTCTCTGCTCCTGCTCTTTGTTTAACTCTAGGGCTACTTTGATGATGTAGGAGCCCTGGACTTCTGCCGACCCTGCGGATCAACAAAGAAGAAAGATGGGTGCTGTTGATAAAGCAACTTCATGCACTCTAGCATGCAGACACAACAAGATGCAAGATACAACCGGTAGAAGGACGGAAGCTTTACCAAGTCCTAAGAGTGAGTGTGCGATCTTCTGTTTACAGACTCGTACAGCAGCAAGGTTCCAAGGACTGTCTGCTGCTGCTCAACCTTTCGTATCTAAGCTTCAGTCTCCAATCTTTACTGGGATCACTGGTGGCCCACAAGGTCCCAGGGCCAACCACAAGACTAGTACCTAGTCCAGGGACGATATCCAATCGAAAGAGACTTGACACAAACGTAGGGAACCGCTTCAAACGAAGAAACGTACAGAAGGCGGGAGAGGAAGGCCCTTAGAAACTCCAACACCAGCAAAACAAGAAGAGGAAGAAGAGGAAACAAACATGCAAGTGAATCTAAAACCTTCTTTACAAACATAAAGAATATGCTCCGTCCTTTGTCCTCTTTGCTTCCTCCACCAGGAAAACAAAAAAAAACACTCTTCCCGAACAGAAAACTCGTCAGGAGCAAAGAGAAGAGAACGATTGAATTAAAAAACAGGAAGGCAACCGGGGCTTCAAAAGGCACAGAAAACGAAAAGAGAGAGAGAGAGAGAGAGAGAGAGAGAGAGAGAGAAAGGTGAAAATTACCAGCAACAAGCACCGCGCAAAAGAATCGGTAACTAAGCGACTCAAGAATCAGAGGAGACGATCCCGGAAGAAGCAGCAGCGACGAGCACGCCGCCGAAGAACCGGCTAAAACGAGAACAAGCGCACCGTTGAATCATCATGAGCCAGGAATTGGAAACCCTAAAACTGGCCCCAAATTTTCATACTGCCCGTACTTTCATCAGCTAGGCTCTTTCAACATACCTATATGCAAACAATCAAGCTACGCAAGTTTTTTATAAAAAAAAATCATGTTGCCCGTAATTTTGTCAGCCATGCACTCTCTATAATGACTCCATTTTCATGTAAGTTGGTGATAAAATGGAAGTATTACATGAGAGGCAATGCTGCAAAGCACTTGGGACAAAAGGTGTGGTGAAAAAAAAATTGCTCAAAGGTCTTACAAAAAGAGAGAATTTGTTGGTTTGTAGAGGTCTTGTTGTCGTGGCAAAGGGAGAGATGATGATGATGATGATGCCAGGCGTTTTCCAGTTTCAAGAGTTTTGTAACAACTTTTCAATGTCTATGTTTCTAGAGCTATTTTGGTGGAGCTCATATTGACATAACCCCAAACCTCACCGTATCTTACTTTTAACACACAATGAAGAGGTTGTTTGTTTGTTTGTTTTGTTTTGTATTGATGAGATTCACCAAACCAGGATGCTTCAGATTGTGTTCTTGATGTCTTTGGAAAGCTGTCAATGAGGAAGGGGTGCATGGGCGAGATCACCAAACCAGGATGCTTCAGAGTGTGTTCTTGATGTCTTTGGAAAGCTGTCAATGAGGAAGGGGTGCATGGGCTTGGTTGATGATGTTTAGACTTGTGATGCAAAAGTTGTTGAATATTAAATGATTTTTTCACGGAAGATTACATTAAATTGTAGCTGAAATTTTTTGGAGGAATTGGAATGTGCCTTTGGTGTTGTTGGAAAGATCTTGATGAGCAGGATTTGATGGAATTTATTTGGTAAGATTTGTGGATTCAGAATGTGGCAGATATTGATTTTTTAAGTGATTTCTGCCACTGAAAAATCAAACAAATTCCCAAAAAAAAACCTCATATATCATGATACAACATCCCAGTTAACACAGTCTGCAAAATCCCTCAGCCATAAATAAAAGAAAATTCCAAAATATCAACTTTGCAGAAGCCATTGCAATCCTGCAAGCTCTACAATTTTCCTGAAACCATAGCAACATCAAAACATAACAAAGAGAGGGAGGATGCCAAGAAAGTTGCAAAAGACGTAAATCACATTCTTGGGCTAGTGACCATAAACGCAACTAACCTAACAATCCAGAGACAGACTACATCTAGAATCAGACTGACCCATCATGTACAGCATTCATCAAGCACGTGGCAAACCTTTAAAAAAAAACACTTAGTTTGCAAACAGAATGGAGTGTTTTTTGACAACAGAAATGGGGTTTTCCAGCAGCGCAGCGATTTATATAAGTAAACTGTTTGCCAATAAGAAATAGCATTACATTGCATGCTATGTGAAGTATGAAAGCCTCAGTGTCCTTGGCTTTGGGCAACAACCAGGCTTTTACTACACAAAGAATGATCAATTTTTTAAGTTCAACAAATTTCACACTGGATTACAAAGAGATTGCAATCTGGAATGATAACAAATTTCTTCAGGACAGCAGCAGCCATGGCAACCTCTGCCTTCTAAAACACACACACATACACACACATTAAATGCACACACAAACAAAGCTTTCAAGGAACTTCAGACTTTGAAAAACCTTGAAAACTGAATGTGAGGGTGAAATGCCTATTACTACTAACTACACCCTTGTCCTACTACCACTGGAGGTCAGAATGCACTTTGAGAAATGTGGCTGTCATCTGCCTCTGACAATGACAAGAAAGTCAGAAGGAACAATCTGAAGCCCACTCTGGATTGCAAGCTTGACATGACAAAGGGGGTCTATTTTTACTAGAGCAGAGAAACTAGGTCTTGATAGCTTGAAATGAGGACTTTCACCAGATTGTGAATATGGGAGGTGAAGATCATGAATAGGTAGCAAAAGAATTTCAAAGATTTACATATGTGGGCACCTTCACGGGAAAGCTTTGAATGCAATCTGCCCATGGACTGATGCTTGGGGGCTTCACGGTTCGCAGAGCTTGCCACACAGCACTGTTGCACTTGAATCCAGAACCAAAAGCTATCTGCCACACTCTGTCACCCTGCTTCACTCTACCCTTGGCCTCTGTATAAGCAAGTTCGTACCAAGGGGAGCTGCTGGAAGTGTTGCCAAATCTGTACAGTGTCATTCGTGAAGGTTCCATGTGCCATTCAGAGAGTTGCAAGTTTTTCTCAATTTCGTCTAGCACAGCTCTGCCTCCTGCATGGATGCAGAAATGGTTGAATGCAAGCTTGAAATCGGGGATGTAAGGCTTCAACTTCATGTTGAAAACTTTGCGACCAATCAGAGTTGCAAAGAAGAGTATCTGCTCTGAGAGTGGAAGCACAAGAGGACCAAGAGTGGTAATGTTTGCTTTCAGTGCATCACCAGCTACCCCCATGAGATCTCTTGATAGTGAGACTCCAAGCCTGCGGTTCTCATCTTCCTCTTGGAATATGCAACTGTAGCATTTTTCATCGGCTCCCTTGTGGGTTCTGACAACATGCACAAGCTCATATTTTGCCCTCCTTCTCTCCTTCCTTTTGTTTGAAAGAAGCATGGCAGCTCCACCCATCCGGAAAATGCAGTTGGATACAAGCTTCGAGCGATCATTGCCCAGGTACCAGTTCAAGGTGATGTTTTCCATGGAAACCACGATTGCGTATGAGTTTCGATACACTTGGAGTAAATCCTTGGCAAGGTTGATGGCAATGACACCCGCACTGCATCCCATGCCACCAAGATTGAGGCTCACAACATTACCACGCATCTTGTAGTGGTTGACAATCATGCTGGAGAGAGATGGTGTGGGACTAAACAAGCTGCAATTCACCACCAAGATGCCAATATCCTTTGGTTTCAGACCAGATTTGAGAAACAACTCATCCAAGGCACCAAACATCACCATTTCTGCTTCCAATCGAGCTTCCTTCATGCAAGGATTGGGAGGCTGGCTTTGGATGGCTGGAGGAAGGTAAGTTTCATCTCCTAATCCGGATCGTTCCATAATCTTTCTCTGGAATTCCACACTTTTCTCATCAAAGACACCTGCTCGCCGAGTAGTGTCCATGAATTTCTCCATTGACATTTTCCTCTCATCCTCCGGCTTGAAGCAAGAGAAATCAACCAGGTACACAGGCTGTGGCCTGGACATGAAGTAGAGGGTTCCAACAAACACCAATGCCCCTGAACACACTAAGATGCTAACAAGATTGAACTGCAAAAGCTCCCATAGCTGAGAAACGTCCTCTTGGCCGAGTCTTCCGATCTCAGCGGCGATTGCTAGCATCAAAGGGATCATGAGAAGAAACAAACCATGCGAGATGACATAGTGATACCCCAGCTTCACGTACTTCAGATTGACAGACTGCAGAAAGTCGGGCATGATTTTGATCTTCACTGTAGGGCTGCTGTTCCCATTGCTGTTGTAACCAGTGGCCCCGCCCACATTCTCGCTCTTAGGCGCCATCTCTACGAAAGTTGTAATACGGTGGTCGTTCCTCCTCCTCCTCTTCCGACGGTGGGTGGGTTTTTTGTTTGTCAACACTGCATCCGAAGCTCAGAGGAAGAGGGATGATCTTAGTCTTGCGGGCGTCACATCAATTCTTCTCCAAAAGACAGCGTTTCTCCATCACAGATCGGCGGAAAAATCTGTACTAGTTCTCTCGCAAGACTTGGAGATCATAAGAACTGTGTGTTCAACGAGGTCCTCATGGAGTTCATCAACCAGATCATGGCTCCATGCAGCCAGGCAGTGGCGAACTGAAGAAGCAGCCTTCAACCTGAACATCAGCTGTCGACAGTCCGTTAGCATTGATTCGCAGAGCATCCAATGGAGCGCGAGCGAGCGAGCGAGCGAGCTGGGGGGAAAATGAGTGAGGTAATCCAGAACCGATGACAAGCTTGATGAGCAACAGAGAGGGAAAAAACAGAACGCGGCACATGGGCGTATATATATATTGTAAAGCCTAAACTATTCTGTAAACAAATGCATGCGCGGGATACAGGCGGAGCTAGTTTTCAGCGGCATTCAAGAGGATGGCAGCAACATGCATGCAGGACGGATATTGCAAGCTGGTCGATGAGGCGATCACAATCGGCAGTGCGCCGCCACATGACAAAGCGACAAACAAAGTTGTCAAGAAAGCTGCATTCAACAGCAGACTGGCAGAGAGAGGAATTAAAATCCGGAAGAGACTTACAATCCGCAGCGCTGAAGAAGAAGAAGGGGGCACTGCAGTTGCTCCTGCGACAATTGATCACGTACAACCAGCTGCTGATCGGATAAGGACAACACTTGCTCACAAACATTTGCAACCAGCTCCTCCTCCACTGGAATCACATTGATTAACCGGAAGACTACGACGACGACGACGACGACGATTCCCAGAGTTGCTCACAGATCAACAACCTCCTCCTCTTCCGCAGTCCACAACAACAGGCGCACCGCAAAAACATCAAATAATACAACACACAGCTTTTTATTGAGAAGCCCGAGACAGTGTCAGTCAGACTCTTGGAGTACTGAAAGCCGGAAATCCTCTCCCGACACAATACTGCAAGACAACAAAAAGAGCTCACACGTGAAGGAAACAGATCCAAGTCATGAAACGCACTCCGCTCGTTGACTGAGAGAGAAAGAGAGAAAGAAAGAAAGAAAGACGCAAAGCACACATAAACGCCTCAAGAGCAAGCAGAGCCAACTGAACCAAAAAGAGAAAAGAACCGATGTCATAGATTATTTTTTTAAAATAACAAGAACCAAGTGCACAAGAACACACGGAGCACAAGAGCTTAAATGCAAGAGGAAGAAGAAGAAGAAGAAGAAAAAGAGCTCTAAAGAACGAGTTTCCTTCAAGAACAGGACACCAAAGATCCAGAATCCCACACAAACAACTAGAGAGAGAAAAAGAGCGCGAGCACGTAGAGAGAAGAGGAAGGAGCTACAGTGCGCGACGGCGCGCGTGGATGCCAACGAGTTGCGGCGATGGCGGAGGAGCTTTGCTCTGTAGGCAGGCGTGCTTGGTCGAGGCGAAGAAAGGCAGGCAAAGCGGGCAGGGTGGGCGGGAAAATGGGCAGGAGGGCAGGCAGTAAAAAACGAGTGGAGTTTTTTTTTTTTTTTTTTTGGGTTTGGGGGGGGGGGGGGGGGGGGGCATGGCAACATTTGACTACACTATTTACTTTTACAAATTAAATAATAATTTGAAGAGAGTGTATTATCTAGCATCCATTAC
>Ga0116228_10005092_pt1 | contig 11697 bp, 10 predicted proteins | sample S1TSphfallax_2_FD_89694 | JGI IMG/M metagenome (GOLD analysis project Ga0116228, IMG submission 89694) | Host-associated microbial communities from peat moss isolated from Minnesota, USA - S1T2_Fc - Sphagnum fallax MG | ecosystem: Host-associated > Plants > Peat moss > Unclassified | place...
CAATCTACCTTCTGCACCTTTTTTGCTTTCACCAACGTAATAACATTCTTGTTGCTAAATATTGTACCTTTTCCCTTTGATAAATGAAAAATATAATGGCAAGATATCTAACAAAATATTACATACTTAAATTCTTTGCATTCCACTAATTTGCAAAAGAATTTGCAAGTGCAAGTCTACTATTTTGTGATGCATGGGTTGCTAATGACTTATTGACCTACCCTTTAGGGTCTTTTACATACCCTTTTGCACATACTCCAAAGACATCTATAATCAATTGTTTGTTAATGACATACACCTTATCTTTATGCCCAAAATAAATATTTACACCTTTGATAAAAAATGTGTTAAAAAATTCCAACATGACATAAGGCATTGGTGCTTAATAATCCATTAGAAACAAAGGAACAAGCCCTACTTTAAATGCCCAGTATTCTTCCTCAGCAATATCCTTCCAATTCTCCATCCACTCAACATGCCTATCATTATTTTGTTTTGTTTATGTCCACATGAATCACTTAGGATTTGAAATTTTAATACCTTTCTCTAGAAGTGTTGCTCAATCTAGGATTGCACGTCTTCTTTTCACTATAGGTTTTGACTCACGCCTCTCGATCTCCATCGCCCTTCGTTGTGTTTTTGCCATCACTTACACTTCTATGGATGGCTATACTTCCACCTCAACAATGTTCTCCTTCCTTGCGTCCATTTGCATTATTTGTGCCTCCACAAATTGTTGTTCCACAACTTTATCTTCCTTTGATTCTTCAATGAACACTAGCTCCATTGATGTAGCTCTTCATCCTACCTGTTATCTTGTATGCCAATTTCTTTTGCTTCTACGTAGAAATTCAATTACAAATGTTCTAGTTTTATATATATCGTGAATTATCATTTGCACAAATTACATCTTTTCATTGTACGTTTTTCCTTCTACACATTCCGAAAATGATGATGAATGTGGCAATGACCTTACAACCAACGATTGAATATTCAACAAACCTTCAAATTTTACTCTTTTCAATTCCTCTTTTGCTTCTTTTTTTCTCAACAATTCCACTTCCTCCTCTTGCTTTTGTCTATGCTCACTCTTTTGCACTTCATTTTCCTCAATTATTCTCTATAGTTTCTTAATTGCATTTTTTGCACTCATGTTTTTGTGATCTCCAGAACTTTGAAAACGCTCACAACTTCCAACAAGAAACAAAAAAACCACTTTTGATGGTTACGCCATTTTTTTTGTACTTGAACATTTCGCCCATTGCATTCATTTTTTCACCTACCCACTATTTTTTAATTAACGCATGATCCTCAAAATTAATATAACTCATCACTACCATTTTACATGTCCTTTAATAAGCCATGTGGAAACACGTTTTGGCATCATTATGAATGAACGCTTCAAGTTTCATCTTTCGATAAGTCCACATCCCTAATCTCCCTACATTAACTATACTAAATCCACCTTGTTCATTATATATGCCTTCATTTGATTGTGTCCATTTATATATTGTGTCAATTCATATGTTGAATGTGTCAATACATTTGTTGGTTGTACTAATTTTTCTATTGACTTTGCAACCAAATATGATGTTTGTGCGAATACCCTTGATGACTGGGTAAATACTTATGTTGATTTAGCTAATACCCCTGACAATTCATCTTCAAATCTCTACTTCCCAAATCCTTCATTTCTACAAATATTACTCATGGATTCGTTAGTCATATGTAGTTCCACAATCAATATTGTGTTGAGCGCAAGATCTTCCATTTGTTCTTCATCTTCATTACTTTGTAGTTGTGGTTTTTGTATGTCACAATCTTCATCTTCCACCTTTGTATCAAAATACTTTGCTTGAAGTCCACCTATATTTTGTTCTCAATACATTGGCATTTGTTGTTCTTGTTTCTAGCTTCAAATTCCATGTATTTGTAAGGTTTGAGCTTATTCACATTGACCAACACAGGGTTACTTTCAAACTTCTCAATTGTCACCAATAACATAATGTTATTTGGCAACACATACTATATTATATATGGTTCAAACCATTTCCTAGTAGACTTCCCTAGGTGTGACTTATTTCCCTTTAGAAACCACATAACATAATCACCGAAACTAAACTATTTTGTTGGATTTTTTTGTTAACTCCATACTGTTCTATTCCACTATTGAATACCTATAGTTTCTACAATTTGCATATTATCCTGCTGCAATTTGTCCAACTTTGTAATTCTACTAGTTAAAACTTTCACTAAAGTATTGTCTCTCATTTCCAACAGCAACTAGCACTATCTACTATGTGGGCATCAATGGAGGTAATCCATACACTAATTGATATGGTGTATACCTTGTTGCTACTTTGTATGTGCTTTTGTATGAAAATAACATTGTGGACAAATGATCATCCCAATATGTTCTATTCTCACTAACTCACTTGGTCAACAATGTCCTAAGTACTTTGTTAGCAAACTCAATTTGCCCATTCCCTTGAAGATAATAGGTTGTAGAACTCACATGTTTCAACAAAAAATGATATGTCAAATACTTGATGACATCATTAATGAAATGAACTCCTAGATCTGGGACTATAGTCAAAGGACATCCAAACCTAGTTAATATGCATTCATACAATTTTTTTGCTATGACTATTGTAATATTAGTTCTCAATGTTCTTCCTTCCACCCACTTGGTAGCATAATATGTGGCTAAAAGAATATATTTGTTTCCTATATATCTTCCTGCTAGCTTAATTGGCCCCACAAAATCAAGTCCCCATTTCATAAATGGTTCCTTTGGAAAACTTGTAACTAGTTTTGTAAGACTTTGTGTTGCCAATCCTCTTGTTCTTTAACATGCATTACAAGATCTATAATAATCATTCACATATTTATACATAGTTGGCCACAAATATCCAACATCCAATATCTTCCTCTGCATTATTTTAGTTGCAAAATGCCTTCCTAATGGTCTTTCATGTAGTTCTCTTATCACCATATGTGCTTCTATAGTTGTCAAACATTGTCATAGTCTATTGTCTTGGCTCATTATGTACAATTCACCATTCTTTAGTGTGAAAGGTTTTACTCTCTTGACCAATCTTTGCTTCTACTGTACAATAACATGCCTTCAATCTGTCTTGTTCTCAAAAAGTCTTTCACATCTTTTAGCAATTCATGTTATGTGTAGAACAAACTTGCATATGTGTACCAAGACCCACCTTGCTACCCTACTTAGAGCTCTACAATTTGGTACAATAAGACATTAAACTTGAATTTCATGCAATCGCACATTAGTTTGACCTCCCACTTTTTTGATTCATTGGTTCAATTATGGAAAGAACCTAAAAGAACCTAGGAGTACCTTTTGTTAGGTCCAAATGCACAAGACTATCCTATTGGTGATTCGAATTGGGGATGGGTCACATGAAGGTTGTAATGGTTCCTATGAAGTGTAGGGTAACGCTCGAGAATATTAAAAAAAGAGGGCTGGTATTTTGAAAAACGAAATGCCCCCTAGAATGGGCATTTCAAGTTTTGAAATTGCCCACCTTTTGCAAAAGAAAATTTTCACTCTATAAATTTACCTCCTAACACACTAGAAAAATTCTCATAGGTCTTCCTATATTCCAAATGATGACCCAAGACATACAATGTGTGGTAGGCCAATGTATAACTGGGCTACCCACTGTTCTAGTGGGCAACAAAAGAACAAAATACCTAATGTTTTTAAATAATAATGATTAATAATAATTTAATTAATTACTTAACTTTTTTATTTTTTTATTTTTTTATTAGGGTTTGCTTGGGTTTTTGCGTCCTAATGTTTTGGGTGTAATCCTTTTTTGTACATGGCTCCTTCTTTGCATTTTTCGGTTGATGCGAGATGTCCATTGTCCACATTGTTTTGGTCAGGCAGCCTCTTGAAGCATGTCAAGTGTATCCTTTATGTTAGATGAACAAATGTATGTTTGAGATATGTACAAAAATAGAAGGGTGGATTGCAATGGCTGCCACACATGAACTTCTGCTTATACCTATATAGGTGTGATCCCAGACATCATTCCAGGATGCTTATTTCAGGTTTGCTTTATATATACCATGTGGGACATTTTTTAGTTGTATGTGCACGGATTTGTAGGATACCCACCCAAGTCATTTGTGACTTTCCTATCTTCACGGTCTGAACAACATTTAGTGCTTAATTGGTGGAAGATTTTCATTTTTCCAACATGAGAAGGAGAACAATATTGGGTACATAGATGTTGACCTGAAGAGGGTTGGAAAGAGAAGAGAAGAGCCTTGGAAATGAGATTTTGTTTCTTCCATAGGTTTTGTTCTTTCCATGTGCACTCCAAGATTCTTTTTCTTTTTATTTGAAAGCATTTCCACCAAGGGAAGATGCTTTCTCAATTGAAGGGATCTTCTGCCATTCAATTTTTTTAATAAAAAAGTTTAGACAAGGGAAGCCCTACTCCCACAGCCGGCCCCCCACCCCCAAAGGCTTCCTCTAATTTTCAAGCCTAGACCTGTGACCTACCGCCCTTGAGGCTACAACCCTCAAATTAGGGGAGGCCCTAGGGAGCTCCTAAACTACTGTACATTTATGGCAAGTCATAAGTTATAAGAAATAAAAATAGTTTGGTCTTCACATCCTTCATTTTGGCCAGGGGGAAACAACACCCACCAGGGCACTATGCAGGCCTGGGGTGGGTTGACAGGAAACACTTTTTCATCATATTCCTGTCCCCATGGTTAGCTACATGCTAAGAACTAACTCTCCATGGACCTAGGTTATGCATGCACCTAGGTTATGCATCTACCTACCTAGTAGCCAGCAAGTGCCTTACTTGCTTTACCCACCTACACAGTAACTACTTTCATTCCCTACATACTTAATTAAGATACTTACCCACCTACATTAGGTAGTTACTAGTTACCAAGTTAGGGGAAAGGGCAAGTTAACCTGATGTTTTTGCAGTATAGCGTAATTGCTATTTCAAGTTGCCAGTGGTGGGTTAAATATGGCTGAATTGGGCAGATTTCTTAATGTAACAAAGGTTGACCTATAAATATATATCATTGGGCTCCATGCTGTTGTGCACTAACAACGACAAACAATTGACTCAAAATGAATTAATTTTTTGAAAATTAAGTTCTATTTGAATGAAAATATGGAATGGCATTGCATGCAACTTGAATTGAATTAGAAAATTGAAGTTGAAATCAATTGACTTGGATTCAAATCTTTGGATTTGATTCAAATTTTTAAATTAAATGCAAATATATATAATGAAATTCTAATTCAACTAAATTCAATTAAACAATTGGATTAAGAACTAATTTATTTTAATTAAAAATTAATCTTTCAAAATGAGATGCAAATTGATGTAAAAAGTACGAACCCTGTGACCAGGGAAAAAAGCTTTGGATTAATCAAAGGTTATTTAATGTCAATTCAAAATTTTCATAATTGAAAATAATGATTATATTTGCATTTTATCTTCCTTTTAAAATATTTAAGTAAATTAAATAAATCAAAATGATAAATGATAAATAATGTAATGTATTACTAAATTTTTTGTATATGATGTAATGCATAATGCATGATGATGCAAACATGTGTATCAAAAAAAAAATCAATTTTTTAATAGTTGCAAAATTCAACTAGTAATGTTGGAATGTGTTTTATGGTAGATTTTTTTTCAAAGACCCCATCAACTTTGGGAGGCTCCAACTTTTGCATTCCTTACCAGCCAATTTGGAATATCTAAAAGGTTACTAGGGTTACACTAGTGCCCTACCAAAAGTATTGAAACATCAAGGCCATCAAATGTGTGGTCACTAAATTACATCCCTTTAAGTTGTTAAATGTTTGGTTATCGACCAAGGCAAATCTGATTGTTAGCTTAAACAAATGGGATTGAAAATAAACGATTTTGCCTCTTGAAATTATCCATAATTTTATTCATAACTAGGCAAATTAATAATTGTTAATGCATGTTGTGAACTTCCACCTAGTAACCTTGCACTGGAGGGATTACGATTAACAACCTTTAACCTTTGAATATCCTTGGCTAATGTCCATAGGTGCTTTGAGAGGTTTAGTTTCATTAATGGTTACTTCATACAATGATGCTATTAGTTAATGTCCACAAATGCATTGAGTAAAAAATTCACCGGTTTTAGCCTTGCAAAGGAAGAAATGAACTTTGAAATGATTTATTTCATTTCTTTGGGGCAATTACCATTTGTGGCATGGTTGTTAACATGTTACTAAAAAGAGTTCAAAGAATGTTATACAATTTTGGGCTACCATTCACAAATATAGTTGTATTGCAAACAATAAAATTATTTGAATATGTGGGACACATAATGACCTAAAGAGTCTTACACACTTAGAGCAAAATTTGGATGAAAAATTGATCCAAATCAAGGTTTTAACTTAGTGTAATTGGCAAGCTACTAATGAGGGCTATAGGAATGATCATATATTCGATAAATGTTTTGATAATTATAGTGTTTTGAAGTTTTGGACATGAAATATTCAAAAATAAAATATTCAAGAATTCATAATTGCTGATTTTCCCATTGGGATGTAATCCCCATGGAGACCTACTTTTAAGAATTAAGGAATCATGCTTCATACAATGGTCCAATTTGTGTTAAGTTCATGATTAATCTTGATTCTATTTTCAATTGCATTTACATTAAATTCCTTTTCCATTTGTTTTGTACATGAAATAAGTCAAATGTCCTTCATTAATGCAACATTATTCTCAATTTGCTTGAAGCCAACAATTGAATTTGGTACCAAATAAATGGGGAATATATTAAAGATTTAAAAGGTTTCTATCATGTGTTTGTATCAAAAATTACCATCACTACCATTTGGTAACCTTGCACCTTCATTATTATGTCATAAACTAAAAATTGATATTTCAACTATGAATGTTTTGAAGTACTTGAAGGATTAAGGCATTTTGAAACAATCAAAACTTAACCAAATTGTTCTAAATGTCACTTGGCTTTATGCAACATTTGGCTATTTGTTGTACCATGTTGTTAAGTTTACAACCATGTTTTTTGAACTTTTTTTGTTGTCTTGTGGAACAATACCAACAATGATTGTTTTTTCCTAAATGGTGTAAAATTGTATTAACTCAACCTTATATGTTAACACTCCAAGAACAATATCATGACAAACCTCAACATGAGCATAATCAAAAAGATATGCTACCAACATTTGATATTGTGATTTTCTTATTTAATCATCTATAAGTTATCTCAACAAAGCAAAACCTATACTCATCCAAAGAATACAAGCCTTGTCGACCTTGTTCTAGTTTTGCATGATATCAACCTTTTATTTTTTTAAACAAACTAAATTACAATACAAGTGCCATTCAAGCCCAACTAAGCAAGTTATGAAACTCAATTGAAAAAGTTTTATCTTGCCAATATCATCAATGTCTTCAACTAATACAATGATGGTGAATAAATTCAATTTCACAAAATACTAATAAACCCCAATTCATGACTATGTCCATGATTGGGTTGGTAGTTATTTAAGACATTATATGATTACATGATTGCATAGCCTAGGATGGGAAAGTGTAAATCAAATTACCTACATGCATCTAGATATCTAGGCATACAAAAAGTTACCTATGTTAATTTAAAGTAATTTAGGTTAACTTAGGTAGTTAGGATAATCATATTTTAGGAGGCTACTAACATAGGTATCCTAAAGTCTTTATGTGAGAGTTACATTAAAAGGATTTTTTTAAAATATGGGGTTCACTCATCAAAGTTCATAAGTTATGTAGATGTATATGTGTAGTTATTTGCAAATGTAGATTCTATTAACTATTTAGTTGTTATAAATTAATTCATATTAACTTGTTTTTGTTATTTTCCCATAATGTATGATGCAAACATGTGCATCAAGCAATGTACCCTAAAGCTCGTAAATGTTTGTCTTATGCAAGATGAACAGTTCTTGGTTGGAAATATTTTAAAACAATATGAAAAAGGGGTTCAAGAACTTGCAAGTCTACCAAACTTTTCATTCGTGATAGAGCTACATATAATGTGCCATTTTGTTTGGGTTTTGCTGGGATGGATGTAAGAATAGTCTAAGGATTACTTTTGAAAAGGTTAGTTTTATGAAAACCCATTTGCACACCTTGTCACCTCTACATGAGGTGACGTGCAAAAGGTTTAAGATTAAGGTTTAGAATTACAATACTTGAATAATTAATTTACAATTAAAATTTATTATTATTATTTATAAATTTAGTTCATATTTAAGCTTCTAAATTAATCATAATTGAATTAAAATAATTAATGTTATGATCATAAGTACATGGATTTTAATATAGTAAATATAATATTTATTTTTTGTAACTACTTGTTCATAATATATCACTTTTATAAATAATTATAAATGATAATATTTATTAATTATAAGTTACATTAAATATTTATTGTTACAACATAAGTTTTTTTATTATACAATGGGCAAGGATGCTTGTGTGCTGTGCACAAAGACTGCAAATGTAAGATAGGTGCTGCTGATATTTGTTGCAAATCAAATAGTGTCACGCTTGACATATTCTCCTTTTGGTTGTAGGTGGCATTCTTGCAGCCCTTGTCAATTGAAATGTAGCTATAGCAGCTGCTGAGGTAGCATTAACATCACTTATAAAAAAGGAACCAAGACTTCCTATGGATTCAAATATTGACCTTAAAAAATGTGATGATAATTCATTACATAATAAATATACAAAAAATAAAAATTGCGATATCAAGTGATTTAGAAAATGACTCCAATGAGTATGATAACATTGATTATTCGATTGAAGACTTCTAATTAACAAAAGTAGATGAGAATATCCTTCTTGACCCAAACGGATGGCTAAATGACCAACATCTAGGAAGTGTTATGCAAATATTGTATGTTGAAAAATTACAATCAGTACAATATGAACAACATACATATGTAATCATAGGAAAAGAATGTACTTGTGTCAAAAAATGTCTTCAACACATATTCATAAACATGTCGACTCCTAATTTACATTGTACAATATATGATTCACACATGTCAATGACGAAAAAATTGCCTAGCAACACAATCCAATTATTATGCAAACTTATAAATGTGAACTTGTTGTACACATAAACAAATGTAATGCAGCAAATAGAGAACTCATCATGTGGTGTATTTACAATAGCACATGCAACAAACATTGCATTTGATTTGATCTCAAAAAATCTCAATATGTTTTGACACAAATGTGAACACAATTATGAAACTCCATAAACAATAGATATATCTTTCCCTTCCCAAAATGTGAATTAATATGACATATGTATCCTTTTTATAAAAAAAATTCATTGTCATTGGTAAAATGAAGCAATGTGCATATGATTCATTACCTTTTCTAGATGCAAAATCAAACACCTTCAAAGTGGATTCAATTCTATTAACCTTAACATTATTAATGGACCAAAACCACTCTTGGACTCATTCAAAATCTTGTTTCAAGAAATTTGCACACACACCTTTTGGGGTAGTGTGTCGTTTTGCTTTCCCCCAATCAACCACTTCAGTGATTATGGTCAATGTCAATTTCAAGATCATTCCACAATATTGAGGCAATGAATACATCAATGGGTATTCTACAGTGATTGTTGCCACATTCAAATGCAACCATGACATACGTTGCCTCATTGGTGGAGATGGACTTAACTTGACATATTACATTATGAAGTATACAACCAAAAACCAAAATGAATTTGAGAATTTGGTTGCCCTCCATTTAAGTGCATTCCACAAATGGGTTAGTCAAGAGTCTAACCTTCTTGACAATGTAGATTTTAACATAAAGGGACATCAAAGGATATCAAGCATGATATGTTCTTTGTCTTTTAAGCAAGAGATTGTAGTTCCAATGGCATGTTTATATTTACTTCGAGGTGATCCCTTTTACAAATTTCATGAATTTGTCATGTTATTCATCAAGCACCTTCTAGATTCTTTGATGAATGTAATATTGTGAAGGCTTCATTTGTAAGATCAATAAATGGAGATGTGACTATCTACACACCCACTACAGATTATTCATGTTGTCCAAATTCATTGGAACACTTGTCCCTTTATGAATTCACCTCAATTTATAAAAAAATTGCTTCCATCAAACAACTCCCATTCAAAGGACCCCACCCTCAATGAGATTCCCATTCATTAAAGGCTCAAACCTTTAAATGCATTATCAATGTCTTTGGAGCTCAATTGCTAGATATATCATGAGAGGATTTGGCACCTAATAAGTGATTATCATATTTCTAGACATTACTTATATTGCACAAATTTATTTGTTACCTCAACTACCTCTTGGGTGATCATATTTCATGGCAACACGCATTTCAATCACACAACCAATCTATTGCCATGCAAGCCTACATAGAACATTGTGAGATTTATTATGTGGGCAAGTGAAGAGCAAATGAGATTCGTGGCATCGATCATGAATCTGAAATTTTATTGGACTGCCCATATGACACCAATTTTTTAGCACCAAATGCACCTTATTACAACACTGAGGAATATTTGAAGATGACCCAAATGAGAATCAACAATTTGACTTTGATAATGGCATGGAAAACCCTAACCTTTCATAATCTTTATATGGTGACTTCAATGCCATATCTAATTCAACTACAATTGTTGAAAATCTAGTTGCTTCACTTTTGCATGTTGCTCCCATCATATTTCATCACATGGATCCAATAGTGTTTCAAGCTAAAATGAAGGATCTTCGTGACGTTCCACGTGCCAATTCAATCTTCTGACATTTTACAACTACATTTATTGAATTCAATATGTTTTCGGTCATAGTGGAAATGATTGTAACAGCTACAACTGATATGATTTGGACACCCCCTCCTACTATTTCATCTCGTATTATAATGTGCCTTTCTTTAAAAAATGTTTCAATTACTTGTAATTTTAACCAAAAACAACATGTTGTTCATGTTAACAAGCTACATGTTATTTAACTCATATGATAATCTTATACCTACAAAACTTTTTTTTGCCTAGCTTGGTGGAGATGTAGGAACTTGTAAGAATCGTGTCATCAAGGCTCTATTGACTTTAACCTCTATCTAGAAACAACAAATCTATTGATTATTTGCAACTACATTTGGACATTTTTGCAACTATTTCTTGTGTTGGTCATATTTGTGATTACACCGCAATTAGTTTGAGACTATTTTGGTGTTCATCCTTCCATATGAACAACATTTAGTTTTGTTTTCATCCAAAAAGAACAATTTATGTCCCATTAGTTGCAAATGTGACCAATTTACTTGCAACCCTATGAATATACAAAGGTGTATTTTGTGAATTCTAAGGAATATAGTTGGGTATATTAGGATTTATAAATGTATATTTTCAATGTATATGAACAACCATATTACATGTGTATTCAAGTATTATTATTAGCATAAATCGCTTCAATATTATGGTTACACTAATTAATGTATATTTTGAGTATATTTTTTTTTTATGTAAGATAAATACCAAATATATTGTGCCCATATTACAAGTTTATCTAAACCATCTTATTATACTTCTTAAAATATTACAAATGAAAATTATTATTATTATTATTATTATTATTATTATTA
>Ga0116228_10005094_pt1 | contig 11693 bp, 11 predicted proteins | sample S1TSphfallax_2_FD_89694 | JGI IMG/M metagenome (GOLD analysis project Ga0116228, IMG submission 89694) | Host-associated microbial communities from peat moss isolated from Minnesota, USA - S1T2_Fc - Sphagnum fallax MG | ecosystem: Host-associated > Plants > Peat moss > Unclassified | place...
ATGGTAGTGCACCTCAATGTGCTTTGTCCTAGCATGATAGACCAGGTTGTTAGCAAGTAGTATGCTACTAATGTTATCACAATAGATGACAACAAGAGCATCCACTGATTGTCCCAAATCTAAGAGTAGTTTTTGTAACCAAACTACTCCACATGCAGCAATTGCTGCACCTCTGTATTATGCTTTCGTGCTTGATAATGCAACTGTTGGTTGTTTTTTATTGCTCCAACTAACAGCACCACTTCCAAAAGAAAACATGAAACCATTGGTTGATCTTCTATCTCAACCATTACTAGCCCAATCAGCATCTGTGTATCCATGTATTTATAACTGGCTCTTGGCTTCATAAAAAATTCCACATTGCAAGGTATGTTTTATGTACCTCAATATGCGCCTCACTGCATTCAAATGTGGCTTTCGTGGTGTTTGCATGAATTGACTCACCACTCCAACTGCATAACTCAAATCTAGCCAAAAAATGTTGAAACACTTCACCTTTGTGTTTCATAAAGTAGACCCACACCTTCCTTGTGTGGTCATCAATGAAATTCATGTAATACTTGCATCCCCCAATGGATTCTGTCTTCGCGGTCCACACATCTGAGTGGATCATTTCCAAAGATTTGGAACTTATATGAGTTGTTTAAACTAGGAATGGATGCTTAGTTTGCTTCCCCAATTGACATGCTTCACAAACTTCTGACATCACCTCTTCTGTTCCAAATTTGGGAAGACCTCCAACAAGATTTTGTTTCTCCATCAGCTTAAAACGTTGGAGATTAACATGCCCAACTTGCTTGTGCCAAATTCCAATGTTTCCAACTCTTTTTCCATGTGTGAATAACATGGAATTCACCTTAGGCATGTTCACATCGAAGGTGAACATTTGTCCATTCCTTTCTCCTTTGGCAATCAATTTGCCTTGGTTTTTCATGTCTTTCATAAAACATCCATTTGGGTTGAATGTCACTTGTAAACCTTGTTCCACCATTTGGCCTACGAAGACCAATTTTTTTGTTATGGTTGGAACATGAAGTACATCTTTCAAGTACTTCATTTGCCCATCTTGCATGGACAATGGCACCTTGCCGATTTGTGTGATGGGATGTGTAGTGCCATCACCATTTTCCATAAAACCTGGTGTTTTCAAATCCTTTGTGTCTTTAAACCATTCTCCATGACTAGTCATATGATTTGAAGCTCCAAAATCCACATACCAGACATTGTTATCTGATACTCCTCCTATTATTGAATTTGCCATGTGTTACATCACAAATAGTTGTTCATCACCTTGATTACTAGTTGATGCATAATTCCCTTGTTGCAGTTTTCTATTTCATGCATCATGCTCCTTTTAATAACAGTTCTTTGCCATGTGCCCAGGTTTCCTACAGTAATAACAATTTGAGTTGCTATTTGGTTGTTGACCTCGATGACTTCCACCACAACCTCCACGACTTCCTCTTCCTCTAAAATTTCCTTGTCCACCTCCATGAAACTGAGCTTCATGTTGATGATGTCCACCATGCGAGCTTCTGTATCGGCCTCGAAATGAAGTTTTAACACCTCTACCTCTACCTCTACCTTTATTGGAATTTGAATAGAAAACACTTTCTTGTGATCCTCCATCAGATGAGGTACTAACAACTCTCATTTCTTCATTTATAAGCAAAGTTATTAAATCTTGGAAATTGGGAAATATTTTTCGAACTACAATTGAAGTACGAAACTGGCTATAGTCTTTTCCAAGACCATTCAAGGTCACGGCCACTAGATCTTCATCACCTACATGGGCTCCTATAGATGCAAGAGCATCTGCAAAGTTTTTCACCTTTTTAGAATAATCACTGATGTTCATTTTGTTTTTCTATAGATTATGCAATTCTTGCGGGCTTGTGTATTGGTGTTATACATCTTCACTAATGTATCCCAAGCTTGCTTGGGTGATTTTGCATCTTGAATATGCATAATCATGGAATTGGACACACTCACAAAAAACCAATACAAGATTTTCCCTGTTTTTTCATGTTAAGTTTTATTGGCTTGAATTTGTTGTTGTGTGGGGTTTTCTGGGAGAAGAGGTTCTGTCTCATCACCAATTATGAACTCCCAATAACCTTTCCCCATCAAGAAATTCATAATTGTAAATTTCCACATTTGGAGATAATTCTTATCTAATTTTTTAATTGCAATTTGAAAAAGATCGTCTGCCATTTTTCAAAGCAACATTCAATGTCTTCCTAAGGTTTCTAGGATTGGGATTAGGGTTTTCCTTCCTTAGGTTTTTAGGGTCAGGGTTAGTGTTACGGTTGAACAAGATGGACCTTGTATATGTATGTATGTCTCGAGTATTATACGAAATTTTATACTATACATAGGTTTTACGTATATGTATGTATCTTGTATAATATCTTGTATGGTATTAAGTACATGATTACATACCAAACTTTTGTATGAAGGTCTTGATAATGTGTTTGCACTTCCCAATCTTCAAACTCCTTTCAAGTTCTCCCAAGTTGTATTTGCTCCACTTCAAAAATTTGTTTTGATGTCTTCTCAATGTAAACTTCTATCATAACAACTTTGTGAAGCTACACCATTCACATATGACCTTGAATCCCTTTGAAATTTTTTTGAAAAATGTAAAGCTATGTCTACTGCTATCTCTCAAAATTTCAGTTCATTTGACTTCATAAAATGAGAGATCTTGTTGCTTTCCTTGAAATCACCTCAAACTGGGACCTAAACACAAAATGACTTACAACTTGCTCTCAACAACTCCAAACTCCTTGAGATTTTGAAAGACACATAAGATATATGTCTTGCATTTTATTCAAAATTTCAGCTCTATTGGTGACGACCACAAAGAGTTATCATTGTTAAAAGAAACTGACTTCAAAACTTAGGCTGAAACTTTAGATGCTTGAATCTCTCTCAATACGAATCCAAATGCCTTGAAATTTTTCCCACATATTGAGTTCTTTATGATCTATAGGATCCCAAAACTACAGATCCAAAAATGCTCAAACAAAGGAGATATGACCAAAAAAACCAGATCTGACATAAAATCTTTAGAAACTCATAGCTCTCACAAAACACATCCTTTTCTTTTGAAATTTTGAGAATAGAAGCGTCTTATAGTCTTTTACAATCTTTCCAAGTTTCATTCCAAGATCTTTTCACAATAGATGTAGATCTAGATTTAAAGATCTGACTTCCACAACCTTTGATATGTGGATCTCCTCTCACCTCTTTTCTTTTCTTTTCTTTCTCTTCACTTCTTTCCTTTCCCTGTTTCTCTTTTGCACTTGACAAACTCCTATGATATTACTAAAGACTTTCTAGCTCTAAATCTCTTTCAACCTTCTCATCAAACAACCTAAGCTCTGATACCATGTTAACAAATAGGAGATCTATTCAAGTGCAAACATAGAACTTTATTGAAAGGAAACTAGGACATGATGCTCACAACACAAAACATAACATCAACAACTTTTCAAGGTTCTTGTCACATGAAATACATAAACTTGTGCAATGAAGAAAAGAAAAACAAACCATCAACACCAAAGTATTTAACTACAAAACCAAACCACAAATAATCTAATTAATACAAGTAAAAAAAAAATTCAACCTTGTGAAAGTAACCTAGTTACTTTCCTTCTCCAATAATTAATGAAACCTAACTAGTTGGGCTTGAATTCTCAACATGGTTTGCATCCTTTAATGCCAACAAAATGTGTTATATCAGATATTAGTGAGGACTACAAATATGCAAAACCAACCAAAGTACTAACAACCATAATTACAAAACTGGAAAAGTTACAAGAGATTAGATTGGAAGCTCAAAACAATGTGGGAACCAACCGGTGTAACAAATTTTTGTGGAGTCAACATAAAAACACGTAAAAGAAATTCTAATTTGGAGATTATGTTTTATGGTTTCCCAAGGGGGGAAAGACACATATGGACAAATTTAAGAAAAAATGGTTTGGTCCATTTAGGGTATAATATTATTTATTTAATAACATCGTTCTTTTTGTTTTTTTTAACAATTTTGAACCAAGTCTAGTATTGGTCAATGTTAACAACTTGAAACCATATAAATATGTGTATCAAACATTGAAAGGGATTCAAAATTCAGATGATTAAAAGTCTTTATAATTCATAAAATTAGACCACATGGAAGAAAAATTTGATGAAGATTTTTAAAATTATAGCAAAATAGAGATCATTGGGATTGATCAAATTGTAGTATAAAAAAAAACTTAAATAATCTTATGAGTTACCAGGTTATGAAAAAATTCATAGACCATGATTACACATTTTCACAATCACTAGATTGTGGTCTAGATAAGCATGTCACATTAGAATAAAGGTATGTTGCTCTGATGACTTAACATAGGATATAAGAAATTTGTAGTGTAGACAAACCAAATCATCATATTTAGAATTGTCATCAGAAAAACCCAGTGCCATGTCCACAAAGTTCCTAGGTTAACAAACATTAATTATAGTGCATGTTGATGTCAATATGAGCTTTAATGAGAAATGATAGGTGTTAATTTATTATTATAAAAAAAATCATTTAAATGTTAACCCTAAAGTGAAAAGTGAAACATCACTTCATGAAATGAGGTGATTGTGTTTCAGAAGGTGGCAAGCAATAGAATGGCTATTTATTTTCATTTTCTACAAGTATGTTCCTATTTTTTGTTTCCATAATGAGTGTAAAAGAAATTTTTCTCGAGAAATTGCAAAGACAATTTTTTTTTAATTACAAAAGTTGAGAGAACAACAAGAGAAATATAGAGTACAACAAAAATTTGTAAACATTTTGCCTTTGCAATCTAGGTCTTCAAAACGAGGTTTGCCTTTTCCTCCTCCTATTTATTTTTCTTTTTCCTTTCAATGATCATTTCTGATATCCAAGTTTGAGAAAACTTTTGAAATAATTAGGAAAAACAAAAAAAAATATTAAAAAATCATAAAGAAATATAACTTTAGGAAGCTTAGAAAAGAAACAAGTTTTGATGAGCAAGTTAGTCTGATTTCCATTTTAGATTTTGAAGAAGGAAAAACAAAAAGACGATTTGCACCAAAAAAAGAAGTGCCATTACATCAAGAGGAGCTTATTTAGGAGCAAATTCTAGAAAAAATCCACATTCCCAATAAGAAACACACAAAAAGAACAAATCGACAAACAATGGTTACAAATATGCATGGGAAGAAGGTGTAGACTCGTTAGGATGATGAGGTTAGGTAGATTTGTACTCCCACAAAACAAAGTTATAATAACAATCTAAAGAGTATTTTGCTTTAGACAAGCTCTAGAGAAGAAGAGAAAGCTTGGGTAAACAAAACTAAATTGGTAAGTCTATTTGAGGTTGAATGAAAGAGTTGCGACCCTAGCCTTGGGCTCGTAACCAAAGCAAGGGCTTGCGAAGGTGCGGGCCAAGTGTGAAGACTAGGAGTCACATTTCATGCTCCCGGGAGTGTGGGATAAGAAGCCCGAGTTAAGGGTTTAGAGTACAAAAGATTGTCCACACCCTTGAGTAGACACTCCTCAAATTAGTTCGGTTCCTCAATGGTCCTAGGAGTGTGGGAGAGTGTGAGAAAATGAACCTCCACATTCCCAAGTGAGCTCCCACTTTAAGAGTTGGAGTCGTAATGGACTTCTAAATTTTTAAAGAGTGATTGCAAGGGTCAAAACCTATTGGATTGAAGAGTTCTTTATATCATGGGAAAGGTCTTGGAGCGTACATGTCTAAAATGGGCTCAAATAACCCATTTGGACACTTAAAATACAAGTTATGGCCAAAAGCAGGGCCGAGAGTCAAATTGGCAATTTGACTCCTAACCACTAAAAGTCAAAAATTGCCCCAATTTCCTTGCTTACAAGTGGCATGCAACATACCATTAAAAAGCTCTTGATGAACGCTACAACTTTGCTTTAATTTCATCTCAATCAAAGGTCTTCACATAGAGTTATGGGCCCCCAAAGTCATGAGAGTTTCAACTATGGGAATTTTGAGACTCCCACTTGCGAGTCTTGAGACAAAATGACATTTGGGTGTTGGTTTCATGGCCATGCATAGAGTATATTATAAGGGGGAAGGTGGTGGCTTCCCCCATGGTGAGTCTTGTGAGTTCGTGTTTGCCCGTGGTTCGTTCGTGCATTAAAGTGTTCCAACTACACACTAACCAACTTCTTGTTTGGTTTGTGCAAGTCCGTGTGAGTAAGTGAATTTCTTGTTAATTTTCCTAATCCCATCCCATAGCTCCAACACGCCCCCTTACCCCCAAAGTGCTACGAGCTAAAGAGTGCGCCCAACTCCTTCTCCTTTTATTGTCTTCACCTTTGGACTCGTAGTTGAGTCCATCAAGGAGTTTGGGGGTGCATTAGGAAGACTCCTTGTAACAACATTATGGTTGAATTTATGAACAACTCGAAGTTGGATTTTGAACATAATAGAATCAAGGTCATGTTGGAGGAGGAGTAAAAATTTATTTACAAACATTTGTCGGTAGAGGTTTTTTTAATTTGCCATATAAAATAGACAAAGAAAAACTAGGCAGAGATGTCAAATGCTAAAGTAACATTGGTAAACATAACTAATAAAATCCCAAACACTTACAAAATTGTTGCCGTTTTGCCCATTATCTACGATAAAAATGAGGTGCAATATTTTAATAATAAGTTTGCCATGATGATCATGGAGAGTCTATCAATTGGGTTGTAATTATGTATTCTCAATTGGTAAAGGAATTGATCAGAGGGGAAAAATGTCAAAATAACATGATTAAAGGAACAAACAAAAGAGAACAAACAAATGGTGTATGTTATTCTGCCATAATTTTATAAGTTTTGTTTTAAAAGTGGTTTCCACTAAAAGGAGCATAGCCATAGGAGAAGAAGAAACATGCAAAGTAGCCATAAGAGGACAAGAGAAGAAAGGAGAGTTTGAGGGAAAAGTTTATCAAAAATAAAAAACCTTTAAACCCTACACAAATTTTTATTAAAAAGGATAACCAACTAAAGACCATGATAACCAAAAGAATAGCTATGATGTCTAAGTTTGATTCACGCACCCCCCAAGCTCCTTGATAGATTCAATTGCAAATAAAGGTGAAAACAATGGAAAGCTAAGGAGTTGGGGTATGTTCTTTAGTTTGTGGCACTTCGAGGGTAGAGGGGCATGTTGGAGCTCCGGGATGGGGATTAGGAAGAGTGATAAGTAAGTTAATTACTCACATGGACCTGCACAAACCAAACAATAAGTTGGTTAGTGCATAATTGGAACATTTTTTATGCAGGGACGAGCCACAAGCAAATACAAACTTACAATATTCACCATGGCTCGAACTTGGGGGAAGCCACCACCTTCCCCCTTATAGTATTATCTATGCCTGGCCACATGGGCAGCACCCAAATGTCATTTTGTTTGGGACTCCCAAGTTGGGAATTTCGAAATTCTTGGAATTGGGACTTTTACAACTTTGGAGGCCCATAACTTTTTTTGTATACCTTTGATTAAAGTGAGGTCTAAAGCAAAGTTGTATCCCTTATTAAGATCTTTCCAACAATATGTGGCACGTCACCTGAACACAAGTAGATCAGGGAAATTCTTGACTTTTAGTGGTTAGGAGTCAAATGGGCACTTTGACTCTTGACTTTTCTTTTCGCCATAATTTATATTTCAACTACCCAAATGGGTCATGCGAGCCCATTTTAAACATGTATATCTCAAGAGCTTTCTAATGGTATAAGGAGATCTACAATCCAATGAATTTTTACTCTTGAAATTGTCTTCTACAGATTCAAAAGTCCATTGGGACTCCAACCCCCAAAGTGGGAGCCCACTTGGGATTGTGTGGGTTCAATCCTTCACACTCTCTAACACTCTCAGGGACATGAAATGTGACTCCTAGGCTTTACTATTAGCTTGCACCTTTGCACGCCCTTGCTTTGGTTGCAAGCCCAAGGATTGGGTTGCATTATTGATGATGGTGATGAGAAGGAGACTTTATAAAAGAGGTAAAGAAGACAAGAGGATATTACAATGAGGGGTAATATTAATCTTCAACAAGTGGTATATTTATTAAATAAACAATAGTGGTAGCATTAAAGACAAAAGGATAAATCCATATTTCCTAAATCTAATCTAAGACCACATATCTCTCCCAATAAGGAGCAAAGATCAAATGGGCATGAGCATTAAAGATGGCCTAAGAGGGAACCAAAATTTCAAGCTCAATAACTAAAAGAGGAACAGATATAGGATCAAGACTTGGATCCACCAAAAGTACAACAATGTGTTACAATACCATAGAATAATGAAAGTATGTTGCCTTTAAGACTAAGTTCTACAATAAGTATAAATGTATTTAAAGAAATTTGGACTGCACACATAAGTCCAAGATCCATAGGTACAAGTCCCAGAGGTCAAACTCTTAAGTTTCATACACTAAATGTCGCAACCTTAACCTTGGGCTCATGACCAAGGCAAAGGCTTGCAAAGGTGTGGGCCAAGAGTGAGCCTGGGAGTCTCATTTCATGCTCCTAAGAGTGTAAGAGAATGTGAAGGAATGAACCTTCACACTCCCAAATGAATTCCCACGTTGGGAGTTAGAGTCCCAATGGACTCCCAAACCTTCAGAGGGCAATGGAAGGGGTTAGAACTCATTGGATTGAAGTGTTCCATATATCTTTAGAAAGCTCTTGAAACTTACATGTCTAAAATGGGCTCACATGATTCATTTGAATACTTAGAACATAAGTTATGGCCAAAAAAAGGGTCGGGAGTCAAACCACCAATTGATTCCTGACCACTAAAAGTTGGGAATCGCCCTGACTTCCTTATGTGCAAGTGGCGTGCCACATACCGTTGGAAGGCTTTCAACAAGGGATAAATTTTTTTTGAAACCTCATCTCAATCGAAGTTGTGCACACAAAGCTATGGGCCTCCAAAGTTGCGGGAGTCCCAATTTTGGGAATTTTGAGACTTCAACTTGAAAGTCCTGGGACAAAATGACATTTGGCTGTTGGTCTTGTGGCCAAGCACAAAGTATACTATAAGGGGGAAGGTGGTGGCTTCCCCTAAGTCTGGGTCATGGTGAGTCTTGTGAATCTGTGTTTGCCCATGGCTTGTCCGTGCACCAAAGGTGTTCCAACTACGCATTAGCCAACTTGTTGTTTGGTTTGTGCAGGTTCGTGTGATTAGTTGACTTGCCTATCAATCTTCCTAATCCCATTTTGGAGCTCTAGTGTGCCTTTTACCCCCAAAGTGCTACAAGCCAAGGAGCGCGCCCCAACTATTTCTCCTTCCATTGTCCTCCTTTTTTAACTCATAATTGAGTCCATCAAGGAGCTTGCAAGTGTGTTACCAAAGTCTATGCAAAGGATAGAAGCAAAATTGGATGAGCACATGAGAATTGTTGGTATGTTTCAATAGGTAGTAAAATACAATGTACATATGACAAATATTTTGCTTAGACTTTTTGATATGGAAATAAGAAATAAACAAATTGTAAAAGAGAAAGACATATCTTTTCAAAAGTTTTAAGGGGCTTTGGAGAAGGAACAAAAGTTCAAAGCAAAGTTGCAGGATAGGAACAATGAAAATAATCAGGTATTGGTATGTTGTGCAAATACATATTGTCATAAAACATATATCGTTGACATACCATATTCACATAGACACACAAACACATAACATGGACGAAAGTATACACAACTACCCGTGACAATGAAAATGTCACAAGAAATATCTACTATCATAAAACTCATGATGCAAACACATATAGTCAAGCCAAGCCCATTCCACTTAGAGAATCTAGGCCAATGCTAACAAGAAACCATAACTTGGAGCTCCACTAACTCTAACTACACCCAACGCTCTAAGCTCAACTTAAAGAACTACGTTCTTTGAGCCCTCTTTCACTATACCCCCACTCAAAACACAAGGGTCGATCCTACCAAAAGAGCCATTCTCCTCTAACCTTAAACCTGAAACCCTACTAAGATCATATCCATCACACATTGAAACTCGGCAGGCGCGTTCTTCAACCCAAAGGGCAAGAACTTCCACTGATAGAAACAATCCTTGTTGTGAGAGTTGACGTCCCAAAATGCAGTCTTGGCCTTGTCTTTCTTTCGAATCGCCAACTGATGGTACCATGTTCAAAGATCAAGTGTATTGAAGACCTTTGCATGTCCCACAACATCAAAAATCTCCTTAGGTGTAGGCATGGCATACTTATCGGATTTAGACTATCGATTAATAGGACGGTAGTTTCCAAATATCCACCTATCCGTGTAGTTGCCATGTACATCCTTTTTGGTAAGCATGACAATGGCTAATGCATATTCACCATGCGACAACTCCATTAATCTAGCCTCCAATACATCCAACATTTGACTTCGAATCAAGTCCCTTTCCATATCACTATATCTATAGGGATGACAAAAGATTGGCATGTCACTAGCCAACTCAATCCGTATACTAGGTTTAATCAAAACACCCAACTTTTTCATACTAAAGGCAAAACAACTCTTGTATGTTCTTAGGAATTGCGTCAACCGTCGCCTCTCTCCTCTTGTTAGCTTGGGCCCCATCAAAGGCTCCCAAGTCTCCTTGGTAAACACATTAGAGGAAGAGAACAACACCATGGGTTGCTATGCAAGAACCTTGGGAAAAGCCACACGTTCCTCCATGTCACCCAATGGAACACCACTGGAGTAACAAACTTTTCCAACAACATGGGCCACAACCTACACATGCTCTCCCAACACATCCCATGTACTCCAAGGATGAAAAGTACAACTTTCCTTTCCCCCAGTCAATGTTTCTACCATCACGGTGGGTAGCGAGCTCACAAAAGGTGTAACTACTACAAAAGTGGTTATGAGCTGACACTACTTAACCATACCAAGGCTAACAATCCAAGTCAAATAGTTCAAGTCTATAGCTTGACCCAACACCTGTCGACATGAAGCCTCAGAAATAGAAGGGACTGATGTCACTCCTGTAAGAAACCCCATCGCACGCTTTCTCTCATCGACATTGGTGTCACAACCCTAGCCTTGGGCTTTCGACCAAGGCAAAGGGGGTTGCAAGGTTGTGGGCCAAAAGGAAGTCCGGGAATCACATCACATACTCCCGGGAGTGTAAGAAAGTGTGAAGGAGTGAACCCTCACACTCCCAAGACAATTCCCACTTTGGGAGATGGAGTCCCAGTGGACTCCCAAAACTTCAGAGAGCAATTTCAAGGGTCAAAATTTAATGTCTTGTGGCGTTCTTTATATCATTGGAAAGCTCTTAAAACTTAGATGTTTAAAATGGGCTTGTATTGTTCATTTGGACATCCAAAACACAAGTTATGGCCAAAAGAAGGGTTGGGAATCAAATTGCCAGTTTGACTCCCAACCAGAATGACGCACTCCTAAGTTCCTTGTTGAACCCACTTGAGGGTCCAAGTGTGTTGAGTTGCAGAAATATGGAATTTGGAGGTGCTCCCGACTTCTGGAACTAAAGAAGGGTAGAGGGGCGTGCTAGAAGTCTCGGGATTAGACTAGGAAGAGGGACTAGAAGATCAAGCTTGAATCTGCATCCAAGAACCAACCACAAGAGGGTTAGTTCGCATTCGGGACACCCTTGGGTGTTGGGACAAGCCACGGGCACTTTGACACACAA
>Ga0116228_10005095_pt1 | contig 11692 bp, 7 predicted proteins | sample S1TSphfallax_2_FD_89694 | JGI IMG/M metagenome (GOLD analysis project Ga0116228, IMG submission 89694) | Host-associated microbial communities from peat moss isolated from Minnesota, USA - S1T2_Fc - Sphagnum fallax MG | ecosystem: Host-associated > Plants > Peat moss > Unclassified | place: USA...
AATTCCTCGGCCTTATCCTGATCCTGATGTTCGTCGCTATCGGCCTTATCACCGGGACGCTGCTGGACTTCATCTTCTTCTATCCCCTGTTCATGTCCTTCATCTGGATCACGGGCGGCGTGTACTTCTATTACCACTGGGAGCGTCACAGCGGCGGGCCGGAAGTCGCGCCGAAGCTGGTCGATTATCCCTTCGTCACCCTGATCGTGCCCTGCTTCAACGAAGGCGCCCAGGTACGGGAAACCATCGCCCACCTCTCGACCCAGCGCTGGCCTGACTTCGAGATCATCGCGGTGAATGACGGCTCGTCCGACGACACCGGGCCGATCCTGGACGGCCTGCTCCATGAGCATCCTCGCCTTCGCGTGATGCATATGGAATCCAACCACGGCAAGGCCATGGCCTTGCGTGCCGCCGCCCTGGCGGCACGCGGCGAGTTCCTCGTCTGCGTGGATGGCGATGCCCTGCTCGACGACTATGCAACGCACTGGATGGTGTCCCACCTGGTGGGCTCGCCACGCGTGGGCGCCGTCACCGGCAACCCGCGTATCCGGAATCGATCGACCCTGCTGGGCAAGCTCCAGGTCGGCGAGTTTTCGTCGATCATCGGACTGATCAAGCGCGCACAGAGCGTCTATGGGCGCATTTTCACGGTGTCGGGGGTGATCGCCGCGTTCCGCCGCAGCGCCTTGCACGATGTCGGCTACTGGCATACCGACATGGTCACCGAAGATATCGACATCAGCTGGCGCCTGCAGATGCGCCACTGGCAGATCCGCTACGAGCCCAACGCCCTGTGCTGGATCCTCATGCCCGAAACCCTGCGTGGCTTGTGGAAACAGCGCCTGCGCTGGGCCCAGGGCGGCTCCGAGGTGTTGCTGCGCCACGGCCCGGCCCTGTTTCGCTGGCGCCAGCGCCGCATGTGGCCACTGGCCATCGAGTATGTGATGAGCCTGGTCTGGTCGTATGTGATGGGCGCGATCATCGTGCTCTGGGCACTCGGGGAGATCACCGATGTGCCACCACCTTTTCACGTCGGCACCCTGTTTCCCCAATGGCATGGCGTGGTACTGGGCGTGACCTGCCTGGTGCAGTTCATGCTGAGCCTGATGGTGGACCGCCGTTACGAGGCAGGCATCGGCAGGCACTATTACTGGATGATCTGGTATCCGCTGGCGTACTGGACCATCAACACCGTCACCTCCATTGCCGCGCTGCCCCGTGCCATCACACGGCGCGAAGGCGTGCGCGCGACCTGGGTCAGTCCGGACAGGGGCATCCAGTGAAAGCCGAACCGATCCTCATCGAGCGTCCCGAACGCCAGTCCTGGCCCCGGCGCATCGTCTATGCGGTGCTGACCGTGATCGCCTGGGTAGCCTGGGGCCTGCTCTGGCTCCCCGCCCTGCATCGCCTCGCCCGGGAATGGGGCCTGCCTTCGCGCTATGCCCGCTGGATTCCCGATGTGGTGTTCAGCGGACTGGGCGACCTGGCGGGCATCGTCTGGCTGGCACCGCTGAGCCTCGTGGTCTTTCTGGCCTGGTCGCTCTACGAAGGCAGGCGCCGGACCGGAGGTGAACGCCGCCGCCGCGCGCAGCCCGTAGCGCTTCCCGCGACAGCGCAATCCCTGGGCACGAGCGTGGCGGAAGTCGCATGCATCCAAAACAGCCGTCGCGCCGTATTACGTATCGACGACGAAGGCGGTATAGGGGTCGCGACAGCAGAACCAGCCTCTCTACATGATGATTCATCATCACGACAAGAGCGCCAGTTCACATAAATCGAAAGTTGTTGCAGCTTTGTTAGGTTCGTTGCCTATACCATGCGCATGGACCGTCGGCAGACCAGGGGATGGACGGTCCGACTCTCAACGCCGTTTGCCGGGAATGGATATCCGGCTTCGCCGATAGCAGGTCAACTGGCAGGATGGGACTGACTTCGACGATACCTCCGCGCAGCACGCGCGTGCCCCGGGCAAGGCTTTGCCTGGCGCTGATCATCGCTTTGCATGGCCCATTGGCCCTCGCCTCCACGAATACGAGCGAACGCGACGCCCTCATGGCGAAGGTGCGCGCCGAACGTGAACAGGGGCACCGGGTGGATGCGCTTGCGCATTGCCAGGCGATCCTCGACCGCTGGCCCGACGACCGGGAGGCCCGCGCGATGAACGTGACGCTGCTGACCGAACTCGGCGCCACGACCCGTGCCCGTGAGCTGGCCGCCGAGCTCGACCCGCCACTGAGCGAGGCCGCTCACTTCCACCTGGAGACCGATCAGGTCGGTCACGAGATCCGCTGGGCAAACGGCGAGCCCGCCGATCCGCGCCAGCCTTACGCCGAAGCGGATCGCGCGGTGGACGATGCGCGCCGACTCACCGACGACGCCTCCCTGTCCGGCGACCTGCGTCGCCGCGAGCAGCTCGACCTGCTGGTGGCACTGGACCAGGCTGGCCGCAGTGCCGAGGCCGTGCAGCGCTACGATGCGATGAAGAAGGACGGCGTCACCCTGCCTGCCTACGTCGAGCGCCCCCTCGCCGATGCCTTGCTGGTGCAGCGTCGTCCGGCCGAGTCGGCGACGATGTACGAAGACTCGATCGCGAAAGATCCAGGCCCTTACGACCCCGCCGAGAGTGAGCCGCGCATCGGCCTGATGTACGCCTATCTGGAATCGAACCAGACACAGAAGGCATTCACCACCATCGACACGCTGGCAGCGAAGGAACCGGCCTGGATCCGCGTGCCCGGCATCCGCCTGCCCGTGCAGAACCCGCGCAAGGTCGACGCCGAACTCAACGCCGCCGTCGTGCGCGAATACGTGAACATGCCGGCCGAGGCCTATGACCGGCTGGTGCCGCTCAGCAAGGAAGCCCCGGCCAATGCGCAGGTCCGTCGCGAGCTGGGCATGACTGAGCTGGCCCGCGGCTGGCCGCGCCTGGCGGAACAGGACCTCAACATCGCCGGCACCCTCGACGAACGCGACGTCGGCGCCTACATCGGCCAGGCCGATGCAGCACGTGCGCTCTACGATTACCAGGACGTCGACGAAAACCTGGCCATCGCCCGTTCGCTGGCCGATCGCAACGGCCGGGTCGAACGTGCCGAGCAGTCCTGGGAACGCGAGAAGGGCTGGCAGTTCGACATCACCACCGAGCGTGGAAAGGGCTCCAGCCCCGACTACGGCGACCGCGACGGTGCCACGCAGGCCACCATTGCCAGTCCGCTCATCGACAATCACTGGCGTGTACTCGCGCTCGGTCGTTACTCCACGGCCGACCTGCCCGAGGGCGATGTGCGCCGCACCCGCTTCGGTCTGGGCGTGCGCGGTTACTGGCGCGGTATCGAGGCCTATGTACAAGCCCTGCCCTCCAGCGACCGCTACGTAGGCAAGACGGCACTCGAAGCCGGCGTGAACTGGGCCATGACCGACCGCTGGCTGCTCAACGCCGACTTCAGCACGGCCGGCGAAGACACGCCGCTGCGCGCGCAGTACTACGGCATCTCGGCCAAGACACTGAGCACCGCCGTCACGTGGCGAGCGAGCGATCTGTTCCAGGCGAAGCTGGGCCTGTCACGCGACAACTTCAGCGATGGCAACAAGCGCACTGGCTGGCTGGCCACGATCACGCAGCGGCTGCACACCGCGCCGAACCTCACCATCGATGGTGGCGTGGAGGTCGGCGGCTCGATGAATACGCAGACCGACCGGCCGTACTTCAACCCGCGCCGCGACAACAGTTACGCCATCACCGGCCGCCTCGAAAACGTCATCAGCCAGTTCTACGAGCGCTCGCTTACCCAGCGACTCGACGTGGCCTTCGGCCAGTACGACGAAAAGGGCTATTCCAGCGACTGGATGGCCACTGTCCGCTACGGCCAGTTCTTCCAGCCCCAGCAGGGTTTCCGGCTGGGCTGGGGCGTGTCCTGGCACAACCAACCTTACGACGGCCGTCGCGAGCACCGCGTCGTCCTCGACCTGACCCTGCACTGGGGAGACTGACGAGTCATGCGTTCGCTGTTGTCACTGCTGGCCCTGCTCGGCCTCGCGCTGCCTGCTTTCGCGCAGCCGGCCGCCCCCCTACGGGCGCCGCTGATCGTGCTGGCCTACCACGACGTCCGCGACGATGTCGGCACCCTTGCCGACCGCGACCCGGATGCCACCAGTACCGATCACCTCATCGCCCACTTCGACTGGCTCAAGGGCAACGGCTATCACGTCGTGAGTCTTGAACAGGTGGTACAGGCCGGCCATGGCGGTGCGCCACTGCCGCCCAACGCCGTGCTGCTCACCTTCGACGATGGCCTGGAGAGCTTCTACACCCGCGTCTACCCCCTGCTGCGTGCCTACAACTACCCGGCCGTGCAGGCCATCGTGGGTTCGTGGGTAGACCTGCCTCCTGGCAAGCGCATGCCCTACAACGGCAGCGATTGCGACCGCTCCTGCTTCCTCAGCTGGGACCAGGTGGCCGAGATGCAGAAGTCGGGCCTCGTGGAGTTCGCCTCGCATTCGTGGGCACTGCACCAGGGCATGAATGGCAACCCGCAGGGCAACCTGCTGCCGGCGGCCGCGCATGTCGCCTACGACAACGCGACCAAGCACTACGAAACCGAAGCCGAGTACATCGCGCGCATCCAGGCCGACCTGGCCCACAGCGCCGATGAAATCCAGTCCCATACCGGCGTGCGGCCGCGCGCCGTTGCGTGGCCTTACGGTGCATACACGCAGGTCGGCCAGAACGTGGCCGCCAGCGTCGGCATGAAGGTGTCCTTCAGCCTGGGCGACCGCCTGCCCCGCGTGGGCGCGGGTGGCACCATCCCCCGCCTGCTGGTCAGCGGCAACATCACCGCCAACCGCCTGGGCTGGCTGATGCGCCACCTCTCGCGTACCGATCCGGTGCGCGCGGTGCAGGTGGACCTCGACTACGTGTACGACCCCGATCCGGCGCAGCAGGACCGCAACCTGTCGAAGCTGCTCGACCGCATCAAGCGCATGCATCCCAGCCAGGTCTGGTTGCAGGCCTATGCGGACCCCGACGGTGACGGCGTGGCTGACGCCGTGTACTTCCCCAACCGTCACCTGCCGATGCGCGCAGACCTCTTCTCGCGCGTGTCCTGGCAGCTGCGCACCCGTGCCGGCGTGCGCGTATACGCGTGGCTGCCGGTGCTGGCCTTCCGCTTCCCCGATGGCAAGGACCTGCCGACGCTGGCCGGCGAACCGAAGCCCGGCGGCGATCATTTCCGCCTTGCGCCGTATGACCCGAAGGTGCGCCAGATGATCGGCGACGTCTACGAGGACCTGGCCATGCACGCCGATGCGGCGGGCCTGCTGTTCTCCGATGATGCCTACCTGCGCGACACCGACAACCTGGGTCCGTGGGCCAACCGTACCCCGGCGCAGAGGACGCGCGCGCTGATCGACTTCACCGACGAGATCACCACGCGTGTGCAGCGCTGGCTGCCGCAGGTGCGCACGGCACGCAACATGTTCGCCCTGCCCGTGTTCGAACCCAAGGCCGAAGCCTGGACGGCGCAGAACCTCGCCGCGTTCAACGAGGCCTACGATTTCACGGCGATCATGGCGATGCCGCAGCTGGACAAGCAGTCGGACAAGATCGGCTGGTACCGTAACCTTGCACGCAAGGTGGCTGCGACACCGGGGGCCTTCGAGAGCACCGTGTTCGAATTCGCCTCGCACGACTGGCGCACCAACAAGCCGATTCCCGCAGCGGAGATGGGCCAGCGCATGCGCACGGTGCAGTCCGAAGGTGCATGGCATATCGGGTATTACCCGGATGACTTCCTGCACAACCGTCCGGACCTGGAAACCATCCGTCCGTTCATTTCGGCATCTGATTACCCGTGGCCGGAGCCGGCGCGATGAATCAGGGCGGCATCCTCCACATCCTGCTGGAATTCGCGTTCTACTATCCGCTGATCATGTCGCTGATCTGGATGAGTGGCGGCGTGATCTATTTCCTGCGCTGGGAACGCAACGAACCGTTGCGCGTGAAGCCGCCCGAGCTGGCCGAATACCCGATGGTTTCGCTCATCGTGCCCTGCCATAACGAGGGTGAGCAGGTGCGCGAGACGATCGCACACCTGGCCTCGCAGCAGTATCCGCACTTCGAGATCATCGCCATCAACGATGGCTCCACGGACGACACCGGTGCGCAGCTCGACCAGCTGATGGAGCAGTACCCGCGGCTGCGCGTGATCCATATGTCGAGCAACCAGGGCAAGGCCATGGGCCTGCGCGCCGCGGCGCTGGCATCCAATGCCGATTACCTGGTCTGCGTCGATGGCGACGCCCTGCTCGACGACTACGCCACGCACTGGCTCATCTCGCACATGCTGGAAAGTCCGCGCGTGGCGGCCGTCACCGGCAACCCGCGCATCCGCAACCGCTCCACCCTGCTGGGCAAGCTCCAGGTCGGTGAGTTTTCATCCATCATCGGCCTGATCAAGCGCGCCCAGCGTGTATATGGCCGCATCTTCACGGTGTCGGGCGTGATCGCCTGCTTCCGCAAGAGCGCCCTGCACGATGTCGGTTACTGGAACACCGACATGGTCACCGAAGACATCGACGTCAGCTGGCGCCTGCAGATGCGTCATTGGGAAATCCGCTACGAGCCTAACGCCCTGTGCTGGATCCTGATGCCCGAGACCCTGCGCGGCCTGTGGAAGCAGCGCCTGCGCTGGGCGCAGGGTGGCTCCGAGGTGCTGCTGCGCTATACGGGCAAGCTGTTCAAGTGGCGCCAGCGGCGCATGTGGCCCGTGGCCCTGGAGTATGTGATGAGCCTGCTGTGGTCGTACAGCATGGCCATCATCGTCACGCTGTGGGTCCTCGGGCACTTCGTGCCGCTGCCGGACTCGCTTCGCATCAACACCTTGCTGCCACAATGGCACGGCGTGGTACTGGGTGCGATCTGCCTGCTGCAGTTCCTGATCAGCCTGCTGGTGGACCGCCGCTACGAGACGCGCATCGGCCGCAATTACTACTGGATGATCTGGTATCCGCTGGTGTATTGGATGCTCAACACGGCTACCTCCATCGTGGCGATGCCCAAGGCCTTGATGAAGCGCAAGGGCACGCGCGCGGTGTGGGTCAGCCCGGACCGGGGACTGCGATGAAAGCCGATGCCATCATGATCCAGCGACCGGAACGCCAGTCGCGCGCGCAGAAGGCCGTCTTCACGATGATCACCGTGGGGGCGTGGCTGTTCTGGGTGTTCCTGTGGCTTCCGCTGATCACCCTGGGCGCCTGGGCCTTCGGCCTGCGCAACGCCTGGCTGCAGCTATATGTGCTCGACCCCATCGGCGACGGCGGCGACATCAATATCGTGCTGGTGGTGGCCCTTATCTGCGCGCTGGTCTTCAGCAGCTGGTCGGCCTATAACCACGCACGCTTCGCCGGCAAGCAGAAGCGCCGTGGCAATTCGCCCGTGAGCGTGGGGGAAACGGCCGCCGCCATCGGTGCCACCACCGACGATGCCGTTCGCATGCAGGGGCATCGTCGCGCGGTGGTGAGCGTGGCCGACAACGGCTTCATGACTGTCGACGAGGTCCGCTGAAGGCCGCTAAACGGCCTTCAGCACGTAAAGCCCGAACGCCGGTCCGGGCGATACCCACTCACGCTCCACGATCCATCCACCGGCCTGCGCAAGCGCCGCGAAGGAGGCCGGCGTGAACTTGTGCGAGTTCTCGGTATGGATCGATTCGCCCGCTGCGAAGTCGAACACCTGCCCCGCCACTGTCACCCGTTGCGCGTGGCGGCTCACCAGGTGCATCTCGATGCGAGCCTTGTACGCGTTCCATATCGCACGATGTTCGAACGCTCCTGTGTCGAAATCGGCGCCAAGCTCCCGGTTGATGCGTACCAGCACATTGCGATTGAACGCGGCGGTGACACCTTCCGCGTCGTCGTAAGCCGCAATGAGCGTACCGGTATCCTTCACCTGGTCGGCGCCCACGATGAAACGGGTGCCCTTGCCAAGGCTGCATCGCACGGTGCGCAGCAGCTCCACCGCCTCGTCGGGGGTGAAGTTGCCGATGGTGGAGCCGGGGAAAAACGCCACCACGGGTCGCCCTGCCACGTCGTCGGGCAGTTCGATGCCACGGGTGAAGTCCGCCACGCGTGGGTGCACTTCAAGTGACGGATAAGCCGCTCGCAGTCGCTCTGCGGCGCCCTGCAATGCGTCCGGGCTGATGTCCACGGGAACATAGGCGCTCAGCCACGGCGCGGCATCGAGAAGAAGGCGGGTTTTCTCGCTGGCACCGCTGCCCAGTTCGAGCAACGCTGCGCCTTCGGGAAGATACGTGACCAGTTCGCTTGCGATGCTCCCCAGCAACGCGGTTTCCGTGCGCGTCGGGTAATACTCCGGTGTTGCGCAGATCGCCTCGAACAGCGCGGAACCCGCGCCGTCGTAGAAGTACTTCGGCGAGAAGGACTTCGGCGTGGCCGACAAACCGGCCAGCGTATCGCGCAGGAAGGTGTCGCGTTCGTCCTCAGGCTCACCCGGCACATCACGGGCCAGACGCACGCCGGAGAACATCCAGCGCTGTCCGGGGCGGTAGAAATTGCGGTACGAAGGACGGCTGTGGCCGGGCGGCGTCACACTCGCGCCGCCCCGGAGCACCATCTGTCCGCTCATGAACTTGCCGTTGTATTCGCCGACGGCATCGTCCGTCGCGCGAAAGCCAGGATACGGGGTATATGCACTGGCGGTCCATTGCCAGGCCACGTCGTCCACCTGCTCCAGGCCGGGGCGCGACCGCACCGCATGCTCCCACTCCGCTTCCGTCGGCAGTCGCGCACCGGCCCAGCGCGCATAGGCTTCGGCCTCGTAATAGCTGACATGGGTGACCGGTGCATCCGGGTCCACCGGCTGCCAGCCGGCCGGGGTCATATGCGACCAGACCTCGCCTTCGCGCTGCCAGTACAGCGGGGCTTCCCAGCCTTCTTCCAGTGCCAGTGCCCAGCCGTCGGAAAGCCAAAGGTCCGCCCGCCGATAGCCACCCATCGTCATGAAGGCCAGCCACTGGCCGTTGGTGACCAGCCTGTCCGCGATATGGAAGGGTTCCAGCCACGCGGTGTGTCGCGGCCCTTCGTTATCGAAGGCAAACGGCTCATCGGCGGCACCTATGCGCACCGGACCGCCGCCCACACGACGAAAACGCGCGATACGGCCCGCTGCTGGAAGTGGCCATGCCGGGTCGAATGCCGGTTTCAATGGCGACTGGGCGAACAGGTGCTGCATGTCCATCACCAGAAGCTCCTGGTGCTGCTCCTCGTGCGCCAGGCCCAGCCGCAGCAGGGATTCGGTCTGCGCATCTAGGGCTTCCGCCAGCAGCACCTGCATATGGGTGTCGACGTGTGCGCGATATTCCATCACTCGTGCAACGGACGGCCGTGTCAGCAGCCCGCGCATGGGACGCGGATGGCGCGGACCGATCGCCTCGTAGTACGAATTGAAGAGAAAGCCGAAGATTTCGTCGAACACCGTATAGCCGGGTACGTTCGGCCCGAGGATGAAGGTCTCGAAGAACCAGGTGGTGTGCGCAAGATGCCACTTGGCCGGACTCGCATCAGGCATGGACTGCACCACCATGTCCTCAGGATCAAGGGCGGCGACCAGTGCCTGCGTGCGCTGACGCAGCGTGGCATAACGTTCGGCGAGGGAGCGTTCATGGCGGGCGGTCGTGCAGGCGACGGCCGTGGTACACGCAGGATCGGAATCGAGAATGGCTTGCATGGGTGACGTCCCTTGGCTGGTGTCCCGACCGACCACGCTATGCACGCGGCCGACGCAGGAAGACGGATAACCATCGTGCGTTCGGTACCCGGCCATTCCAAGTCGAGAGGTCCGCACATCAAGGATTCCCGGGCGGCAACAATGGCAGGATCGGACACTTCGTGGCGGAATTTGATGCACTTGCAAATCATCCAGGCGCTCTCATAATGAGTGCTCACTCACTTATTTATCCCCTTTCTGGAGCATACCCATGCGTGTCCTTTTATTTGGTGCCTCGGGCATGGTCGGCCAGGGCGTGCTCCGTGAATGCCTGCTCGCCGAAGACGTATCGGAAGTAGTCGCCGTGGGCCGCAGCCCGCTCGCCGTGTCGCACCCGAAGCTGACCGTGCTTGTCCGTGCGGACCTCGCGGATCCGGCGGCCATCGCCAGCCTGCCCGGCCACTTCGATGCGTGTTTCTTCTGCGTGGGCGTGACCTCGTTCCGCATGGACGAGGCGACGTACACCCGTCTTACCTACGACATGACACTCGCCGTCGCCACTGCGCTTTCGCGACGTGATCCGGACATGACCTTCGTCTACGTATCGGGCGCCGGTGCGGATTCCACCGAGCACGGCAAGACGATGTGGGCACGCGTACGCGGCCGCACCGAGAATGCCCTGGCGCGGCTTCCTTTCCGGCGCGTGCATGCGATCCGGCCCGGCATCATCCGCCCGATGCATGGCGTCACTTCGCGCACGCGGGCCTACCGGATGCTGTACCCGATCTTCGCCCCCCTGCTGCCGCTATTGCGCGCATGGCGCCCCCACCTCGTGGCGACAACCGAGTCGATCGGCCAGGCCCTACTTGGACTGGCGCGCAACGGCTACGGCAAGACCATCCTTGAGATGGCAGATATCGAAGAAGTCGCACAGCGAAAGGGCTGAACCTCACCATTGGGCGCTTGTGGGCCGTACCATGTCGGCATGACCACCGTAATGACCGTCTCCCGGGCCGTGACTGCCCTCGCGGCGCTGCCCAGGAACATCGCGACGTGAAGCCCATCGTCATCGCGACGATGCTGGCATTCGCGCACGCCGCCCTGCTCATCGCTTTCCCTGTCCAGGGCATGACGGTGTCCTACGTGGCGTTCTTCTCCGTCGCCGCGATCGCCATGATCTCCACGCTTCGCGCGTGGTATCGCTCCGGCTCGCCGCGAGACGATCGCTGGTGGCTGCTGCTCGGCAGCCTGTCGCTCTGGGCCGTGGGCATGGGGCTTGCGGCACGCGAAAGCTATGTCTTCGACAACGACAATCCGGCGCCGGGCTACAGCATGTTCCTTTACGTGCTGTACGTGCTTCCGGTGCTGGTTGCCGTGTCGTCGGCACCCGTGGCGGCACGCAAACAGTGGGCCATTGCCATCGACCTGTGCCTCGCCGCACTGCTTGGCGTGCTGTTCTATGTGCGCACCTTTTCCATCGTCAGCGTGCAGGGTGCTCCGGGCATGGCGCAGGCGCTGGACGTCGCCTGGATGCTGGACTTCGAGAACAGCTGCCTTGCCATCGCCGCCCTGCTGCGTTTTCTTGCCACCGACCGACCCAACGATCACTACTTCTTCCGCGCGGTGATGGCCTTCTTCGTCACCTATGCCATCTCGGGATTCTTCTACAACCACTACGTCGCGCTCGGTGGTCATCCCGAATTCGGTACGTCGCCATGGGATGCGGTACTCGACCTGCCGTTCCTGGTGCTCTTCGTGACGACAGCCTGGCGTAACCCCCAGAGGCATTGGCATCCGCCGGTCTATCTGGTGCGCTTCGTGCAGGGTGCCAGTCCTACCTTTCTCGCCATCAGCGTGCTGGGTTTCGGGTTGATGGTGATTCCCGATTACCCCACGCTTGGCATCATCGGTGCCATCGCCGCTGTGCTCGGTATCGGCCTGCGCGGCACGGTGGCCCAGGTCGATCTG
>Ga0116228_10005096_pt1 | contig 11691 bp, 5 predicted proteins | sample S1TSphfallax_2_FD_89694 | JGI IMG/M metagenome (GOLD analysis project Ga0116228, IMG submission 89694) | Host-associated microbial communities from peat moss isolated from Minnesota, USA - S1T2_Fc - Sphagnum fallax MG | ecosystem: Host-associated > Plants > Peat moss > Unclassified | place: USA...
ACTTTCTTTAGAAGATATATCCTAACTAAGTTTTTAGGGCTTCCTTTTATATCTTTATAGTGAAACTAGAAAGATTTAGTTGCAAGTTTAGTGGTATGTTAAGCACCATAAGTCATTTTATATGCAAAGTAACATGACATAAATTGTTGATTACAATTAAATACTAATAAAAATATGCAGATATAATGGCATGACTCCCATATATATTTTACCTTTATTTTGTTCATGACGAATGAACTTTAATCTTTTTTGTTCAATACATTATATGAAATGGGTGCATTCTAGTGTTATGCTGAGGATTCAAACCTGCACCCTTTTGGTGGACCTGGTACAAGAATTAAATTGTGGAATTAGCCTTAACTAGAATTGAAACTGGAACCCTGAAAAAGAACTCTTGAACATAGTTTAAGTTCTTTACGTAAGTAAGTTCAATTTCTTTTGAAGAACTGACAAAATAGTTTGAACTTCATAAGTGAATAGTTTTTAATTGGGTTGTAGAACTCCATTCCTATACAATCCCCAACTTTAATTTGTTGCAAAAAATTTCTACATTTATAATACACACTTTGGTGGTGGTTTGGGTTTATAATCAATCACCCTCTATTTGATTGTTGCAAGTGCTTTGAGCTCCCCATTTTGAAGAGTCTCTTCAGAGCATCTCCACCTACCCTTAGCATGTGACCTCTGCAAAAAATATTTCTCACATCCAAGTTTTAGGGTTTAGAGTTTTTTCCAACCCCACCCATAAAACTGAAACTGAGACTGCAATTGGTGGGAGAGAGTACTAATGGCAAAAACCCACTTCGACCGATCAAACTATCTACCCAATCAGAAACAGGGAACGATCAATAGATTATGATTTGACTCTGTTTATTAGACTCTTTTCAGGGTCCCAGCAGTCTTCCAATGGATTCACTCATGAACCTCATCCAAGATTTCCAGTAAAAGGGTCACATATTGAACATTGGTGGAGATGCTCTCACAACCAATTTGATCATGCAAAAATAATACTAATATAAGTATAAAGTAAAGTCTCCAAAACTTCAATATGTGTAAGGCTAACTGGGATTTTGTGAACATATTAACCAGTGTCTAAACCCTAAACCCTAAACCCTTTTCTTTTGTCAAATTCCAGTGATGAGGATCCTCAGCATTAATTAGCATTACATGGTGATTGTCCTAGGTGGGCTGTAGCATTTTTATATCCGTGCTTTGCTACAAGTGATGACCTAGGAAGTGCCTAATTTTGATTATTTTTATTTTTAAAATGATGAAAAAATCCTTAAAAATCACAAATGTACCAACATTCAAGGGTCAACAAACATGACCCCTATCGGCCATTCTAAAAACTCAAAACACTAGGTAACCTTTTCCTTCGTCATCCCAAAAAACTCAATTTGTTGAGTACAAATAGATTCTCCCTTTGGTCTAGTTCAATCTTTGGTCCCCCATTCGCCAAGTTGTAGAAATTAACACTTATGTACCTCCAAGAAAACATTTCTAGTTCATAAACAAACTAAATAGTAAAGATGTTTATCAATAGGCTCCTTATGATCACACCCAATTGGCACCACATATTTCAATTAAAGCAATTTCGCAAAGCCTAGTATGCATAGGGGAAAAGAGATTGCTTATTCCCTTGGCCGTTACTAATTTTGAAAACTACCACCACAATCACATGCAATGCTTCTCTACAATCCTTTGCCAACAATGAGGGAATTATTTTCTTGCATGGGTTCAACACTTTGTGTGTGTTGAATTCAAGCTCATAATGGTGAATTTTTTTGTCTCTCTATAAATCCTTAAAATGTTGGAGGGGAAATTATGTTTGATGACTGCGAAGCATCACAAGATTTTTATGTATTTTGGTTATACTACGTTAATATGATGAAACTTATGTTCCTTGACAATTTAACTTTCTTTGTCTATGTTTTCCCATATTAAAATGAATTACATACCACACACTTGATGATGGTGGCTATTACACACATTCTCACTTTATATTAAAAACAAAAGAGGTCTAAAACCTAAGTACAATATATGTTGTGATCTGTCATGTGTTACCATATTAGCATTTATAACTATCGTTGTCCACACACACATAAGCCAAATAACATAAATCATTTTAAATGATATTTCACCTCCAAACCAAAATAAAATTCACCTGTAAATAGCAAGAATCCAAGCTCAAAACACACACACACAACTCACAAAACAATGTGCATAAACAAAATTTGCATAAAAACATAAAATAAATGTAACAACAAACTTTGTGTGTTATAAAATTTCAAATCATCAAAAGTGATTTGAAAACACACAATTTACAATTATATTTCAAACTTGAAATGATTTGAACCATGTTCACATTTGAATTGGTTCTAAAGTAAAACATAAATAACCACACCAACTTAATTTAACACTAACTTAATTAAAACTTAATTGGGCAACTAACACTTGTGACAACTATCATGCATTATCATGGCACATAAGCTAGGCTTAGGCCATGCCACATGGCACATAATTAACATTTTTTTCCATGCCACATGGCAACATGATTAAACTAGGTGCCACATCATAAAATGTGTTAATTAATAGGTTAGGTTAATAAGTTAACAGGCTAGGCATGTGCGATTAGGCATGGCATGTGGCATGGCTTAAACCTAACCTATGTGCCACATGGCATGGCTTAGGCTTAACATATGTGCCATGTGGCATGTTTCATGTTAGGCTTAAGTGCCATGTGGGATGGTTTAGACTTAGCCTATGTGCCACATGGCATGACCTAGGCCTAGCATATGTGGCATGTCTTCTGCCATGCCTAGATGTCACATGGCATGGCCTAGACCTAGCATATGTCCCATGTGGCATGTCATAGCCTAGCCTATGTGTCACATGGCATGGCCTAGGCCTAGGCCTAGCATAGGTGTCATGTGACATGGTTAAGACCTAACCTATGTGCCATGTGACATGGCTGAGACCTAGCCTATGTGCCATGTGATATGTCCTATGTTGTGCCTAAGTGCCATGTGGGATGGCTTAGACCTAGCCTACGTGTCACATGGCATAGCCTAGGCTTAGCATATGTGGCATGTTTTATGCTTTGCTTAAATGCCATGTGGCATGGCCTAACATATGTGCCATGTGCCATGTCATAGCATAGGCGCCATGTGGCATGGTTTAAACATAACATAGATGCAATGTGGCATGGCTTAGGCCTAACATAAGTGCCATGTGGCATGGCCTAAGCCTAACATATGTTCCACATGTCATGTCCAAGCTAGGTACCATGTGGCCTAGGCTTATAAGTAAGTAGGTACTTAATAAGTAAGTAGGTAGGTATATATATATAAGTATGTACTTGCTAGTTAGGTAGCTTAGATACCTTATACAAGTAACATGTGACTATCTTGGTTAAATTTGCAACTAAATATATATACAATGTTGTAAAAATACAAAGACATTATAAAAATTAACACAATTTAAGGATGAAATAGGTCATAGTTGCAACTTAGTTGAAAGGAAGACCAAACTTCATCAAAATTTGAAAAGTAGTTGCATAGGCAACCATTTGTAGTTGCAAGTGACATTTGGTTATAGGAAATCGCACAAGGACAAGTTGCAATCGACATGATTTCTAATAATGACCCATAGGTAGTAATTAACTTCCCACTTGAAATGTAAGATTTAGTCATGTTCCCTGGGGTGTTAATCCAATTAGAATTTCACCTACTTGCAAATATGAAATAACATGCACATGCATATTCATGTATGTCAAGGGCACCATTGCCTTCTAGTTCAATGTTCACATCACAAGAATCTCGATTACCTAGATCAATTTGAAATACATTTTTATAACATTTCAACATGGTACACATGTATGTTAAGGTGTGCCATCTTGGTCTTGCCTCCAAATCTATATCACTATGTTAATGAACCTTAGTGGTATCCTTTTCACCAGAACTTGGGTTTTAACTTAATTTATTGACATCCCTATTGACCTTACTAGCCCTATGAACTATGTTAAAATCATATTCTATTACGATAAAAGACCATCTTGCCAACTTTTTTATGAAACAATTTAATTCCATCAAAAACTTAAATGGCTAGTGATTTGTAAACAATGTGAATGAGCTACCATAAATATAACATTGGAATGATGAAATTGCCCAAAAACAACAAGGCATTATTACTCATATGAGTTATACTTTGCATCCATTTTGTTGTAAGATTGATTAGCATATGTCACCACAAACTATTGACCATCATCATCAAGTTGGGTAAGTGTAGCTTCCAACCTTACATACTCTTGTTAATGTGTGGCTAAAAATGTTGTCTTTGTATGGACCATTACAAAATGAAAATTCAAGTGAGTCAAACTTTCAATTTTTAAAAGGCTGACTCCTCTACCTCACCTTTGATCTACTTTTAGTTGATCTTTGTGTATTAGGTTAAAGGTTTAACAATGTTATTGAATCCTTTGACAAATCTCTAGTTATAATTACACAAGCCCAAAAAGGCACATAATCAGTTAATATTTAATGGTTGGGGCACATGTGAAATGGTTTCAACCTTGGTCTTTTGAACCCTTAATCCAACAATATAAATCATGTGACCTAGTTATCCCACTTGAATTTGGAAGAATTGAAATTTATTAAGATGTAATGCAAGGTTATGTTTTTAAAATCAATCAAACACCTCTTGTAAATGATGCATTTGGTTTTTAAAAATTAGGTTAAATATGATAATATCATTGATGTAGCATTTGGAACAAAACCATTGAAGTTGAAGGCATGGACTATGATTGTTATGCAAAATGAGGGGAAGAGCTTAGTTGACTTTGCACACCCACATCACAAAACTCATGTTCAACAATAAAAAATCCTTGGCATTTCTGATTTTGCTAAGGATGTACACCCTCCCTTGCACCAACATGGTTATCCAAGGTGAAGGTGCAACATGTGAAGGATGGGGTGGAATGGGTGGGTGTAATTAGAAAAAATGTCTTTGTTCAACCAATGCAAAATTGAAAATCCATGTGAAGCAATTAAGGTCCATGACTTACCCTAAATCCACCTATGACTTCTTTAAAAAATAATATGCATAGTTTTGGCACCAATGCAAAAGCCCATGGCTCACTCCTTTTCATCCACATTGGGTTCCTCCATGTGAAATGACTAATCATCCCAAATCCTATTTGCTCTTGCATCCTAAAATGCATGGGACTAAGGAAAATTCAAAAATGTTGGAACCATATTGACCACAACCAAAGGTGGTTTGTTGTCATGGCAGATTACACATGACTAGTGTCTCAAATTTAGCATGTCATCCACCAAGCATAAGGATGACCTTGAGATGGGTTAATATGTTTGTTAAATCACCTCTAGTTAATCCACATCCATTAGAATTGATGAGCATGTGAACCAATTGTACAACACCCACCTACATTAGCTCATTAATCCAAGCCCAAATGTGTTACCATCCTACTAAAACAATTAGCCAATAATCTCCTCCCAGTGGAACATTTTCCAACAAGTATGCATACAAGTGCATCTTTGTGGTCTATAAACATTATAAAACATGGATTGACTTTTAAATAGTTGTAATCTAGGATTAGAAAGGCCTTGACCTATGTTCAATTTTGAAAGACCTTGAGATGACCATCCTAAAATGACCAAATCAATTAGCCCAACCCTATCCAAATAATGTGCCTCTAGCAATGTGATATTGTTCAATAGGGAACATTGGTAACTTTGTACCATTGACATCAGTTAAAAGAAAAATTGTCATTTGTAGCAAATTTTTACAATGAAAATATGTTGTTTGCAATTGTAAAATAGTTGAAAATGACATTTTTTAGTTGTGAAAACTAGTTGCAAATGATTTATTTTTCTTCTAATGTGATGTGGGCAAAAAATTGGGGTGTTGTTGTCACAACATCATAATATGGTGCATGGAGGCTTGTTTAACATGCACATCTTTTTTTCATAGAATGATACCATTGTGTTTAAATGCCAAATTAAAACACATTGACTAGATTGGAACTAATGTTTTCAAAAAACTCAAATATGCACATTCCATCCTCATGAATATTCCATAAAATAACTCTACTATCTAATGGATTTAATCCCAATGGGCCATTGCCAACATCCATGAATAATCATGGGTTTGGTGACAACAAAGTATGTTAAACATGAGGAATGTAATGACTAGATATTGCCTATCATTCATATCAACAATTCATCACTTGGGGGTCCATCTTGATCATGGATGTTACCTTCTAATAGTTCAAAACCAACATAGTTGACTTATTCAAATTTCTTGGATGCCCCCCAATAAACTTCATTAACAATAAAACCATATGGTTGTCTTTTATCTACCATCTTGGTTAATAGTATGTAATTTCCTCCCAAAAATCTAGGTTAACCTTTATGGGGTATAAAATTGTTCCTCCAACTAATTATGTCATAGGATGTAGCATGTGTAACCATTGTTTAGACCCACATTTTGGTATAATCTACTAGTTTGTTGGGGTTAAACTAAATCACAACTTCATGTTTGGTTAATCCCCAAGTTTTTTCTAACTCATTCATTGATGTTAAGATTTGGTATGGGCATGGCTTGAGATCAACATTGGTCAATCCAAAACCCTTCTTCATTGCCATTTTGCCCAACATCAAAGGTTGAACACTTGAATCTAGCAAAAACATTTGGGGTTAATATTGTTGTGTTAAGTAGAAAATTCCCTCTTCATTACATATCACAATCACACTAGGGACAACACCTACCATGTTAATGGTTGGATGTGTTTAGAGTTCCTAAAGCTTGGCAACAATCATGTGCCAAAATGAAGTTTTCAAAACTTTTGTTTAGTTGATTTTGAAAGTACTATGGGGGACAATGGTTGGAATTAGATCATTATTTGACATAATTACCACCCTTAATGTTCCCCTACCCTCATATAATTTGGTTGCCAACCAAAACATTTTTATTGTTTGAATATTGGGAATAAATAATGTTTCAACAAGAAACAATACATGTTGATGTTGCCACTTATAGCAAATTGCTTAATGTGCCCTTATTCCAAAAGCAAAACTAGGCATCCAATTCAACATCATTAGTGCAATAGCAAAAGTCAACCCCCCTATAGGGTGAATGCATGGTAAGGTGGCTCACTTATCAAATCATATTCATATTTCTACAAGGTACATTTTTGTTTAAATGGATGTGGTGATAGATGTATGTTTCAATTTGTTAATTGATAATTAATTATAAAGTCATAACTTGATTATGAAACTAAAAGTATAATTTTTTTTTATAAATGTTACTTTTATTGTTAATAATGAACTTTTGAAGGGATAATGTATGGATTAGTTTACTGACTACAATGGTATAACATCAATGTATTCATAGTAAATTTCAATTTAATTGATTTTTAGTGATTAAGTACAAGTTGAAGAATAAAATAAATAACATATATATGGAACCATTTTCTTGAAAAACTTAACAATTTTTTTTATGGATTATAAAATGGTTAAAATTTGACCTTATTTTCATAAGTCTTTATGAGTTACAAATTGTTTTTTCTTTCAATTATTTTGTTTTTAAAATGTTTGATTATGAAATATTTAAAAGGGTCATCATTCATATGGACTTTATAAAACATTTTTCAAGTATTATGATTTAAAAAAAATTGCATCCATCAAAACAACTAACGTCATCATCATTTTATTTAAGTTTTAAGAGAAAATATGAATGTTTAGAAAAGTATGAACATCAATTTATAAGTGATTATAATCATAGGTTATGATAAACATTTAACCATGTTATTTAATAAAAAATTTATGGACTTTTATGGAATGGAACATCTACTTAAAATGAACCACCATACCTCACATCCACCCTATAAGGTTGGAAACTATATTTAGCAACATAAATGATTGTGGTAGGTGAGCTTAACATTGAGCTTCACCACATTGAAGATTTAACCTTTCATCAACATCCCGTAGTTCCAACATTCGAAGATTCGTTTTGATCATTAGAGTAATTATTGAAATTATTTCAAATAGATTTGAAACCCTAACTTGGTTTCCATTAATTGTGTGGGACATGTGGTATCCCATAATATTTGATATCACCACATTTGAAACAATGGGCTATGCTATACATCATTGGAAAGATCTTTTTGAAGACTATAAGTTATTGCCCTTGCATTTGCCAAAAAAAAACTTGATTTGAGAAAAATACGAGTGGCCAAAGTTTTGGGACAAGAATTCAAGTTTTGGGACTCCCACTTGGGATGCTCATAGGACTTTGGGCCTATGGCCTAAAGTTCTTAAGGCATAGGAAATTTGGCTTAGGGCTTGGGATTTTTCATTAAATTACATACGTTTATCATCAAACATTAGCCTATCACCGAACACTTTGACAAATTTTTCTCAAATTTTCTCCATTTTGAATGATTTAATGTTATAAAAATGCCTTCCCAAGCTTTACAAATCATCTCATACCTTTCTAAAGGCAACAAAATTATATGTAAAGATTTTTTGAGGCGTTTGGAAATAGGTTATTAGTTGTTTGATCCAAAATTTTCTACAAAAATGAACCCCCTACTTGGGGGGTCATAATTTTTTTGCCTCTAGTCTATTTTTGCCAATTTTTATTGCAGCAAATGTGCCAATAGGAAGGTTTTATCTACTTTTTGCAAGCCATAAAAAATGGGGGCCTCCTGCAAAAATGGTGAGCAAACCCTACCTTTAAGTGTTTCAACACCATCTTGCCTACCATACCATGGATCTCCATAATAAGGACAAGCCCAATTCTAAAAAGCATGCTGCAATTTCCTTCATAAAGGAGGACATCCCATACTCTTAACATTGCAGATCTTGAAGTGATCATATGTTAAGACATGTTTGCATGTTCCTAAACTTTCATGTCTTAGGCCTTTGAAATTACAAGGCTTAATGTTAATGTCCTTTTAGCCTACAACTTCTTCTATGCCCAACTATATCCTTCAAGTCCTAAACCTCAATGTCTTAGGATTGGAAAAGCATTAAGGCCTAGGCCTTGAAATCCTCTTGTCCCTCAAACCTTACGGTTCTAGGCTTTTAAAGACATTTATGTTCTAGGACACCAAGTGCTAAGGTGTGGAGGCTTGTGTCTCAAGGACTGGGTCCTTACCTTCTGAGAGGACAATATAATAATCTACTTGTCTTGAGGTTCCACTCTAGGAGCCTAAACCCTAAACCCTAAACCCTACCAGTCCTCCCCCAGTCCCCAAGGGCCAAGAGTAATATAATATTATTATTCAATTTCATCTTCCAAATTTCATAATAGTTTTCAGGTGGGAACATTTCAGTTCATGCTTGCAATCTAGAAGCCAAAAATCATTACTAAAAGCTTCATTCTTTTGGAGTTGTTGAATTGATAAAGTTATGTTCCTTTCTTTACATCTTTTATATACTTTTTAGTAACACAAGTTCAATCTAACTTAGCATAATATTGTCACCACCATCTCAACCCATCAAATATTAACAAATCTTTTAACAAACACCTTAGTAGATGAGCCGAAACCTATGTACAAATATGGTTTTAAAAATATGGAGTGTGTGATTCATGCAAAGGATTTTTGTGGAAACAAGTGCCAAAATCGTAAGATTTTGAGGAAAGGAATTTTTGATTGCCATATTTTTTAGACAATAGGTTCTAGTAGGTTGCTAGAGTTTAGTAGGATTATTAAAATTTTCTACTTTCCTCTCTAAGCTGTAATCAAAATTTGGCTAATTCCTCTTGTGGATGATTGATGATCTACTATATAGTGTGACTAGATCACAAAAAATTGAAAGCAAAACCTTGATTCCAACACATAGCCAAAAAATGAAAGGATTTAATATTAATATTTTACTTTCATGTATAATTCATAGCCAAATGTGGTTAAATCTTTGTGTTGAGGATTTGGTAATTTGGGTAAAATCACAAAATTGGAAGGAAAAAACACTTGCCCACCGGCACACCATCCATGGGGAACCTCGGTTGGGGATGAACTACAAGTGAATTATGAGCTTGTTAACCTATCCTATTTCCTCCTCACACTACCGTGGTAACTACCTAGAGAAATGAGTATAGTAGTATATTAGGTAATACGAAGAGAATGTAAGTGGTAAGCACGAGAACCTCCTTTCAGCTTTCCACATAACCGACCTTAGCCAAGTAGAACCTTTCCCAATGATATGCCCAATACGCAACTATTTGCCATGTTTTGAACGTGGTCGCAATACATCCATTTCTTGAGTGCTTCAACCTTTTTTGTTCATGTATTTTTGTGAGTGGGGTCACCAAGATGATAAGAGCATTGGTGAATGCTAGTTGACCCCGGTTAACTTATCTGGTTAACTTATCCGGGTGACTTAGGTGTGTACAAGGAGCACCCATGTACTTCGTCACTCACAATTGAAAAGAGAACAAGGGGTGCATCACAATGTGGCCTTTGCCATTTTCCTTAAGAAGTATCTTAAGACAAAAATAAGAATTATGGAAACTCAAAATATTTCACCATGCAAAAAATATAATCGTCAAAAAAAATCCTTTGAAACAAACCAAAATCCTTCAAGATATTATAACTCTTATAACTAATCTCAAGTTTCAACAACACAAGCCAAAAAAAATCATCTTTTCAAAAATCCTCATAAAAAAAAAAAAAAACCTATTATTATTATTGCCTAGGGGCCCAAAAAAATCCCTTATGCTAGCTACTATATACTCTATAATGAATCTAAACACAATATCCTAATTGCCTTGGTAGTAGGCAAGGCCAACAAAATAGAGTGTCCCATTTTCAAAGAAGGTTCGAGTATAGCGTAAACTCTACATATGTGTGCGGGGGATGCTTTTGGACCTCTAGTATTGCAACCCCCGACTTTAAGGATAGGCGTGAGATACACTCTCTCCCACCTGGATTGCATGCCTAGGGTTCCAAAAGAGCACAAAAGTTGTCTAGGAGGAGGACCATAGTAGTTACTACCTTTTCCTAATGAAAAGAAGTTTCTAGAAAACATATCAAAGAGAGGAGCCACAACTTCACATAAATGTTCCCAAAAAATTATTGGAACCTTGGAATTATGTAAGGTGCTTCCTCTCCTCTCAAATTCAATCACAACTATTCAATTTTAAAACATCAAATGGTACCCAATTTATACTTTTGGTTAGGACCTCGGATCATCAAAGTAAGTAACTAAAAATTGAAAATTCAACACCCATCCCATAAGGGTCTTCAATGTTTTTTTTTGTATACTTACCAAGTAGGTAGGTTGTTCATTGGGACTTCCCAAGCAATCTTTTTCTTCCCAAGCAATTTGGTTGAATATTCCAAATCTTCTTCTCCCTAGGGAAGTTGTTTCCCAAGGGCAATTAGTGCTCATTGAAGAAGTTGTCAAGGGGCTAGATTTTTTTTTCATCGATTTTGTTCATAGATGAAAAAAATGAAAATTTTGAAAAAATGGACAAAACTCTCGACCTTTGGGTTGAAAGTGGGAGAGGGGTAGATTTTAAACATTGCATTGCATTTTTTCCCTTGAAAATGTTATGCAAGAAATCCATAGTTAAAATGTTAAATCATAGTTTGAATATAATTTTTAAAAATCAAAAGTATTTTTCATGCCAAGCATTATGACCCTTTCCTACCCACAAGCAAGGAAC
>Ga0116228_10005097_pt1 | contig 11691 bp, 9 predicted proteins | sample S1TSphfallax_2_FD_89694 | JGI IMG/M metagenome (GOLD analysis project Ga0116228, IMG submission 89694) | Host-associated microbial communities from peat moss isolated from Minnesota, USA - S1T2_Fc - Sphagnum fallax MG | ecosystem: Host-associated > Plants > Peat moss > Unclassified | place: USA...
AAAACAAAAAAAAAAAAAGGTAACCAAAAGTCCAAAACAAAACAAAACAAACTATTTTCATTTATAAAAAGATCATTTGATAGGGCACAATTTTAAAATTTTAAAAAAGAAGGAACCCATCTTGTGAATATCTTAATTTATATGCCCCCACAACAATCCAAATAAAAGCCAATTGGATGGATGGATGGATGGATGGAGGGATGGGACCCCCATTTCGACAATTATTTCCTCGACAGGATCCATGACAAATTCTAGCAATGTGGAGTACTCCTATATGTTTCTTCCCTTTTTTTTTCCCCCATTTTTAATGTAAAAATGTGGATAACTATTACACCAATGTCTTGATAAATATTTTTAAATTAAATATTTATTTTTATTTTTATTTTTATTTTAAGAATAGAAATTATTTCTAAAAATACCTAAGAAAAAGAGAATATCAAAGCATTCACTCAAAGCTTCAACCCCACCATAAAAATCATGCAACCTACACACAAACATGCATAAAAGAGTGATGTTGGTGGAGAAGCACATAGTGTACTAGGATTGGTCAATTACTCAACAACAACCCCCTTCCCCCCCCTAGAAAAATAAATAAATAAATATAAATATAAATAAATAAATAAATAAATATAAATATAAATATAAATATAACTATAAATAAATAAATATATTTATTTATTTATTTGTAAAAAAGGGTATTTATATATATTTTTAATTGAAATGGAATTTCCCCTTCTTTCATGGTGGGACCCACAATGACTCTACGTGATGGCACCTTTTAGAACCCTTGTGCCCCCCCCCCCACCAAACCCACCCTTAAAAGAAATAATTTTGGAAGGAAAAAGAAAAAAGAAAACAGAGCTCCCTAGTCTAGTCCCAAAAAGTGCAGCGACTCTTCTTAAAGAAAAGAAAAATACACTAAAAAGAAATTTCCTTAAAAAAGAAAAGCCCTAGCCTATTCCTTAGGCAGCCTAGTTTAGACCTAAACCTAGATCCCCCCTAGTTTAGCAACTAGGCCACAGACACCCACTAGTCAAAAGCGCCAGAGTGACAAAACACGTGTTCATTCACTGGTGACGTGTCCAGCCCTTACAGCCTAGTTACTAGGTACCTAATCTAGTCCCTAAGGTTTTTAGGTTTTCCTTAGGATTAGGCTCTAGTGCTATGTAGGTATCTACTTATAGGGCTCTACAGCTCAGATATTAGTTACCTACTGATAGGGCACCTTTACATGTAGGTCACTAGGTACCTATCTAGTCCTTAAGGTTCCAAGGTTATCTTTAGGGTTTAGGATTTAGGGCTTTTAGGGCTAGGGTCTAGGGCTTTAGGGTTTTTAGAGTTCACAGTTTTTAGGGCTAGGATTTAACGCTTTTTAGGGTTACAGTTCACAGTTTTTAGGGCTGGAGTTTAGGGTTTAGGGCCCTTTAGGGTTAGGGTTTAGAGCTCTTAGGGTTTCGATTTATGGCTTTTTGCGTTCTTTTTCTTGCCTTCCGCGCACGTGGTGACGCTCTTGTTGCGCTTTTGTTGCTCTTTTGTTGCGTTCTGTTTTTTTAGGGTGTTGATTTTGTGCCTTTTGTTGTGGTTTTTTTGCCGTAGAAGCAGATAGCGGCAGAAGTAGCAGTAGTTGACAAGTAACGCTTCAAGTGGCTGTTGCTGCCTGCACACAAGGCGTTATAGACACCTACAGATGATGTGTTTTATTGGTCTGTCATCTGTTTGAAACTTTGCAGCAAGTAGCAAGTAAAAAGGGTTCTGTGATTTTTCCCTTTGAGGAAAAAGGTTGTGTGATTCTTCGGCTTTTGGAATATGGCAGCTTTGTTCTACTTACTGCTTTTCCACCAACCAACTTTTCCTTCCTCTTATGACTCGGATGAGAGTTATGTATATGTGTTTGCGACTGTTTTTGAGAGAGAGAGAGAGAGAGAGAGAGAAAGAACTAGAGGTGAAATTGCTGGATTTGATTGATGAGTGTTCTTCTTTGCCTCCTACAAAATTAGGACTAACATGTGTCAGAAAGCAATTACCTTCTATTGGGTGTTGTTTGTTTGTCACCTTCTACTTGTTTGTTGCTTTGGTTTTGTTTGCTTCATGTTCATGACTCCTTGTTGCCTTTACGCCTTAGGACATGTACAACAAAACTCTAGGAGATGGTATGTCTACTAAGTTGGCTGGCAATTGGTGCTCTCATTTAAAATAAAGGGAGAGAAATTATTTATTAGACAACTTCCAGATAGCTTTTGCATTGACAATTCTGCACAAGCTATTCATATTGACAAATGGGCATAAATTGCATAGCTTGATCGCAAATCTTAACTTCTTATAGGTGGAGGAGGATGGCTTTAGACATAACCTGTGCATGATGCACAAAAAGTTAGGGGGAAGAAGTACAATTCCCAAGGCTCATAACAGTTCTAATAGCCCCTAAAATGCATCAACAACAGTGAGCACCAATGCACACACATCCATGTACAAGGAGGAACCTTTGCATGACAGGAAGTTCGGCGTGCATGCCACATCTGCACTTTGTTGGCAAGCAACCATGAACATGAATGAGGTAGAAAAAGACTCCCAAAAGGAAATGAAAACCACATTGCAAGTTGACCAGGTAGAGTTGAGGGCCAATACCTTCTTTAGAACCAGTCATCTTGTTATCAGGACTTCTTTGTTTTTCAACACAGCTCATACACACCCATCACCCCCAAGTCCTAGAGATCAGGTGGGTCCTCCTCCTCCATGCCTGGGCATGTGCCCTTTATGCATGCATATAACCTGGACTGGACTGGATGAAATTCCAGTACATGCACACCTCCCAGAGTTTAGAACTTTAGGTTAGTCAGCCACAACCTGTTTTTCAGTAGTACAACATATTGTCCCCATCGGATGAGTTTGTACAACCGTTTTGCATGTGACAATGTTAGCCTTGGAACTGGAGCACTATTGTTGTGGAAAAAAAGGGCGTACTGTATGGAAGAAGAGACCATACTATATGTACCATTGTCATTGCCTTATTTTTCTGATGAGTAGAGCTCCATATTATTGGTTTATGACAAAGGAGATGCTTATGGTGAGACATGACTAGGAACAACAAAAGAGATGTTAAAATTCTGAAGCAATCAAATTGGTTAGAACCATTTTCATCATTTTCCCCTGGGAGTACAAATTGGGCAAGCAAGTTGAACCAGCAATCTTGAAGCTTTTTGAATCATCAGCTATCCAAGTATCATCACCTAACATGTTACATCATCGTTGTGCTTTTGTACAGATATTCAGCTCCCCCTCCAAAAAAAATAAGAATCCAAATGACTAAGTGCATAAAACAGAAGAGGGAGAGAGAGAGAGAGAGAGAGAGAGAAAGACAATGGATCTGTTGTGGTCCCTGTCAAGAATTCGCAAAATTGGACCTCATTGTTGGCCAAGTATTTGTTGCTGAACCTCACATTCAGATAATAAATCAACAAACTCATTCAGCAGGCGTTGAACACCTCTATTTGACGCCATTGCAGGTAGCACCTCTGACTTCAGCAACTCCCGTTTCTTCATTCCCTGGTACCCACAAGATTTGAATGTCTGTCAGCATTATGTTGTGGCTTAATGTTTATGCTCCCCTCCTCTTCCCCCAAGCCCCCTGCCTCCAGACCCCTAGGAACCTTGGTTCTCTTGAGGAATGAAAAGAGAAACAATAATATTCAAGGCTTACCAGAATTTCAGGGTTCCAATGGTGATTTTTGTCATGTTTGGAAGGAGCTCTGGAGGGGGAAGATGAGTCAACCACATATGTGGGACCCAACAGCTCTTCACACAGTTCTCGTAAGCGTGCTTCATCCACTTCCCTGAAAACCACAATACCCATTTCAACACGCAACTTAGGACCATACTATCACCACCATAAGATCCAATTGGTGCTTCCAAAACTCAAAAAATAAAATAAAATAAAATTCTACTGTGGACAAAATCTATTCACAAAACTGCATTGCCAAAAGACAAAAAATCTCTGGAAGTTACAAGGTGATCCTGTGAGAATTAGACACATGCAAATTCACCTGGCAAGGCAACGTGCATATGCCAAAAGGAATCGTCGATATTCAGAAGCTGATTGTAGTGCCTGAGCAGCACTCATCTGAACTTCTAAATGCACTCGTGTCTGCCATTTCTCCTCTTCTAAAGATGACCTGTTTCATGACAGTTGGAAAAAGACACCCACATGGATGTAAAACTCCCTACATTTTTTTTCCTTTGAATTGCTTTCAACTTACCAAAATCAACAAAATTAATGTATTTTATTTTGTGTCAGCAATTACTCAAATTGGGACTCTGCAGTCACTAGAATAGATGTCTTCTTACCTGTTCCAGATGAAATTTTTCCCTGCAGCACCTGTGACCCCTGCCTGAAGCAATGCAAGCTCCCCAGTTTCAGCAGGAGCTGAAACTTCTGGCCATGTAGTGACAAAATTAGATGCTGGAAATCCATCATCTGCAACTCTTAGCCAACAGTGCATGTTCAAGTGGAAAAGGAAGGCATGCTGATTGGCCAGCACTACTAGTGGAGCTCCCGCCCGTGATAACCTAGCTGAAACTACTTTCAAAAGACCTGCAAAGCAGCAACACAGAGATTTGGCCTTGAAGTGAGCAGAAATGAGCTGCACCTCTTCAACCGAACATGAACAAAAACTTTGGCTTTCCCTTCTGTGTTTCCATACAAATCAAGAGAAAGGAACCCATTTCAAAATACTATAACTTTGGATAATGGAAACACTAACCTCGAAGCAGAAGGTGACTACATCCTAAGAACATCCACGAAACCCCACCTGATCACTCTTTTGTAACACCCAAGTTTGTCTCTAGGTTTGAGAATCAGCATAGCATGATGAGGGAATTTGATGAGGGGAGAACAGAATAGGCTCCATCACATACCATTGCTTTTCGATTTTTCGTTGACAGAAGAGGGAGACAGAAGAGGGCTCAGAGACTCGTGAAGGAGAAGCTTTGACTCTTGCAAATCCCAAAGGTAAAGAGAACCCTCCTTTGTAACCAGTAAGAGTCTCCAGCCCTGCTGATTACAATCCATGAATGCTGCTGGTGATCCCAGCATCATACTAAGCTGTGATCTACGCCCAGCCATCGTATAAATCTGCAAAATGCACAAACAGGTGAATTCCAAATCTTGCTCACCCACCAGTAGGTCATCAATCATCATGTTGGACTTTGTGACTGGATCACACACAAGACATGGAAGAAGAAGAAACTCCCTCCTAACGTATTATGTCCTCTCAAACAGAATCTGAAGCAGACAGGCAGAAGGCCAGGTACAAGCTAGCTACAGAGAGATTGGGAGAGAGGATTAGGTCCAATTCTAAGTGGACTTGCAAAGGGAAAGCAAGTAAGTACCTGTAAGGTACCATCACTGCAAGCTACTGCCCAGAAATTGAAGTTGCCTGCCAAGGCTGTGGGTATTGATGAGAGCCGATCATGCCACCGGACTACCCCTGCTTGGGAACACACTACCTCTGCTTTAGCTAAGCTTTCTCGTTTCAGGGTTGTGCCTCCTGCTCCTACAATTGACCCCAAGTTGTCTGAACTCTCAATGAGTCTGGACTCTAGAGTTATAGGCGCTTGGATGACAGCATCCTCAGGTGCTTGAGTCCTTATAGAGAGCACTCCTTTCATGCTACTTATCCTCTCCAGAGGTGTAATCATGTCAGCTTGTTGAACCATGGCAATACTAGCTGGGGGATTACTGTTGATGCCAACACCAAAAGCTTCAGGAGCACTGCTGGGATGAGCAGCAGGAGCAGCAGCACCTGTCTCAGAAAAAGCAGTGTTATTATTGCTCCTTTTAGCTGCTGGCACATCAACACCCCTTGTGCACTCTTCAGGCAAACTTCGCTTATTTTCAGCATCAGACTCTTTTGCTACAACTGCTTTCCCTGGATCCTCCCTTTTCTCGTCCACATTTTTTCGGAAATCTGAGGTGGGTACATTGGGTATTTCAGGTTGTGGGTCATGCATCACTCCATTGCCAAAAGGGCCCTCATGCCCAGCAGGTGGACCCAGAGGCTCAGGAATGATCCGCCTGCGCCCATCAGGACGCCTATATTCTGTCTGTTTTACAGGGCTGGGAATGACTTTAGCAGGAGCACTTGTAACAAGCCCACCACCATTAGGGATGCTGGCAGCTTCTGTGGCTGCTACCTTTGGAGCTCCCTCAGCACCAAGTGCACCATTCACAGCAACAACAGGTGGTGGTGGTGGTACACTTGCAGGCTCTGCAGTCTTGGCTGGGGGGTTTACACTTCCCCACTGCTTGGCCGCAGCAGCCTCCAGGGCCAACTGTGCTGGGCTTTCTGCTAGCATTACCTGCACCATTTGAGTACACTCTCAGAACTGCTCTGGCCTCAAAGACCACCTTAACAATGAATGTGACCTAGAACGAAGTCTAAACCATGTATCAAAACTCAGGACTTTGAGCATCTCTCACTCAACAAAAGTGCAAGATGATTTCTCACAAAACCTGTAGAGTCACCATAGTGCCCACATCAAAAGCTCAGAATGCTCACTGACAATTTGGATGAAAAATGGCTAGAGCAGGATTTTACCTGACGAACACGCACATCTCCATAGCGGCTCTTCTTGAACTCCTCCATCTCTGAGTCTGAAATCTTTTGGCCTAGTTCTTTGGCCTCAAAGTGGAAAGATGCCACTGTTCCATCCAAGGAGCAGCAAAAGAGTGTGTACCCATCCGGGCTCCTGTTTGACAAAACCCAACACAGGGAAATGTGAAGGATAGACTTACAACAAGAAAACCTAAAACGAGCTGTTGGAGGCAAATTAGTATTCTCCAACTCTTATCATCTGTGGACACATGAAATCATGATGCAGAGGATGATGATGACACACCATGAAAGGTCAACTACACTCTGAGTGAAGAAGTGTTTCCCAATGAAGACAGGGCGGGGGCTCCCTGTGGTCCACACAGAGATGCAGCAATCTTGGCTCCCGATAGCTATCACATTGTAAGGCAAAGCATCCTTAGACTTTGACGAAGCTCCATTGATTACTGTGCCTGCTGCTGCTCCATTCCCAGTATCTGTTGCCCCCTCTTTTCCATCTGACGGCAGCCGATGGATCTGCACAGATCCACCATATCATTATATCTGAGACTGCCAATGTTGGCCACATTCACAATCTTTTTCTCTACTTCTTCAACAACACATTCAAACTGTATTCTGAGTATGGATGAAGGCTCGGTTGTTACAAGCTTTAGTGGTAAAAGTTTTCCTACAATGCTGCAGAACATACCTGCTTCCGAAACATGGAGTGGTTGAAGCGGACTGCCACAACTGGTGCATTGTGCCCCACAAAGTCAAATGACGCAAGCCACTCACCCCTCTCTAATACGGGGGCAGTATGGCTAGGATTCTGAAACCCATGAGTAGTTGCAATGAAATGGCCACATGGTGACCATCCCAGTCGTCTGAAAAACGTGGATCCCACCTGCAGCAGCAAAATCCATGATTTTAAGTCCTGAACAATGGGAGCTTGTGCTTTGCTGCAAATGATCACAAATACACATCACTTGAAAAAAAACCCTGACATTACTGAAAGGGATCCTTGTCATCCCAAAGATTCCTTGTGTTTTGGATCTACAACATCATGTTTCCGCAATCACATGTGTGAGACAAATCACACCCAAATATATGGATCCAAGCTTATGAACGAAACTAGGTCAATGCACTCACCGTTTTGTCATACGGTCCTTCAACTCGCTGGACCAGGCCCCAGTTGCTGGTGCGCCAAATGATTACACTCTTATCATCTGATTGGGTTGCAAGAAAGGATCCTATTGGATCCCAAGTCACACCCTTCACAAGGCTACGATGGCCCGTGAGAACAGTAACAGGGGAGCCAGTGGCAGCTTGCCACACACGGACGGTGTTGTCAAGGCTGCAGCTGGCAAGCAGAGTATCATCTGGTGACCACCCAAGATCCACCTACTTCAAGCAATGGACAAACAGCCAACCATACCAACAATTTAGTGCACACTTTCAGTTCACCTTGGCTTGACAGAACAAACATAACATGCCAAAGCTGCAATATACCATGAGAAATGGGCCCAATAGGCTCATAGGAAGAGGATTTTATCAAGGTCTAAAACCAAGAAGCATCAATCCACTCAACTGCTTCAGAGAGGGGGACTTCTGAGTAACACTTGTTTGTAGCACGGATGAAACTGCACTGAGAAGCCCTAATTGACCTAACCCTAACCCATAAAATTGTTTATCCAGCAAAATTGGTGTTGAAGGCAGAAGGGAAGTACCACATCTGCAGTGTGACCACGTAAGGTCAGAAGCACCTTCCAGTTCTCCACATCAGGTGGCTCACCACTTCCAAACTCCGTAGTTCCTGAGCCAGGTCTTCTCTCATGAACCAGAATTACCTGGTCATCCGATCCTGAGGCTATGAGCCGACCACATTTTGCCCATCGAACACAGTTCACTGACCCAAAGTGGTCTCGAAGAGTAGCCAGCAATTTGTTGACAGATGCACTGGAGTCTGAGTCTCGCTCTCCCAGTGGCTTCATATTCCAAATGCGTACCTGGATTGCTAAACCCCATTGATTTTAGGAAGAAAACCTTCTTTTCAGAACACACCAAGATGGCTTAAAAAGCTACACCAATCAAAACTAGCATGCTAACCCATCTGTATGTGTAGGTGTCTGGATATTTTGCAAAAAGGGATGAATTTGCTTCTTTTAAAAGCTCATTGACAAAATTCAGGGAACTGAAAATGCACTGGAAAATGCACCTCCCACTGCATTTCCTACTACACCATTCTCTTTCCAAACTTTTGCCAAATAGTACAAAGATGATATGGGGATCAGGCAATCTGAGCACAATACATGCACCCCAAATAATTCCCCACCTGTTGGCGAGATGGAGAGATACTTACAATTTACATATTTTTTGCTGTGAGTGAGCAAGTAAGTAAGAATCTGAGAAAGAATTGGAAACAAAAGTGTGCATGCATGAGGGGGGAGTGTAAAGAGTCTGAAGAAGAATACAAAACTTTTGGAAGGACTAACCTTATGATCTCCACCTGCAGTAGCAAACCGGAGACCACTGGGTTGAACATCCAGTGAGAAAATCTGAAGCCCTGCATGCCGCAACCACATTGGCTTCTCCACAATCATTGTTGGGGTCCCCCTCACTGGAGGTTCCTTCTCTCCCAGGGGGGGAGGGCCTTCCCCTCAACTCTGACAGAGCTTCTGCTTCTGCCAGATGATGGGTTTAGCAAACCTCAATCCCCCTTTTTTTCTCTCTGTACAAATGAGAAAAACCACCCTTTGAGCTTCCAACCCTAAAAATGCAAAAACACACACACAAAACAAACGAGAGAGATTTGCATTGTGAGCTACCAGAATTACATTTCTCAAAATCCCCAATGCTCACAAAATGCGATTTGACCCACAACTTAGAAAAAAACACTTAAAAACAAACTCAAAACACATTAAGAAAAACAACCACCTTTTTTGTCTTCCAATACACGCTAATCTCTTAAGCCCATTCACCCAAAACCCACAACCAGACTCTTTTTACTTACCACACAGAAGAGAGTTGTGAATCCAAAATCATTGATTTCAAAAGACCCATTCTTCTTCTTTTTTACTTTGAAGAAGGAGAACAAGAAGAAGAAGAAGAAGAGGAGGAGGGGGGAAATTTTAAGAAAAACTCCCCCACAACAAACTGAGTGATCACCTACCTACAGCTTCACAAAACACACAAAACTTGAGCCCCCACTAAAAACATAAGGTAAAAAAAAAAACTCTACACTCAAACTCTACACTTATACAAACATTGCATGTCTCTCAAACACTTCTTCCAAAACATGTATCACAAGTGGAAAATCAACCCAAAGACAAAACACACAAAACAAAATTGTCGAAGTCGAAGTTTTTTACTTACAAAACACACAAAATCCTCAAACCAAAAAGCTCAATCCAACCTTTTTACCCCTTCCCCCCACCTGACATAAACACCTACAACAGGAACAAAAAGTTTTTTGGGTTTTTCTTGTTGGGTGAGAGTTGAAGTTCATCCCAAAACTGTGATTAACAAACAACCCATTTCTCAACAACACTTGTTACTTTGTTACCCCAGTTGAGAAGACCTATATAGTACCCTAGTAGTTTGAGAATGATGCAAAAAAAATACAAAAGGCTTCAAATGGGGTTTGTTTGTTGTTGTTGTTGTGTTAAAAGTAGTCTAAGTTCAAAAATGATCATACAAAAACACACACACACACACACACAAACAAACAAACAAACATCAGGCTACAAAACTACTATTACTACCATTTAGAGAAGTTCCAACATAGGCTAGCATGGGAAAACACCAACACAAACATAGATAAAAAATTTACAGAAGGAACTTCAACTGAAAACAAACAGACAAAAAAAGAGTGTTAAGATGCCAAAAAAACAACTTCAGACTAATGAATGAAGGAGAAGTATATGAGGAGATGAGGAAACCCCAACAGCAAACAACAGACCCTATTCATTCATGAACTTGTATGATTGATTGTATTGTTGTGTTACACACCACCTGTGTTGTGTTTTTTCTACACATTTGTTGTCTCTGTAGCAAAATACTATACTAATCACTGGTACTTAGACCACAAATTACTATACTAATCACTGGTACTTAGACCACAAATTACTATACTAATCACTGGTACTTAAGACCCCAAATATTGCTATTGCAAATCACTGGTATTAGACCCAAAATAACTATGCTAGGTTACTGTAATTACAACCAAAAAATCATATGCTAATCAATGGTATTAGTTAGAGCCAACAACAGTACTATGGGTAATCACTAGTATTTTTACACCAAATCTGCTGACAGACTACTTTCTCACATCATATACAAGTGTTACATATCACTAATTGAATCACTAAACACCGCTTGCCGTTGTCTAATCTAATCACTAATCGAGTAGGCTGATTGTATTGCAAATCACTAAACACAGCTTCCCGTTGGCTAATCAAATCACTAATCCAGTAGGCTGATTGTAGTGCAAATCACTAAACACCACTTGCCGTTGGCTAATCAAATCACTAATCCAGTAGGCTAATTGTATTGCAATTTACTTAACACCACTTGCTGTTGTCTTAATCAAATCACTAATCCAGTAGGCTAATTGTGGGTGCAAATCGTTTCTCATTTCGAATCACGAATGTAGTTGAAATGTGTGTCAAATTTCAAATCGTTTTAAAACCACGAATGTGGTGTTAAATCACATTCAGAAATCACATGCGGTTTCTTTCCAGGCTTTTGTTTATCTGTTATCTTCTTAGGGTTTTCGAAAGGAAGGAATGTTATATATTTTATTTATTGGCTCTCCCTCCATAGGTTTTGTGTTTAGAGTCTTTTGACCTAGTTTGTGAATAGTGTTGGGAAACCTACCTAGCTAGGTTATATCATCTGACCTAATAATAACTCATTTACACAAAGATTTTGAATAATCACACCACTAACCCAAAATCTCCAAGCCCCCCCCCACCCCCCCCCCCCCCCCCCCCCCACCCCACCCCCCCCCACCCCCAACCCGACCCCCCCCCACCCCATACGGACCCCCCCCCATCCCAAACTGACACACCCCCATACCATACTGACACACCCCCATACCATACTG
>Ga0116228_10005099_pt1 | contig 11691 bp, 9 predicted proteins | sample S1TSphfallax_2_FD_89694 | JGI IMG/M metagenome (GOLD analysis project Ga0116228, IMG submission 89694) | Host-associated microbial communities from peat moss isolated from Minnesota, USA - S1T2_Fc - Sphagnum fallax MG | ecosystem: Host-associated > Plants > Peat moss > Unclassified | place: USA...
AAAATAATGGTGATAAACTTCTATGATGTGGATTTAGGGCAAACCATTCACTTCAAGTGTGCCACTTGTGCTTGTCAACTTTTTGGCTTTCATCATTCATGGCCAAGGAACTATGTGGCTATGTGTGATAGCTATGGATGATGATGGGCATGGTTTCTTTTGTTTCCTTCTCTTTTTGTGTTTGGCTTGTTTGTTGTTGTTTATGCATGACAAATAGATTCTATGTTTTTGCGATGCTTGATGTTGGAATTTGGATGTGTATTTTTCCTTGTTGTGTGAAATGAGTGTGTTTTGATTGGTTTTATGTGTGCAACTCAAGGGAGGCAACACTATATCAAGGAATGGCTAACATTGTGGGATGTAATGAAATTCTCATGCATTGTTTTGATAATGTTATAAGATAATTGATTTAGTTAGAAGATTGGATAGAGCCTTATGTTAGGTGTGATGACAGGTTGAAATCTAACGTCCAGAGATGGCACAAACTCTCCACTACACTTATGCCTCATTCTACATAATGCAAGTTTAGTGCATTATAAGGGTCAATTATGGGGAAGTGATGAAAGGTTTTAAGGATTTCGAAAAGAGTTTGATGGCATTGTCTTTGTGATGTTGTTGGGGTGTCATTGCAATCCTATTTCGTTGTTGTGGAGTGGGAAAAAATACATGTATACTTGGGAAGTCCAAAAGAAGGCTTGTATTGGGAAGGGTTTATATATTGTTGGCAAATCCTACTACTAAGCTTATAGCACAAATCTAACCTTTGTTAATTCTTTTTTTATTAGCCCATACAATAACATATATTGTGTATGTGGGAAAAGTGAGCATTCTAATTGTGGGATTATAGTTGTATGATGTGTCAAAAAGCATGTTAGCTCCCAAGGTATTGTGTTTGAATTCTTACATTATCTAGGTTCTTCATTTATGTATCATGGGGATCTTCATGGCCATGTCAACAAGTGAATTTTATCACATGTTAGAATTGCCATAAAACGACCAATTGGCTTATGAGAGTGAAGTTGAAGTGGCATGATCCTTGGATACGCATATGTTCATGCAATTTAAATAGAAATTGAAATGTATCTAGCTTCATAAAACATATCATTGAAGGATTATGTTGGAACTTTTTATTTAATTTGTGACTACACCTAGGATTAAATTGATTTTGTTCCTTATTCTTTTGTTACATTACATTCAATTATCTTCTCATTATTGATGACAATAACTTGAAGTGAATATGGAAGCAAAACACCACCTTGCCACACAATAATCATTCACAAGCAATTGGAATTCCCAATTTCAAAACTAAACACAAAAACACAATCTATGATTGCACTAAGATCTTTTCTAAGGCAATTGAACTTTGATTCAAAAAGGTCCTACCTATGTAGTAAAAGAGTTTTGCATGCACATAAAAACATGTAAGGCAATTGAACTTCGACTCCAAAAGGTCTTACCTATGTAATAGAAAACTTTTCCTTCCACATAAAAACCCCCCACAAACAAAATCCAACTTTAAACATCCATCCTAAACACCTAAACAACTTGGAATACCATGAAAAAAAATTTCTTGAAATTTGGCCTACATCCAAAATTACATACAAAATTAAGCATGCATTCTTTGTAAACATATGTTTCAATGGCAAGTCTACCTTCACAAAAGAGTAAGCAAAACTTAGAAGGCAATTTACATCTCTTTACATTACAAAACTACCAAAACAAAGCTTGCATCTTTTTAGTAATCAACTTAGTATCTAATTCATATTTCTTTCCAAGTAGTCATGGTTTCATTGTAAGTTTAATGATGGTGTTAAAGTTTTGGGTGAACATGCAAACACACAAGTCAAAATGTGTGGTTAATTGATTATGTAACCATTCTTCCTGAAAAATAACTTGTTAAAGACTCTTTCATCTTCCACTTAACCTAGCATTTGCACCATGGTTATTTTAACAACTTTCACGCACTCATTTAAGTTGTGAACTAAAATGGGAAAAGTTTTAATCTTTAACCACATCCAAGTAACTAAGTTCACATATGATGATTCTCACATCACACATTACAAAAAATAATGGTTTTTCAAAAGGTTCAATTTGATTAAAATATCCACATTGACCAAAAAGATGTCTTCTTTAACTAAAGGCATGGGGCATGAAAGACACATGGTTTTTTTTATTAAAATGACCACTTTAACCAAATGTTAAATCATACATCTAGTCAAAAGGGATAAATTTTTAAAATGGTCCATCAATATGCCCATGGCTTAATCAAATCAACCATACTAAATAGCCTTACTTAGTCAAATTGACCATATTAATTGGTTAATTAGTTTACTTGCTATTCCTACTAAACTACTTACCTACCTACCTATATTTTACATAGGAAAGTACATACATCTAAAAACATAAGTAGATAAGGTATGTGTACGTACTTATCTACCTAGTTAGGTACTTTTTTACTTAGTTATAAAAAAAATTAAAATTCAAATGTTGTTATACACATTGATAAAAAAAATCATTGAACTTCAAAGAAACGTATTAAATACATTTGGTATCATATTGTTTTATAAAATGGTGTGGTGATTTAATGGCCAAAACATTGGTGTGGAACCAAGGAGACCAAGGTGCCCAAACCCTTACCAACATATACTATTGTGGAGTATGTATATTCATATATATACCTTGTACATGTGTGTAAATGTATAATATTTAGGTGGGTTGTGGATAGGTAAGTAGGAAGCCATGGTGTGTAAATAGGGTCATGGGTAAGTGGGTGGGTTAGTATTTATTATTTATTTATGAATTAAATTTCTATTATTGAAAAATTGGCAGGTAAGTAGGTTCCTACTTACTTACATGGTATAAATAAGTCAATTTTATTCATAAATAATTTTTAAAATTTGGGTTTTTTTTTAATTAAATTTTTTTGGTTGTCGAGTCTTTTGTTCAATTTGACCAATCAAAAATACCATCTTATGGTTAGTATTAAATAACCACCAATCTATTTGGATGTGTTCAAAATGATTTGACTAACATAACCAAATGTCAAAATTAATGGTTTTTGGTCTAATTTTCTAGTTAAATAAACCATTATTTCTTGTAGTGATCCCTTTAACATTATGATTCATGGTGAATATAAAAAAACATTTCCATATCAAACTACTTTGAATCCAAAAATGGTGGAATCAAAACATTATCTTTCATCTTCTTTGCAACATGAAATGCAATATTAATGAAAGAGAGATATGAAAGAAACGACCTAGTAATGACATCTTGACATAACCAATACTATGAGTATACCATGCCAAAGGCTACCATACTTGTTGCATCATGAAATTTTCAAATCAATTCCACACACAAAGTAGAAGCAATTTGTGGATATTTTTCATTATTCTCAACATGGTCTTATAATCTATTATATGCAGTAGAACAAACATATTGTCAAGGCTTCCATATTGATGGTGAAGATAAATTTTGTTTGCCAATTGTAATGCCAAATATGGCATGAACAAACATTATAAATCTCAAACCCAATAGAAGGGCATTTATTCACTATAGTGGTTAATATTGACTATTTAAAGTTGTTGAAAGCAAGGTCATCAAACTTGCAAAAAGGATCAACATATATTTGATATAATTTTGATTTGCCATCATAACAACATCAATGGTCACAAATCATTTTTTTTGCTTCTATGCAAATTTACTTAATGTATGTATCACTTCCAACCTAGGAAGGATGCAAAGCAAACCAAAATTAATTCCAAGTTGCATAGAACATCCAAGTTATTACAAACATGCTTGTGCTTAGGTGAATCTTCATGCATCTTCACCACCAAACACCTACCTTAAATAGCTAAACATGGATATCCAATGAGTTTTGATATTGTGCATCAACTTCAAACCCTTTGTTTCCAATGTTTTGACAAGGTTAAAGAACTTTAAGAACTTCTTTGGAATGTGTGAGAAAAATGTAGACAATGATTGTAACATACTTTCAATATTTGCAACCAAGTCCATCTTGCTCAAAACCAAAACTATTAGGTTTGTTTGATGTGCCATAAAATGCACACCAAGGACATAAAGGGCTATTTGTTCCTTTACTTGTCTAATCGCCCCATTATGATGTCCCTAAAATACAACATTTCCATCACATCCAAAACATATCCATTTGGAGGTCATGTCTTTATTGGTAAGGCCTACATAGTTGGCCATGGCTTTTAGAATCACAATGGTAATGTTGTTTGAAGTTGCACCCACCTCAACTCTTCCAAGGGTGGTTATAAGATAAGATCAACCAATTTTGATAAATAAATAGTTCATTAAAAGTCCATTTACTAATGTTAAAATGATATTTTATCGTCTTATCATTTATTACAAAATGATTAATGAGTTAATAAACATTATGTAAATAAAAGCCCAACTAAATAACTTTTTAGCATACATATTTTTTTAAAACATAAAAATCAATCAAAAAATGATTATGACATCAAATTTTGAAACTAAAGTCCATTTCTGAACATTAAAAAATCCATGACTTTTTTTGAATTAAGGTTTTTTCATAGCAAAACTTTTACATCTAAGTTCCTTTTCTTTTAATAATTCATATATTGGGTCCCTAAAAAATATCTCAAAAAAATCAATTTAAAAAAACAATCAATTGTTGGTGAACTACTAATCCATTGGTGAGGTTTGATGAATCCAAATGGCCCCATCTAATGATGAAGATGAATGAACCATAATCTATCATAGTCACAATGGAGCCGAACTGCTCTGGAGTAAACAAAAATTGGTGATGTTGTTTACATTTGACAACTTGATGGTTGTAGGTGAAGTGCAAACCGTGAGTATCGCTTATATGTTGCAACATGTCACATGAGGGAGATTTTCAGGGCGATTTTGAAAAATGAATAAATCAAATAACAAAGGGGTTTTCACATCCTGGTTTGGTTGTTGAAATCTGGCAAAGAACCAGTGGTTTATGATTCTGATCTTATATGCATTTCAAAAACTGGAACTGGGGGTTATTAACAAAATCACTCTAGGGTTTTTAGGGGTGAAGAATATTAAGGTTCCCTATTAACCCTTTCTATAGGGTTTTTCCGAAGTGGGGAATAGGTAGTCATTTGCTGGTTCCCCTTTCTTTCTGCCAGGTCTACTATGCATGTGAGTCGTGGGCAAAGAATGCAAGACATGGTTTGGATCAGTTATGCCCTGATAAAACCAGTTACAACCCTACCCAGCCCCTTGCATAATATGAACTAAACCATAACAATTAAATCGTGATAGAATTTTAGATTGCAGCCATGAAAGGATTAGGTGTATCCCTATTTAACTCAACCCTAAAAGAACAAGTGTGGAATAATACAATGAACTTTCATAAAATTAAGTGAAATTTTTACAATTTCAACAACTTTTCAATTGGAATTTCTCAAATACTTCAACATCTCATTTCTGAGTTAATTTATGTTGAATCTGACAAGAATGTAAAGTACTTTGAAATGGGCTACCCAAGTAAATGGCATAGTTTTTTTTTCTCCAGTACAAGTTGCCAGTATGCACATCAACTATTCAGTCCAAGTTTGTAATTAGAAGCAGGCACAGCATCTAAACTGTACAAAATGCAACTTCTGCAAGCAAATCATGAGGCAATTGTGATTGTGAAATCCCCAGTCAAAACCCACAAAAAAGGTACCACCAGGTTAGATAGGAAACTGGAACCCAACAGAAAACTGGTTCCTGACCACTTTTCATCCATCCTTTGTGCTGCCCTGGTGGTGGTAGTCCACTCCAAAGGGACGGGGAGGGGAGGTATCAGGCAAGCAGAAGGTGCCTGTGTGTTTGGGAATGGGCATACATGGAGCCCCTTTTTGACTCAGACCCCTCCGTGTGCACCCCAAATAGCATGTTATGGAGTCCATAACCAACAGAGAAGCCTCCAGTTACACCCAAACCACATCAAGGGATGGGCACATCCTATGTTTTGAGCTTGGTGTTTTCATCATGATTCTTGATTTGAATATGCAGCTTCACATCCATGTATACCTAGCAAGGAATGCAATGCACAATTTACCTGCCACTAGTGTAGCATGTGCTGTTGGCCCAAGTGTGAATTGGGTACCCACCTAATATTTCCTTTCAAAACCATTTTTATAAAACCATTTTAGCAGGGTTTCATCATTTTTTATAATTTAATTGAATTTCCAATGACAAATAATTTCGAGCTTTCAATATGGCCAACACATTAAATATCCAGCTTCTCAATATGCTTGATGACAACTACTCAAGGTACAACACTTTGCAACTCCACCCCCTTTGTCATACTCATTACTAATTGCCTAACCCTACTAAAAAAATACTCAAGACCTGGGTATGCATTATAAACCAAGTTCCTAAGTATCAAAGGCAATACCCAAGGCATAAGTGCAACACTTTAAAAACCTTAGTTCCTAGTAACAATCACAGTATAGTGGTTGCCAAGATGAGGCTAATTTGTTATAAGTTGAGGAATAGCAAATGCAAAGACCAAGTTGGTCTCATATGAATCTAGGTATTGGCAAGACCTTATTACCAAATTGGTATGGTTTTAAATACTAGGGCTCATACCCAAGTCGATACGCTAGTTTAACCATATATACCCATAGAACATCAGAATAGACCTCAATGGTTATTAAAGTCATAACCATAGTTCTCACAAAGTCAAATACCCAAATTTGATATATAACCATGACTTTCAAAATAATTTAAGAAGTCAAATACCGACCCAAAAACCAACCGAATCTTTGATGAAACAGCTGATGGTTTTCTGAGATATTTAAATAATTGGAGCCAATAGTTTTTTTATTCTGATTTTTCAAAATACTTAGATTAGCGATTCTCTAATTTAAAGTAGAACCTACCAATGTTAACAAAATCAAATATGAACCATATTTACCTTAGAAAAATGGGCAATCCTTCTTTTAGGTTGGTAATGAATGTATAAGTACTTATTGGCACCTATCATCAGTTCTAACAATTAGACACCATTCACATATGCAATGTTAAGTAGTAAAATTGTTGAAGCAACATCTTGTACGTTACATAATGTTATAACAATGTTTAAACAATGTTATAAATTGTTGTGTTCTTCCGAATCCAAATTCTTAATGTAAAATTTTCATATTTTTTAGAAGGCCATAATTTGAATTTATAAATCCATGCTCCATAACAAATTTTTCATCCTTTCCCCACCATTGGCAATGCATCTGAACCTTCCCCATTGACCACCATTGCTAACATGAATGTGTTTTTTCTTTCATAGTTATATTCATAATTTTTCAAATTCCATTACCATTGTTGGAAGTGTGCACCAACCATTGTTAGACACATTTTCTTGTTTCTTTGTCATTGTTAAAAATGTCTCTCTACAATTGTCAAATCAAATCTTTTACCATCATTAAAAGCAAGTGTGTCCCTTATCATTGCACCATCAAGTGCTATGAAAATTACAACAACCCACAAGAACAATGTGAAAACATGACCTTAAAGGATTACACATTCTTTAATTATATGCACGTCCATGATCTCCAAAATAGAATTAAACAAAATGATTAGTTGAGTTCCATAACCTATCAAGAAAGTGGATAATGGTAGTTTAACAAAGAAGCAAAACAAAATTTTTAAAAAAAATCTCAAGTTCCAATTTAATCAAAGTTCACACGAAGAAGTCAATAACATTGAATCATGAGTGTGAAGAAATAATTGTTGCAACTTCACTTTGAGGCAAGTGTGAGGATGAGATTCGCACTCCCAAAAGTGGGAACTTGGAGCCCTCCGGGACTCCCAAAACTTCAGAGCTCGATTACAGGGGTCAAAACACCTCGCCTTGAAGTGTTCTTTCTACCGTTGAAAAGGTCTTGAAATGTAGATATCGAAAATGGCCTCGCATGAACCATTCGGACATATGCAGCACAAGTTATGGTCGAAAAAAAGGCCGGGAGTCAAACTGGCAATTTGACTCCTAACCACTAAAAGTCGGGAATTGACCCAACCCCGGTGTGTGCAGGTGGAGTGTGACACACCGTTGGAAAGCTCTTGAGGAAAAGGGCCCATTACAAAAAGTTTTGCTACATCAACTTCACAAGGGCAATCAAGTCAATAGTCACCCTAGAAAATGAAAGCAAGATCATCAAGTGGTGGGATGGTGGCTATTCAGATGGAAGTGTTTCATGAGCATGGTGACTAGAGGTGAATTGGGAAAAGTTAAGAAAAGGTACCTTGACTTGGCTTATGCAAGAAAAGAGGAGTAGAAAGGAGGAAAGAACTAGGAGTGTTAATTATGAAACCTAAGAACAAAAAGTAAGGGTCTACCTTCTTGTGAAAGCAAGATAATGAAGAAAAACTAAAACTCAGGCTATCCAATAGAAGTAGAATGGGAAAAATATTGTTTTGGGTGTGGTAGAGAGTTTTGGAGATATATGTAGTTAGGAGGTAAGATTGTAATGGAAGAAAGTAGTGTAGAAAAGGTGTTAAGGTTTAGTAAAGAGAAAGGAGTGGAAGACTTAGGGATTGAACCAAAACTACATTATAACCACTTTTTGGAGGTGTGGCACTTTTTTTTGTAAAGCTTTGTTGTAATTATGGTTTGATGATGTTTGCATGAGGTTGACCTAATTTAAGGTTGTAGTTGGTTAAGTGTAAGGAGAAGGGAGTGGTAGAGAAAGATAAAATAAATGTTTGCAACAGATAAAAAAAAAGGATTTAACCAAGAAAGCAAGGGAAGAAAGTTGTTAGAAGGAAAGGTAAAATAGTTGTCTACAATAGATAAGGGAAAAGGATGTAACAAAGAAAACAAGGAGCAAGGAAGTGGAAATGGGTAATAAGTTGTGACACCCCACCCCCCCCCCCTTTGATGATCTTCAAGGGGGTAAGGGGGAGTGACCTAAGGCAAACTGTTAAAAATGTGTTAATTTTGCACTTAACACACACCTTTGCAACATGATGTAAAACTTGCAAAACAAACATGCACACACACTTTCAATGTAAAAAAAGCTATAGATTTGGTGAAGGTGAGGAAGAGATGCATGCATATGTACATCTTTCAATAGTTAATGACATGTACAATTCCATGAATGCCACATTTGGACAAAATTTGGCACATTCATTAATTGAAGCATTGAATGAAACTATGAACACACAAGCAACAATTAGATCCATAGTCGCATTGACATGTCCTAATATACTAAAATCAATGAATCTAAACAGTCATAATTGAAGTGTTCAAAACATCATAATCCCATTGTAGAAGCCAAACACTTCAAAAGCCATTGATGAAGTGAATATTCTAAAATCAATGAATAAAAATGGTCAAAATGGAGGTGAACATTCAAAACCTCACGGTCTCATTACGAAAACTAAACAAACATTGGTGAACACAGGAGATTGAAATGAAAGTTTTCAAACTACTAGCAACACTAATCCAAAGACAAGGTAATCAATCACACATAAAACAACATGGTAAAAAAAATCACAACTCTGATAAAAGTTATGGGCATGGTGACAAGAGACAAAATAAATAAAAATGTACAACTTCCATGACAAGATCAAAATGAATAAAGTGTTAGGAAGTCGAAAAAATCAACTTGTGCAAAATGAAAATCAAATTCAACAGAGAAGGAAAATTCAACTAGTGCAAATTAAATATCAAATTCAGCAAAAAAAAAAAAGGAGGATTGAATTGGTGCAAATTGAAAATCAAATTTAGTAAAAAAGGAGGATTGAACTAATGCAAATTGAAGATCAAATTCAACAAAACATTACACATTATGAATTAATATTCGATCAAATTTTTGATGTTTAAAAATAAACTTTAACCTTATCGTGTTTCCAATTATTTTGTCATCTAAATTTTTTTTTTTTTTTTTTCTGAATCATTTTCCAAACCTTTTTTGCCCAACTTCAATAAAATCAATGTTTGTTCTACATCAACACTTTCATTACTTCAAGGGGCATTGTTTGCTTCTAGATTCACCTACACCTCAACCTTGATTATTTTCATTAACCTTTGAAAGTATGATTCATTTTGAACTCAGAAAAGGTTGTGCAAATGTTAACAATAAACAAAGAATCTAGTAGAAAGGAAACATTCAAATCAAACTTTGTTGGTAATTCTTGGAGGGCTTTTTTTTACATGTCAAAAACATTCTCCACAACTAAACAAATTAATTTTATGCTTATGATTGTTCAAGAGCTCTAAAATAGAATGTTGACCTTCTTCTTTGAAGGGGTCAATGTGCAAAATATTAAAGGATACCTTTTGTTATTTTATTATGCAAGGTGAAGACCCTCAAAGGACCCTTGATTCATATCAAAAAACGTGTTGTATTGTGCATTCTTGTATAGAAGAAAATCTATGTAAAACCCCTTGAATTGTTAATGTTTTATAAAAAAACCCACAAACACATCAGTAAAAAAATTGTTATAATCAAGTGGTGCTCTTAAGCTTCACCCAATGAGCCAAATTTGGTGACAATATGTTTAAAGCATAAAACATAATATTTTGATGTAATGAAACAAACGTAAGAAAATACTTGAGGTTGGTTATTGATGTCAAGTTCAAAAAGTCTACAATTCCAAGACATTCTTCATGAATGATTCCTTGAACAAAATGGATCAGCATTATTACAAATGTAATTTTAAAATACCTTTTACTTGATCAACCATGACAACACCACATTGATTCTTGCAAAATAATAAATACAAACAACAATGGACCAAAACATAGAAGAACACAAAGCAATGGGAACATACAAGAACAAAATTCCATATAAGAATCCAATTTCCTAAGTTAGGCAAGTTCAACTTTTGGGCAAAAGATATGGGTTTAAATGTGATGCTATCTAAAACATCTTGAGGATTGTCACTAGGAATCATTTGAAACATTAAGGGAACATCCAAATCCAAAAAGGCCCAACCCCACACCCTCCTCCCCTCACAACAAAAGGCAAAAAAAAGATGAGCCTTCTTGAGTGCATGTTGAGTCATCTCAATCGTTGCAAAAAAATTCTATTCCTAAAACTAGTGTCACCATTGTTGGACTGGGCTAATACCCCTTCCTAAGAGCTTGCATACCTATTGGCATTCATCACTCATCACTAGGTGATCTGATTTGCAAGTGGCACCAAAAAGTTCCATCCATGTTATTGTGATAGGCATATTGTATTGTTGGAAGCTACCTTCCACAACAGTCCTCCCCAATAGGCCCAAAACAGACTAGCTTGAACTTTCCACCTCCCCCCAGACTATCTGTGTTTGGAGAAGGGTGAGAATTGGTACATAACATACAAGGGTACTATTGTAGTACAGAGCTTGGAGCTTCTAGAAGTCCTAGGCACATTTCCAAATACTGATTTGCCCAGCTGAGAAGCTTGCCTTCTTCATTTGGCAAGGAGTCATGACATGTTAACCTGCTGCCTTACCTGCCCATTCCCAGCCTTCATCAATGTGAATCACCAAAAGCAAAGCTAAAATATTCACATGTGGCACCTTTGAAAGCTGTGTATATATTGTTATGTTTACTAAAGTCAAGAGAGCTGATTCACCAAAAAGCAAAGCTCAGAATTCACATATTGTGACACTTTCAAATGCCATGCATGCATATATTGTTAAGTAACATGTTTACTAAAGTTAAGGCAATACCTTGGAGAGCCTACCTTGGAG
>Ga0116228_10005100_pt1 | contig 11688 bp, 15 predicted proteins | sample S1TSphfallax_2_FD_89694 | JGI IMG/M metagenome (GOLD analysis project Ga0116228, IMG submission 89694) | Host-associated microbial communities from peat moss isolated from Minnesota, USA - S1T2_Fc - Sphagnum fallax MG | ecosystem: Host-associated > Plants > Peat moss > Unclassified | place...
GTGACACATGGAGTTCAACTTTTGGGCATGATGTCACGTGTCATTACATTTTGACTATCACATTGATTAATAGTCAATTCAACAATGGGATGTATTGATTAGTTATGTGCCAATGAAGTTACGCCATGTGGTGGTCAAGGATGACATTTTAATATGTCATTTTGACTAACAATCAAGTTAACATTGTGTCAAATTTGATTGGTCAACGATGCCACCTTAGGCTTGGTCAAAAAGACCATTCAATTGCATTGGACATTTAAAAAATGACTTGTTTAGATTGATAGGATGGTCTTTTTGACACCTATTTAAATGGGGTTGTTTTTTACTAGATTCTTTAGTAAAAAAAACCTTGAATTGTAGTAGTGATGGAAATGACAACCAAGGCTTTGAGCCTTTTCGATTGAATGGCTACCAAACACATGATAATTAATGAGTTAACATTATTGATACAATAGTTGGACCGAATGGATGGGGTGCAATATATCTAAAGAAGAATGGGAGAGGCATGTTGTAATACACATGTCAACAAGAACAACTAGAAACAAAAAAAAATCGAAGTGTAAGAATTTGGTCGTTGTTTTTGTAGGTGAATCAATTATAACAACAAATTTTGGTTAAGTGGGAATGCGTGGCTTTTTTCATCAATCCCATGGAATTTGCTACACATCAACAAAAGTGGGAACAATCAACATTATGTTAGTCATTCATGAGAAGGAATTATTGAATGAAAAGATGAACATAAAAACATAGATCAAGAATTTTAATATGTGGGTATGGGACACCACCAAGTCCAAGTTTGTGGGCATTAGAAAACTTAAACAAGTTGAAGTGAAAGTATTAGAGCTGGAAGAGACCATGGAAAACTTGGCTAGATAGCTAAAGGAGGCCAACTCAAATAAGGATATATTGTTGGATGAAAACAGGAAAGGAAAAAAAGTCTTAGAAAAACATGAAAGGCAAATTAAGGAATTATAAGCTCCATAGGAAAATGAAAGGGTGAAATTTGAACAACAAAAGTTTATGTTCAACAAGCACTTGGAAGAATATGCCAAGTGTCTAGATGAGTATTAGAAGAGACTTGTAGTCATTGAAGATGTGCATCAATAAGAAAAAACACAACTTTGAGGATAAGTTAATTAGGTTGTGGTTCATGTAAAAAAGTTAGAGCTTGAAGTCAAAAGGGGTGACAAGATGGAGTGGCAAGAAATTGTTTTGTTGCGAATGCTTGTCATTTTCAACTCCATTTCCTTACTAATCATCATCTATGTTCCTATACAATGTGAATTTGCAAGGGCGAGCATGGGAAATACATTGGGAAAGGAAAGGTGAGACGAAGGAAGGGGGTGCAAAATGCAAACCTATGTTGGGTAGAGTATGGGTATAAGGAAGGCATAAACCAAATAATGGATCTAACTATGTAATGCCTTGATTGACAAGACAACGGTTGAAAAAGATCACATGAAGACTTATTTCTCTCATACATTGGTCATGAACATACATAAACAAATGTTCTTTCTTATGAAACTAATGTGTTGCATTCTCAAGTCAATTGCCTTTTCATGTCTACAAAAAATCAAGATAAACCTTTTGAATTGTGTGCACTTGATATTTATAATTATTTAAAAAGGAAGGAACACAAAAATAGAAAGGCATGCCACATTCACAAAATGAAGGTTGAATCAAATTTTGATGTTTTAATCTATTCAAAGAAGATTGATATGATTTTTGTTGAAGTTTTGATGTTATTTGTCAAAAACTATATTTGACATTCTTGATTTAGTCATGAGTACTATTTGATATATACACATGCCCAAGCTCATGTTTGTAAAAGATTTCACATGTTCACACATATTATGCATGTCCTTATCTAAAAGCTAAATGGATGCGTGATAATATTCATTCGTAGAAAGCCTTATATTGTTGTGAAATATATTAAACCCCAAGCCTTTTAGGCTTGGACATATATATGCACATGTTGTTATATGTCTTGTTTGTTGAATTTGTTTTTAAGTAGATACCCACCCAATAGTGGTGTGAAGCACACCCCAATGTTGGGTGGGTATGGTCTTTTGGAAAGAGCAACCAACACACTTATCAAAAAAATAAAAATAAAATAGGACCAATTGAGTTTTGTTATGCAAAACATCTACAAAATCAAAGCCCTATAATGATACACAAATTCACCGTTTAGTTCATTGCAAGTTGTTAGCAATAGTAATCAAATTTCAATTTCAATATGAGCTTAATTGGTGCGTTATTGTTTAAAGTCATCACAGATCAATGCAAATGGTAAACTTGGTTGAGCAAGTTCAACCAAAGAACTCAACTTTCACGTGAAGTATAAGATATTTTCAACTTGAGAAAACTTTTGGTGACCAATTGGATGATGGAAAAAATCAGAACATTTTCACAAATAAAATAAAAATTTGTCGTCACATAGTTACGAGGAAAACTGGTGGCCAATTGCATCATGGAACAAATCAAAAGATTGTGATGAAAAACTAAGTTGTCAATAAGGTACATCAAAAAAAATTCTTACCACTTGCATCATGAAACAAATCAAAAGATTGTCTCCAAAACCTAAGCTGCCAAAGAGTTACATGCCTAATCAACTAAATTGTTACAAAAATAAGAAAAATATACAAACTGATGGAAGATTGAAGCTCCAACATCGAGCTAGTAACTTGACTAGCTACACATACAATCACTTAGCATTGAAGCTAACAACACTCCAAGGAACTCAACACTCTAACATATGTATACTCTCATTAATAATGGGCAACACTTCTTGATTACAAACAAATGACCTTATGGATTTGTACAGATACCACCCATCAGAAAATGTAGAAAGGCTATATATCAAGAGGTTCCGCAAATATCAGTATGAAAGTAAATATTGATATCCATGAAGACTCTTCAAAGCCCAAACATCAGTATAGGATATTAACACTGATACCCATGAAAACCCTACATACCCACCCAACACTGGTGCAAAAGGAAACCTGCATTGTTGGTTGGACACCAAAACAGAGGATCATTTCGGTTGGCTGCCCTAATTTGGTTTACAAACACTTCCAAACAAACTATGATACTTTGTACTAACATAATTGACACTCCAAACTCTCTCCAGAGAGGGATAGGTAGATAGATAGACTACAATTCCTTCACTTCTTCCATAGTTTCCTCTCCTCTCAAAGCTCCAAGCTTTCACATTGTTGGTAAGTACTTTGTGTAGACCCTGCAGCCTCCGAGCTCCAAAAATCATGGCACACATCATTCCTAAAATTCCCCAGCAGCTGCTGTTGTTGTCTACAACAGCGTCCACAACACAAGAAACAAACAAAAAATCCACAGACCTCAAGAAGAAGAAGAAGAAGAAGAAGAAATGGATAGATAGATTTGCTATGGAAAACTGTTGTTGTGGGTGGGGTGGTTTTTTCTGGAAAAATTCATTGTTGCAGCTGCAAAGCAACAATGGGTGTCATCTATCTTATCTAGTTGCTTGAGAGAGAGGAGGTCCGTAGAGGATTTTAGGTCAGAAAAAAGGAGACCTTGTGGTTTGTTGCTAAATTTTTTTTTCCTCACTGCTACTGCAGCAACCACAACAGTAGTGTCTGTCACCAATCTTGTTGTTGAGTGGGGAAAAAGGAAAAGGAAAAGGAAAGGGAAGGGCAGGGGTGCGGGGAGGGGGGGGCAAGTGTTATGTGTTTTGTGGGTGATTTGGGTTTAGAGACAAATTGGGGTTTTCTGAATGATTGATGTGAGAGATAAGTGTGGGCAATCATGTCACTGACAAACTGTTTGCTGAAGCAAAGTGCTTCGAAATCCGTGTCTTTAGTGGACGATGGGTGATTGCCAGATGGCGAAGTTTTTGAAGTTTTAGATCTCCGGTTTCTTGCTTTCCGTGTCTTCCAGGGTTGAGATTTGAGAGAGGGGTTTGTGCTTCAATTCTTGCGGGCTTGTAGTTTGTAGTGTGAGAAGCTTGTTGAGCTTGTCAAAAAGAAGTGGTCTTTTGCTTGGGAACGGAAGGAGTTCTATGGAGGATAATCATGCACTGACAGATTGCTGCTTCTTACTGTGCATTCAGAGACATCGGTGACTTTGCATTGGGATGAAGAGGGAAGAAGAGGGTTGATTGAAGTGGGTGTTGGGAAAATAGGGCAAAGCTCCGCATCCAGTGTGTTGTTGTTCCCTTGGGAAGTTTTTGTGAGAATGGTGGTGATTTACAGGGCTGCATTGTGCTGTATTGTGTTTGATTGAAGAAGATTGATCTGAAAATTTTCTGTGGACTAGCTCCAAAATCTTTTGCTGTTCAAGAATCTCCTTTCTTTCCAAGCTTCCTACTGGAGGGAGGATCAGTAGGTAGAAGAAGGATTAGTATCCTTGGTGAAGAAGATCTATAAGGACTTCTAAGTTTTGATCTTGTATGTGCAGGGATTAGAGTAATACACAGGGAAAAGGAAAAGAGATGGATTGGCACTTGAAGGAGGTCTTTGGGCTTTTCCAGCAGCAATTTGGTCTTGGGCCAGGCAATGGACCAAGCTCTGGGACATCACTGCTCAAGGTTGATGCACTGAGCACTGGTTTCATCAAAGCAATCTTTGGGGCTTTGGCAGTTTTGTGGAGATCCAATCCTTGGAAAAGATTGAAACCTTCACACTTGCTCGGCATCAAAGTTGACAAAGACTCAGACTGGCCTGATGCAAGACAGCCTTTTGTGGTTGCCCAATTGATTGATCATGCGATTTACTTCTTCAGATCTGAAGCAGATGCGCAGGGGATGATGGGGATCCATGGCCTTGGAAACATGAAATCCATTCCTCTCAAGGGACTCTTGCGAGTCACATATGGATTGGAAGCTGAGCTGTCACCTGTAAACAGAAAGATGATCAAAACATTAGGGCTGGAAATAGCAGGAGCAAAAGCGTATCCAGTGATAGATGTTGTCTACTCTCCCAAAGACATTGCCGATGGGTTTCCTTCCTTCAGAAATCCAACTGTTGAGGAGCTACACTGGTTCTATGCTGCTCTCAGAGCCCTCACTCAAATTCATCCCCTCCTTCAACAGGTCAGTTGTCTTCAGCATTGCAAGTTTTCACATAGCTTGTTGTTGTCAAGAGATACTTTTGCTTGTTGTATTCTGGAATTGGGGATTAGGGCAGGAGTTTGTGGGTGGAAGGAGTGGCATTACTTGGAGTGATCTGTGATTTCTTGGTTGCACTTTCAGTTTTGTGGCACATATTTCACTACCTTCTTCCACCCACCTTCTACTTTTTCTCTACCACTGAGCAGGCGGACGGAGTACAGGGAGGTGCAATGTTTAAGGACCTCACAAAAAATCTGGAGATTTCCTGGCCCTCAGAGGACACAGGGTTACAGGGCAATGCAACAGTGTGGGTAACATTCCCCCCAAAAGATGAGCATGAGGAACAGGTGAATCCTCCCCCAAAACTGGCGGAAGTAGTAAGTGAGAATCGAAATACAGCTGAATCAGAATCCAAAGTGCCACGTCAATGCACTCTCTGTGGGATTGAAGTGCCAGCAGATAGAGCTCCCCGCTGCAGTCGCTGCAAGGCTGTCATCTACTGCAGCCATGCCTGCCAGAAAAAACACTGGAAGGAGACGCATAAAGTGAGCTGTGAGCTTTACAAGGTACCATGTCTCATCCACAAAGATCTTAATGGAACGGGATCAGAAAAGTGAATGCTTGCCAGTTTGGAAGTTCTAGTAGACAAAGGAAGAGAAGGGTATTGCTTAGTCCACAAGGCTTTGGAGATAACAACAATCAGCCTTAACCTTTGGGCTCATGGGGTTGATACATTTTACATGATGTTGCAGGCGATGATGGAGCGTGAAGAAGAACTTGAGATCAAGGGTTTTTCATTTGTTTGTGTGATGGAGCATTCCTGCAACTGGCTTGAATCGATGGGTCTTCATGGGAAAGGCATGTGGCGGCGCCTATGCACATGCTTCAAGCAGTATCCCTTTGGACTCCTTCCACCAGCGGAGGGTGGCAGCATGGCCAGAGTGTGGGCTGTTGAGCATGGGAAGTACCCACCTGATTCTCCTCTCCAGGAATACTTGGTCTTATCGAGTTGGGCAGAGTATTATGAACTGAGGGGACTTCCAGCTGACAGTCCGGTGGCTCTCATTCTTTCATTTCCTCTTTCATTATACAGCATTGTGACATCCCTTTGTGTACCCACAAAAACTATGCTTTCCAAGGGTCGAGAGGTTATTGTCCATTACTTGGGTCCTGAGGGGGAACTCGATTGGCTGCCTGCATTTTCGGAGATTGGTTACTTGTTGGGAGGATCAGGTAGTCTCCATGTTATGATGATTGGACCTGAGGTTCCCATTGCTCTGGCAGGCGGGATGACAGCTGTGAATCCAAAGCTACGGGTCACATTTGTTCGAGGATTATACCAAGAAGAAGCAAATGCATTGCCAACACCTCATGTGGTTGTGGCCTTGAATTCACAACTGGAGGCACACAGCTCATGGACGGGAGCCTTGGAAGTTATCAAAGCACAAGCTGTCCCAGCATTTTTCACTGACTATGCAGAACCATGTTGTGTGAACGCCAAGCAGATGCTACGAGCAACAGGGCTTCAGATCACTCATCCTGTCAGTGCAAATCCTTTCCGCTCCCCTGTACGAAACCAGATTGCTGATACCAATTTGCCATGGTACAGCAATGGTTTTGTTTTCGGTGTCAACACATAAAAGTAAGTACCTGTGACACCTGTGAGAAGTAGTGCCTCTGAGATGTTTTCTAAAACGGCGAGTGAAAAGAGAGACTTGATATGGAAGGCATGTTTCACAATTCTGTTGTTGTATGTTGTCCTCATCCTACCCACTTTTGTGGTCTGGGAATTACTCATTGTTGGCATAGAGGATCATGTTTGAAAGCCAATGGGATGTGCATGGACTTCACATATAGAGAGTGATTTGCATGGAAGCTCAGGATATGACGTAGTAGCTAAAATGATTGAGAAGCTCTATACAGATCTTAGCAGACCAGCAAATTTAATCCCTACCTATAAAACAGCCCTGATGTTCAATCCAGGAATTTTTCTTGCACCAATAATCCAATTCCAACAAGTATCTCAAAAGACCCATTTTTTGTTTTTCCTCATTGGAAGTGGAGAAGATGGATCTGCTTGTGGATTGGAGCAAATTGCCATCTTTGGTATCCACTTTCTAGTGGGATTTCAATTGTCTGTAGATGGGCCAATGACCCAGGGATAAGAATTCCAAAGTAGATGTGCTGTTATGTAGGGCACTTATAGAATTGGTTGTGTGCTCCACTTCTATTATTAATTGTTCAATTGAAGTGTGAATTTGTTTCTTCAAGAGCTCTTGTACTTTCTTCAAGAGGTAGTTACTTGTGCACTGAAGTGTTTATTCATGGGGTTGTGTGTTATTATAAGGGTTAGATGTCTTTGTGAGCAAATTGATGAACGCAAGGACGAGTGAGCAAGTTTCTTGTTGGCAGTTGGTCAGCTCCATTTGGTTGATAATACTGTTGGATTTTCTTTTTGTGTAGTGATGTCCTGTAGGTGTCTAGACTCTCCATTAGACAATTAACATGCCTTTCTTTTCACTTTTTTTTTTACACTTTTCATTTTCTCATAAATTAAGATTGCATTATCAATTGTGCATGCTTTGTCTACCTACCTATTTGGTTCCTTAGTAGGGTATCCAACCTTATATAGTCTCCAGCAGTGCTCAGTATGTGGCCCTGCAAAAAATACCAGTTATTTTCTTCAACAAACTTAAACTGGGCCTGCAAATAGGTGGAGACTACTAATAGCAAATCTGGAACTAATCATTATGATTGGCCAATCAGAAATAGGAAGGAGCAGTTTAAGATCATATTTACTGCACTCTTCTCTCGCAGGGGTTACACTTAGATTTGCCTTTTACCGACCTCATCAAACGGTGAAAATTCTGGGCAAAAACCATTTTGCTGAGCCAAACTAGCATGTTTTCACTTTTCTTCATCCAAATTTAATTTGCAGGGTCCCAGTACAGAGCACTGCTGGAGATGCTCATAGGGCAACCCCACCCACTGCAGTAAAACTTTGGATGAAGTATGGCAATCCACTACTGTGAAAGTCAGTTTGGGCATGTAAATATGACTGATTTTACTGGCAAACAATAATGATTAGTCCATATGGTGACATATGAATAGTCTCTTAGGCCTACTTTACACTAGGAGTCAGGGCCAAAAAACCTTGAGGTCAACTTTGAGCATTTTTGGGCTGAAAATTGGCCCCAAGTTACTAATAAATGCCAGAACATTAACGTCAGGAGATTAATAAATGCTGGAACGTTGGTCCCAGGGGTTGCAAATTGGCCTCCCAAATTTGATGGTATCCTTTTTTCAGCCTTGGGTCCAATACAAGGCCATAAAGTTCAGCATTTATTAACAACTTGGGGCAGATTGACAAGCTTTTTCCTTGTTCAGCCTTGACTCCTAGAGTAAGGCCCTTGGGGCTGATTTCAACTTTTGCACCAATAGGAATGCTAGATTTGGGTTGAACATTGGCCCTGACTCCTAGTGTAAAGAAGGCATTACTTTATATCATTTACATTTTTCATGTTTAGGGTTTTGACTGAGGACAAGAAGTAATTAACACTGCAAGTGGAATGTGATAAAAAGTGTAACAGGCCAAAATAGGTGGTGAGGGTGGAGATGTTCCTGGTTAAAAGCAGGTCCCTCAAGGATGAATATAATGGCCTGTAAACAGTGATATTGATGGGGTTCAGGCTTTCCATAGTGTGCATCTGAATTTGAACTTTGGACCAGTTTGGAGGCTTGTGTAGAAATAATTTGAAGCACACCTACTTTGGTGTCTGCAACCATACACAAAGATTTAATTTTGCAATGACAGGTTTATCTTGGAGTTTTTGGCTTCTAAGGGTCTTGATCAGTGTTTGGTGGGCAAATTCTTGTACCCTGATGTACTCATGTGTAGAATACTATGGTGAATTATATACCTGATCTTGCAGGTAAGTTTTTTTCTGCCACCCTTTCTATTACCCTACTCTATTGGTAAATATTTCAGGAAACCCTACATAAACCTTTTCCATACACATTACTCCAAATACTGCAAAGCCAAATACTCTATAAAATTGCTCCTGGGTTCAGTTTCAGAAACACATTCTATCATTCTGACAGCCAGAAGAGGTGAAATCATTTCTCCAAACCCAGCATGTGGGAAAATTGGGTGATGGTGAAGCCAGCAAAGAGTGCTTGCCATGCCTTACTGGTTTTTTCCTCTGACATGGGACTCAAAGCTTGGACAGTCAAAGCTTGGCCCTCAATTCCTCAGCAACAGCATCAATAAATTCCTCTGTGTTCAAGTAATTGTTTCGTGTCATCCTGCATTCATGTGTACTCATGTCAGAATGTCCATTACATTCTTCACAAAGTATATGTAACTGTGTGTCTGAAGGCAGAGAGAAACTGCAATCGAAGCAAACAAGTAAGCAAAGACATTGTGTCCAGTTACAGCCAAACCTAGGCCGGCATAAAAAGAATGAGTGACCACCTTGTGTCATTCACAAAGTATCAGACCATAACACCATCAGCTGTCAGTGACCTGCTGCCAAAAGTATTTGTAGAAGTTCACTCACAAAGAATCAAATTAAACTTTCCAGCATATGCTAGAAGCTGCAAGAGTTCGAACTGTCTGAACAATATATCTGATCCCCACAGAACTAGACAACTAGCAGGACTTGCTGTTGACCAGGGGAATATATGAAGAAAAAATAGCAACAACAGCACTGAATTGATTAAAAACTGAACTAAAGACGTGATGAAATCTTGGGTGCTGTTCAGAGTGGCTATGGTAGACCAATTTGTAACTTCAGAGAGTAGTATTCTGTTGATATAAGCTTGCATAGACTCTGCTACTAACCCACTGGCCATCTGTTGTGTTTGACCATATCATTTGAACAGCACTCAGGCACGTACAGTTAAATGGATTGCTCATGGACACTGCACCATGTAACCTGGAGTATCTATGTGATGCACTCAGAACAATTTGCACAACAATGTTGCTCAAACCCTCCCTTTATCACAGTTTTAAATGAGCAAATGAAGGGAAGGCAATGCTAGGAGTTCAGACAGGGAGTCTCATGACTCTTGGGCATGGATGCAGAACATAAGTCTCCTGGAAAGTCTCCAAAAGGAGAGGAATAGAAAATCCTGAAACTAGGGTTAAATGGCTTCAAAACTTACTTGGGACCATAGATCAAGAGAGCAAGGTCCTTGGTCATCTTGCCACCTTCAACAGTGGCAACACATGCCTCTTCCAGCTTCTCTACAAACTGCTCCAACTTCACATCGCCATCCAGCTTTCCCCTGCAACAATGAGAGATGGACAGATGCTATAATGATAACGGAGAGACCAAAGACTGTAATGAGAAGCAAAACCTGACTGGTTTCACTACCAGAGCTTAGAAATTTGGTCATCAATGACTACATCCCACTCAGGACAACCTCACACACTCATATGCCTGGAAACTGCATACCTCAAGTGAGTTCTGTAGCATGCTAGATTATACAGCTTGCTTGCAGTGATGGAAACATAGCTGTCACCCTTGCTTGATGCATACACCTGATGTGCTTGGAATAACCGTAGAATAGGATCATCATGTAGCAGAGTTTATCTAATGGCGTTGACTGCATTTCATTGGACATCCTGATTTATTTGTAGTGGTTTTGAACAGAGCAAGATGAGGAGGATCAAACTACCTGTGACCAAGTCCCCGAGTCCAAGCAAAAATAGAGGCAATACTGTTTGTGCTTGTTTCCCCACCCTTCTGGTAGACACGGAAGTGCCGGGTGACTGTTCCATGTGCAGCTTCTGCTTCAACTGTCTTGCCATCTGGACAGATCTGTAGGCAAGAAAAACATGATTATGTGCAACTTCACAGTAAAGTCAACTTTGAGAAAGAAAAAAGTTTAGAGAAAGTAGAGGCTAATAGTTTTGGTACAATTAATCACATTTGGGAACAAACAAAGGAAAAGTCTCATTATGGCATGTGAGTCTCACCAATACAGATGTCATTAAACCAAGAGACCCAAATCCTACACAGCACATCAATAGAAACCATATTAAGAACTGTGGACACCATCACCAGAGAAAGACATTTCTGCACAGAAAAGTTGCAATCATGAGGTGGAAGACAAGAAGCCATAACAAAAACACCTTGAGCAAGCATGTCACTCTGGACATCTCCATCATAATTCTTGCAGGCCCAAACATAGCCACCATCACTCTTCAGTGCATAGGCTACCATATCATCAATCAGCCGGTGCTCATACCTGACAAGCAAGCTCATGCCCAGGTTTCCAAGTAAGGATTTTTGTCTTCCTCCTGATGTTGACAAACTCTAGTTTCACTATAAGATAAAAAGCTCTACATCTTGACAGAGGAATCAACCATTCATTACTATAGCAGGATTAACAAAGTCAATTAATCAATGGGAGGCAGCAGGCATATTCTTATAAAGACTTCCATGAATAAGAATTCTGTGCTAGCTTCAGAAATTGTGCACTAGAATACTACAGAGGCACACAAGTGAGCATGGAGTTTGCAGTTGAAAAAACTTGGGGCAACCCAGGGTGAAATTTCATTCACCCTGAAACAAAGAAAAACTCACCAAATCTTA
>Ga0116228_10005102_pt1 | contig 11686 bp, 8 predicted proteins | sample S1TSphfallax_2_FD_89694 | JGI IMG/M metagenome (GOLD analysis project Ga0116228, IMG submission 89694) | Host-associated microbial communities from peat moss isolated from Minnesota, USA - S1T2_Fc - Sphagnum fallax MG | ecosystem: Host-associated > Plants > Peat moss > Unclassified | place: USA...
CTCCCGGCCTTTCTTTTGCCCATAACTTGGGCGACAGATGTCCAAATGGCCAATGCGAGGCCATTTTCGATATCTACGCTTCAAGACCTTTCTAATGACACCAAGAACACCCCAATGCGAGGTTTTTTGGGCCTTGCTGTCGAGCTCTAAACATTCGGGAGTCCCGGAGGACTCCAAATCCTCACTTTTTCCAAGTGTTGGGCTTCACCCCCCCACTTGGCCAAAGTAGGGTTGCGACAGTGAACCTATTGAAATGTGCGTTAACCCCAACCCCTAATCCACCATGGGGGTTGCATTTTAGTGGTTCGGACTTGGGCCTCGATTAATCGAAGCCCTCCATTAAAAGGTTTGCCTATATAAGCATGTCTTTCATATCTTGTTTGAACTTAGGTCTCTTAACATGAAGGTTATATGGGGTTGGACATTGTCCGTTAAATGTGTGAACCCATTGGTTGAACAAAAGTTCAAAAAGGCCCAAAAGGTGGTGGGTGGAATTGTTTCATTTTATTTTTTTAGTAATCTTGAGCGAACTATTAGTTCAATGTTTATTGTAGGACATGTTTGTTTAATAATTAATTAATTTTGAATTTTTTATTTCGAAAATAAAAATATTCACAAATATTTCATAATACTTTTCATTTTCCTTTGACAAAATTTTGTTTTTAATATATCTTTTTTGAAAATTTCAACATTTAAAAAACTATTATAATTTGTGTCAAAGTTGTTGAGGTACTACAATAATGATTATTTAAGACAAGGTTCTTGCATATTATTTGTTCCTTTTTTTTATTAAACAAATATTAACATACATGTTCATATGCAACCTATTTTTATGAAATGAAGCCAACTAGTAGCATAACATCCATTAAATGATTATTTCAAGGACTTATAAAAATATGCATGTTTCAACTAGTAAAAAAACTTTGTGCAAAATTTTGCATTGTTGCAAAATAAAAATGAGTTGCAACCTTTTGAAAGGTTCTTTTTGAAAACATTTAAAAAAAATTCATTCAAAAAGTAGGGGAAAAATAGTTAAGTTCACCAAATTTAAACTATGTGATCCTACATGTAATAATTTTAAAAAACGGGATTCTAAAAAAAATAAAATTTCCTACCTACTTTGAAACCAAACCTAGTTAAATCCTCCAATGGATGGTTGTCAATGTGGCTACATCACAAAATTGAAAAAATAAAATGGTTCTAGCCACATATTTAAAAATCGGTTGTATGAATGTTCATATAATTTTTAAAAAACATGACCTCCAAATAGTTTTTAAACATGACCAACTATTTTGTACTTAATTCCAATATTTCAACATCTTAGAAGCCATGGCAAATATACTAAATGTAAAGTAAAGTTGTAAGGTTGGGGCATTCTCAAAATAAGGGGCCTAGGATGAAACAATAATTGAATTCAACTTTGTATTTTGGCAATGTCCTTCACTATGGGTTTTGCCTATAATAAAACACGAAGCAAAATTTATCATGAACCAAACCTATGTAGATCATGAACCATGAATAGGAGAGTTCTTATGCCTACTCAATAGTGGGAAGGTTCTTACATCTATTAGTAGGTTTAATTTCCCTCCCACTTGAGGAGTAGGCATAATATCCCTCCCAATTTCTAGGAGGGAAATTCATGATATAAGGGGCTTTACACAAACACTATGAATTTTCTTTGAATGCTTTACATGTAAGGCACATGCCAAGGGCTTAAAATCAAGTGGAAACTAACAATTGCACTAATGAATGATAAAACCCATTATTTATTGGTCATTAGATTTTACATGATAAATGAACAAACAAAAATTCTATATATTAAGATAGGTGTTTGTTGTGTTTGGATGTGAACATGTTGTAACCCTTTCAAACCATGGTAGCCCTCCACTTTGCTTTTTGGTAGTATTAAAAATCCCTTGATGAGGTGAAGGAATCAATTCCGAATTTTTGAACTAAAAAAACAAAAGTTATTGAATCTAAAGTTGTTTTTGTTTATAAACATTAAATTTAAAATAATGTAGCAAGTTTTCATAAGTATTAAAAATTCCAAAGTTAAGCCATCTTCAACTAGAATCATATTGCCTTCGATGATACATGATAACAAACATTTTTTTGTCATATTCCTATCCCATAGCTAACCATAGCAATTGATTATGTATGAACCATCCACATGTATTTACTTACCTAGTGATCATGAAGTGCTTTAGCTCCTTACTTACCTACATAGTAACCACATACATTCACTACCTAGTTTGGTATGACATTTAATAATACTTACTTACATTGGTAGTTAACCTTGGGCAGGGGAGGTTGTGTTTTTGGTTCATCCCCAAAATGGCTTGAACAGCCTCATCCTGAACTGGTGCACTGGTGGCTGCTGGTTCACTCCAGCTGTAGTTAGGTAGCAGTTGACATAAGTAATTTACAAGATGGGTAACTCTGTTCAGTCATTCAGTTGTCCAATGGATTTGAGTACAGCGGTTGTTGGGTCACATTGTCCGTAATGAATGCCTTGTATAAACTCTCACAAGCACAGTGTAATTCTAACAATAATTGCCAGTTTAAATTTTGCATTAAGATACAGTTTCTACAACTGGTACTCTTGAGGTGATGTTAAATTCATTCATGCTGAATTATTACAACCATGACAGGGGCATAAATACAAGTCTGATTTCTCATATCTACAAGCAGGCAGGAGAATTAAAACTTAAAAAAAAACTTCTCATTTGACATGCAAAAGAATTCGTCTGAGGTGCAATCAATTTGTCGTTCAGGAACATTGCTTGTTAAAGTGAACTTACAAGTGGGTGATTAGTGGGCTCTTACAGGAGTTTTATTCCAGTTAAGTTAACTTAGTGGCTGACAGCCTTTGAAAGTGTATTATTCAAGTTAATTTAACTAATTGGAGTGATAGCTCTTGAAGGTGAAAATTGTGGGTAACTAATTCAATGCTTTTATTATTCAAGATTGCATTGAACACGTTGTACTTGTAAGTATCTAAGGACGATCCCTTGGGCAGTACAATAATCAAGAGCACTTCGTGGCTAACCTGACCTAGAACTTGTTTTTAATGGTTCGACGCTTTTCCCTCAAAACCTCCAAATGCGTCAAATTTCCAGAAGCTCTTTCTCCGGTCATTTTCCAGAAATTTTCGATATTTGCGATAGTCGAAAATTTGAATAGTCGAATTTACAGTAAAAAAGGAAACACTTTCCAATTTCTTTTACTTAAAAAATGGTGAAAACTCGACCCCTAAAACAACACTCATGTCTATCGTACTTCTTTTTGTACCATAAAATACACACCAGATTTACAGTAAGGCATGATTTATATCATTAGACCATATTTATTTCTCAATTATGAATTGTCAAATTGTAGCTTGACCATTTTTCTCCTACCTGAGCTTGTATACGGTTTTGTACACTGCGGGATTAGTTGCAAAGGAGCAAGTGCCCATGTCAGGTTCCCATCAATTGACCTAAATTAGCAACTTAGAAAGAATCTAGTTTGTGTTCATGTGCCAGTGGAAACGGGTTGTAACATGCACGACTTTTTCTATAACCTAACATATACCTTGTGTTCATGTGCAATTGGAAACGGGTTGTAACATGGACGACTTTTTCTATAACCTAACATATACCAAGTGCAGTTCATATACAGCAGGTACACATCATGGGTAGTTGATAGATTCTATGCAGTCAATTTGATGAACTACGGACATGCATTTGAACCTTGAGATGATCATTACTTGATAGATTCATATAGATTTGTTCAAACCCTAATCGAGGTCAAATGACAATGGTTCCTGCGAAAAAAAATAGAAATAGAATAAAAGAAATCAAAATCTACCAATAATAATTTAACCATGGTGTGCTCATCATAACATACAGTGAATTGACGATTTCCTTTTGTTTGATTTTGAGATTGGAATGAAGCTTTTAGATTTGTAAGTATTTGCACGATTAGACAATTCCAGTTTTTAATGATTTGTAAGATTCATTCTCTAATATATTGTCACTGTCCACTGCAATTTGAGGTTAGCACATATTTTCATTAGAATGTTGCATTATCTTTCCATTATCGCAGTCATCATACCGCTCTCCTCAACTGTGCCTAAACCATTGGAAAAAGATCCTACGAATTCAAACCTGATGGGTTCGTTCAGAAATAAGTTCGCTCCAAACTGAACGGTAAGAATTGATCAACACAGTAGACCCTTGTCAATTCTTACCATCCTTACCACTAATTTGAAAACTGTCTAAAGACAATGCAATTACAGAAGACTGGACTGCCACCTGAAATGCGTGTTAAATGTTTATATTAGTATATAGCCACACAGGAATTATTATGCCACTTGGTGATTTCCTGCACTTGTTAATGTCTGAGAAAATTAGGAATCTGCAACCTTAAAAGAGGATTAAAAAAGGAAGTGCAATGCTTTTGAAACCGCAAGCAAAAGAATCATACATGCATCAAAAAATAAGAAAGAAACTTCAATGCAAATTCCGAAAGCCGATATTCCATCCATCCATCGCAGTACTACATCGACAAAGCGATGTGAGTTCGAAAAAGGTAAGAGTTTTAATTCATGACGTTATAGGAAAAAGAAAAATCTGTACCCAAGAAGTGTGAGTACTTAGAAATGAAAAAGATGTCGACGATAGATCACAACGAACGAGATCCACCCAATCATGGTGCCATATTCCTAACGTCGTAGCCCCGGTTGGCGTTCTCAAACTGTACTGCCTGTACTGCTGCTGCTGGTTCGGAATACAGTGCTCCATTGAAAGACTCCCTGACCTGCTGTGGGGTGTAAGCGAAATTGGAGAAATGGTACGAATTGATCAACGCAGCAGAGCCTTGTCTCATTAGCGCACCGTAAGCGTCTGGTCTTGTGTTTGTTAAGCCTTGCACTAGAGTTGTTCCAGAAGCGAAAGGAAGTTGAGTTGTTCCCGTCGCAATTTCGAACAATGAAATGAGGCTTGCAATCGTGCCTTCCAGAATGCTTGGGATACTACTCGTGTGAGATGACCAGTAGCTGCATGCAACCCACCCAACATGATCATGATCTCCACTGAATCCTACAATTTGCAACAACATCCAAACTTCAAAGCAATCATCACCTCTAGTATCCAACGTTTGTTACAGACAAAGATTGTCTAATAGCAAGCCTGCATGCTATGCTAGTCAAGGCAAGATCAGTTCAGCCCTATAAACTTCCAAATAAACTCCCGCTGTTAGCACCTGCATCGAATAGCAACTAGAATGGAATGGATAGTAGGGAAATGGCATGCAACACAACAGCAAAGCTGCTTACGTGCAAGTCCCTGGCTCAGCAGAAGACGCTGGTCCAGGGATTAAAGGGGTTAAAGGAGATCCAGCGAAGTCGGGGATGCCAAGTTTCTCTTGGCCAACAAGTGTGTCGGCATTTGAACCTTGCTGCGCCTCGCGGGCGGTGTTCTTGTTCTTCATGCCGGCAGCAACGGTGGGCACTGCCTGCTGTCTGTCCTCAGCTGCAAGCTGGTCGTCCCACCAGCTGGGAGAGCCTGCATCTGGGCTGGTGAACCAGCTAGCAAGAGGTGGACAGTTCGGAGACGAAGGAGTCGTTGGGTAGGTAGTTGAGGGGCTTGAAGGCAGCGGAGCAGCTGCCGGTCCAGGAAATGTTGGGGACGACGATGGCGTCACGGGGCTCGATCCAGAGCTCGGCGAACCGTTCGCCGGAGACGACGAGCTGGGCCCACTCGGAGGAGAGTAAGTAGGACTACTGTAAGAAGGTGAGCTGGGCGAAGCCGATACTGGTGACGACGATGAGGTAGGACTCGGAGAGTACGTGGGACTGCTGTAAGAAGGCGATCTGGGCGAAGCCGAGACAGGTGATGAAGAACTAGGACTCGGAGAGCTGTACGTGGGACTGTTGTAAGAAGGCGAACTGGGCGAAGACGAGACCGGTGACGCTGATGTAGGAGTTGGAGAGTAGGTAGGACTGCTGTAAGAAGGAGAGCTGGGCGAAGACGAGACAGGTGAGGAAGAAGAAGTAGGACTCGGAGAGTTGGTGGGACTGCTCGGCGACGAAGGCGAGACTGGTGACGACGAAGAAGAACTAGGACTCGGACTAGAGTACACGGGACTGCTAGAAGAAGCTTGAGGGGAGGTCGCAGATGGCGGGGAGCACCACTTCTCACTCCTTGAGGAATCAGGATCCAAAACACTTCCTGCAGAAACAAAAACGTCGACCCACATCAGAAACGAAGCGCAGATCATGACCAACATGACCTGCAATGCTGTTTTAACTCTCCCCATTGCTGCTACGCCTCCGATGATGATGATGATGATGATGATGAGTCGAGAAGGAGGAGAAAATAACACTACTGCAACCAAAATATCTGGCACACTAGAGACCTCTCTCTACTCTCACAGCAGCCTTAAGCAAAAACTAGAGTCCTTTTCGAATAACTCAAGGTCGAGAACTGGAGAGAGACTAGAGCAGCAGAGCTGACATGTGATCTGAGCATGCGATGAATACACACTTCGGACCCATGCTACTTACTCTGTTTGATTTGAGGTCTCGGAGAGGATGGCCCGTTGGCCCAACGTCGTGTTTACCTTATTAATTGCCGCTCAAGATGGGGTGTAAATGGCGTTAGTTAAGTATTGCAGAGTGGTTGCAAAATTTGTACAACATTTGGGAAATAATAATCCACCACCCTCCCTAAGTACATACCTGCCGTCCCAAACAACAGACCATCCAGGGTGACCTACAATCGTACACCTTCTTGAATGAGGCCTCTTGTAAGTTGTGCGAGGGCTTTTTTTCTCATATTTGTGAGGTAGCTGAACTGGCAATCGTCCATGATACAGTTCAGCCAAATTTGGTGTAAAAATGTTTAAGATTCCTTCACATTTTTGGCTACATGCTAGAACCCAACATAGAAATCCAGCCATAACATTTATAAACTGTAGAAATTTGGCGACTGGAAAACTGAAAAAAACCATATTTTAAACCATTTTGGAAAAACAAAAGAAAGAGGCACTGAGTAGTGCATTTATCACAAGCTCGTCCAGAGGGAGGGACATAAACAAAACCCTTTTTTCACCTTTGGAAAGAGAATAAAACACAAGACTACTTGGTTGTTTTGAAAATTCACCATATATCCTTCCAGAATTTACATAATTGTATAGGAGTACTATTAACACATATTCTCCACCCAAAATTGAGTGTCAAAAGGCCACTATTATAAATAGGGAAAAATATGAAACATGCCTAAGATTATAAATGTATTAGGTATAGAAATACTACCACCACAACATGACATCACCAAAACATGCCTCCCCTCCAAACCCCCCATCTTCGTTTGCATGATTGCCACATTTGTGTTTTACATAATACATCCCACTTAACATGTGATGGTTGTGACGACATCCATGGGGTGAAGGGTACACCAACCATCGCATGTCATCTAATTGGATGGGCCCATGTAACATGCACCAATTTCAAATTCGTTTGTGTAAGTCAAAATTATCCAAACAACCCCATGGCCCTTGATCTTAAACCCCAATGCAGTGTAATATTCCTATGTGCCTACGTATCATGTCCATCGTTAAACTAGCTTGAAGCTCCATCATTGTCATCCTAAAATTTCAAATAACAATCAATTAGTTTATTGCAAACCAATAATGCAAACAATTGAATAATGTTTATTGTATCACATTAAGTTTTTTAACATACATAAATGCTAATGCAATTTGTTGAAATACATGTAGTGACACACCCCCAAACTCCTTGTAAAACTCAAATGTGAATTTGATTGTTACAACTTTAACTTTGGTCTTGCAACCAAGGTAAGGGCTTATAAAGGTGTGAGCCAAAAATGAAGTTTGGGAATCACATATCATGTTCCCAGGTGTGTAATATGTAAATGAATACACCCAAGTTTGAGGGAATGACTCACACTCCCAAGTGAACTCCCACTTTGGGAATTAGAGTCCCAATGGACTCCCAAATCTTCAAAGAATAATTACAGGGGTCAAAACCCATTGGATTGAAGATTTTTTTATATCATTGAAAAGATTTTGAAACTTAAATGTTTAAAATGGGCTGACATGACCCATTTGGACACTTAAAACACAAACTATGCCCAAAAGAAGGGTCGAGAGTCAAATTGGCAATTTGACTTCTAACCATTAAAAGTCAAGAATCGCCCCTAATTTCCTTTCTTTTAGGTGGCATGCCACATATTGTTGGAAAGCTCTCAATGAAGGCTATAATTTGTCTTTAAACTTCATCTCTATCAGAGGTCTACGTACAAAGTTATGGGCCTTCAAAGTTGTAAGAGTCCTAACTTTGGGAATTTTGGGACGCCCAAGTGGGAGTCATGGGACAAAATGAGATTTGGGTGCCGATCTTGTGGCCAAGCATATATATATTATAAGGGGAAAGTGGTGGCTTCCCCCAAATTTGGGCCGTGGTGAGTCTTATGAGTCTATGTTTGCCCTTGGTTCATCCATGCACCAAAGTGCTCTAAATACGCGCTAACCAACTTGTTGTTTGGTTTATGCAAGACCGTGTGAGTAATTGAATTGCTTATCATTCTTCCTAGTCCATCCCGAAGTTCTAACACGCCCTTCTACCCTCAAAGTGTTACAACCAAGGAACGCACCCCAACTTTTTTTCTTTCCGATGTTTTCACCTTTGGACTCGTAGTTAAATCCATCAAGGAGCTTAAGGTTGCATCACTAATGGTGAAAACATCGAAAAAAAATAAAATAAGGATGCACTCCTTAGCTTGTAGCACTTTGGGGGTAAGAGGGGCATGCTAAAGCTCCGAGATAGGGATTAGGAAAAATGACAAGTGAGTCAACTATTCACACACGCTTGCACAAATCAAATAACAAGTTGGTTAGTGCATAGTTGTAGCATTATTGGTGCATGGATGAATCATGAACATACATGGACTCATAAGACTCATCATGGCCCAACTTGGAGGAAACCACCACCTTCCCCCTTATAGTATTTTTTATGCCTAGCCACAGAGCTTACACCCAAAATTCATTTTGTCTTGGGACTATTCCCAAAATTAGGACCCTTATAATTTTGGAGGCCCATAACTTTTTGGGCAAACCTTCGATTGAGGTGAAGTTTGAAGAAAAGTTGCAGCCCTTGTTGAAAGCTTTCCAAGGGTATATGGCATGCATATGAAAGTAAGTAAATCGAGGCGATTCTTGAATTTTAGTGTTCGGGATTCAAATTGACATTTTGATTCTCATGGCTTTTTTTTGTCATAATTTGTGTTTTAAGTACCCACATGGGTCATTTGAGCTCATTTTAGCCATCTACATTTTAAGAACTTTTTAATGATATAAAAAAAAATTCAATCCAATGAATTTTGGCCCCTAAAATTGTTTTATGAAAATTTGGAAATCCATCGAAACTCCAACTCCCAAAGTGGGAGCCCATTTGGCTCACAGTCTCTTACATTCTTGGGAGCATGAATTGTGACTTTCGACTTGCGCTTTTACAAGCCTTTGCTTTGGTTGTGAACTTAATACTAGGGTCGTGACAAGTAGTGGAGCTTTCACAAAACCTACATGAGCTTCAAGCACAAGTGCAACACTACTATTGAAGCTAGTTTTTTTAATGTTGTAGTGATGATTATGAAATACTTATGGAAACGTCCTCTTATGCTAGACAATGTATTATTAGGGTGTTCATGGACTATATGAAAGACTTTAATGAAAAAACCTTGTGTAGTGCTTAAATGTTAATAGAGACGTTGAAATCATGTTGATTTAATTACAATCCAATTGTTATTTAACTGTTTAATTGGATTTTGTTGTCTTTCTTTGAAAAAAATTATTGAATAATATTTTATAATATGTTTAAAAGTTTTCTTTTGTAATGAAAAACATGGGAAATAATCTATAGATGTGAGAGGAGTGATATGAACATGAAACTATTTAGAAACACAAAATTTCCTTCTTTCTTAAACATGTATCATAAATTTAAGTCCCTAATTCATGTGCTCTTATTTGTTGCTTATCACTTGTACATGTTGCAAAATGTTTTAGGATTATACATGTTGTAAAATGTTTTTTAAAATAATAAAAAATTAATATTTGGAAATCATGTTATGATTTGAATTGGGTATTATTACAATGTTAAATGTTACAATGGTTAGAAATAACATGGACAATGAACCTAGGAACACAATGTTGTTTACAAAAGGCAAAAAATACCTAATTGTTCATGGTTTGGTTCAATATTATGTCAATTTAGGGTATGGGAAATTTGTGGAGCAATTTGTTACACATGAGCTTTACAATGAATAAAAAGTGGAATCTATAATAATAAAGGTAAGTGTTCTATATTATTATCCATATTTGTTTAAGTTATAACAAGTGGGTGGCTGATTATAGATTTGGGTTCATGGTTTTACATGTTGAATATGAAAATGTTTGCCTAAGTTATTAATATTTTAAAACATGTTGGCATGTTAGGTAACACCTAAGGATAATGACATAACATTAAAAGGGCAAAAAGATGTTCTTACATTTATTGTGGTGGAGCGTGGCAATAACAAATTGAAACTAAAATTTAGAAACCTTACAAAGTGTAAGCTTGAAAAAGATTGAGGAAGGTGGCTCGATGGGTGGTCAACAAATTTCATAACACAATTGAACAAGACAATGGGTTTACATCTATTCCAACCTTTACATTCCCATCCAAATATCAACATTTCAATGGGCTTCATGTTATAAAAGCAAAAATCACTTAAAAAGGATGGACAACCTAGCATGCATACAAACTTGGAAAAACCAGGGTTGAAATAGTTGCAACCTACAACACCAAATTGTAACATGGCATATGGTGCAAAACTGTAGTTACATTTTTGACATGACATCTTGTCCACATGACACATCATCCTAAAACTTAGTGACAATTTTCAACTTTCCTTCTATTGATTTCATAGAAGAATTCCCATCCAAGGAATTACGGTTATTTGAAATTGAATACAAAGATGCATTGGTCTCTACACGTACAAAAGTAAAACAAGTTATTACCATGAATTGGTAGCCACCTCCTCATCCTTTTGTTTTTTTGAAATGTGTCCCTAATCTTTTGTGTTGTTGTTATACACATTATGTCGTTATGACTAAGAAAAGGATATTATTGATGGATTCAAATCCAGATTGTAATAATACAAGAAGTTTTTAAATGACAAATGGGATAACTAGGTTGAGGGCATATTTATGTCTTCATATGGGATTGGTCATTTGCAGAATTGATAAGAAAACTACATTTACATTTTGAGTTTAATCATTTGTTATGTTTTTTCATTTACTAACTATGTTGTAGGGTTTAATTTCTAACTTGTTATATGTTGGTTGAAAAAATTAAATCAATGCAGCAATAGTGTTAAGAATTCCACCACTTTGTGTGTCGAATGTGTCTACAATTAGGCTACTATGTATGAAAAATTCAAATTGTTGCTACAATATGTTGAACATCAACTTATATGTAAAGTGATCATGGGTCTATAAACAATCTAAATGTCACAACCTTATGTGAGCCATACCGACATGGCCATGGCTGGTAATCTCAATATTTAATAATTGTGTTAGGAATATGTGAGAGTGGTGAAGTTATTAAGGGGGTTTAACAACTTTGTGTTAGAATAGGGGTTGATGA
>Ga0116228_10005103_pt1 | contig 11685 bp, 14 predicted proteins | sample S1TSphfallax_2_FD_89694 | JGI IMG/M metagenome (GOLD analysis project Ga0116228, IMG submission 89694) | Host-associated microbial communities from peat moss isolated from Minnesota, USA - S1T2_Fc - Sphagnum fallax MG | ecosystem: Host-associated > Plants > Peat moss > Unclassified | place...
CATCTCAACACTTTGTATTGACACGAAATGCTTTACATCTTCATCATCATGATACAATTCTAGACATCTTTCCAGACACTTCAAAGACAAAGAAAGGAAACATGAGGGCTGAACCTGGTTATCTATTAGCGATGAACACTTACATGCATGCAATTGCTGGCAGGGTCTGTGGGACTTGAATGCACCATGACTATTTGGATCATTTCAGTTTCAAGATGTCATGTGCATGAAAATTATCAAGAGCTTCCATCCATTAGAAGCTGAGTAAATGAGGGTGGCAGAGTTGAATGGGTTGGTGGATTGTGAAGCTAACTATAACAGGTTTCCCATAAGAAAGAGAGAACAAGAGAAACACAAAAATCTGTTCTTACAACATATCTGACCTAAGAGGAAGTAATGTCTTGCAAAGTGTAAAGTTGCCAACCCATGGAGTTTAGGGGTAAATTCTATGCTCTTAACCTACTCTCTTATAAAGGCACTGAATCTAAAAATCACCAAGTTTTTCTAATGGTGAGAAAAGCTTACAAAAAATGGGCTAGTATAATTCAGCATGAGATCTGAAAAAGTTGATCATACTATTATACAGATCCTCCTTTGCATGGACACTAAGCACAAAGTCTAAGTGTGCGTAATCAGGCAAGTAGACCATGGCTGCTGGTTTTGTGCGTAGTTTCTTGAGCATGTGCAAGACATCAGTTGGGTCTGACAATGCATCATTGCCTCCCCATGCAATCCACATGGGAAGTGTTGCAGGAATCAAAGAAAGGTCATATTCAGGTGGGTTCAGCCTAAGGTAATGTTGTAAGTTTCCAAGGTATCCATAATCATATTTACCAAATGTACCCCTTCGTATCATTTGGGCTAAATGAACCAAATTTTTGAGGGAGGTTGAATGAGGTTCAAATTCAAGATATTGAGGAATCCGGGTGTCATTGAAACAACAATTTGGTCCAGTGAGAGCAGTCAAGAAATTACCACAATCAACATCTTCTTTCATACAAACCCAGTCAATGAGTTCAACTCCAAGTTCATTATGAAGGTTGAATTGACGCATACCCACTGTTTTAACCATCCGATCCACATAATGGTCAGCTGCATACTTGATGAAATTTGATGTAATATGGTCCAGATATGTGATGGGGCTCAATAGGGCTGCTGCTGCCACCATACTGTTCACTTTTGTTTGAGAAAAAGCTGCCATCCCCATAATAGTGCCCTGAAAACAAAATTAAATCACCCCATTTCAGATGTAGTTTATCAGATAGCTAATTCTGCATTCAGCAATTGAGGTCATGATCAGCAGCTCAGGGCTCTGGAAAAAGAGTTTCTCTATATGGATGTTGCTAAAATCCAAAGCCTAGAAACATGTATTTGCCTTGCAAAATGTTTCAAAGATCAGACAATCTCCTTACACAATTTACTCAATTTTCAGACATTTCTTGCAAGATTGAAAAAATATGAAAAAATTGAAGACTAATGTTAGTCAGTGGGTAGGATAAAGTTCCATGAGTTGATAACAAAAGCTGTAAGGCCTTCAGTGGAACTACTACATTGAATCATTCAGGGGCCCAAAGTGTGAATAAGGCTAATATTCAGCTTATGAGTTTACACACTCCTGCATGGTGTCCTGCAGAAATGAGGGTTTTCTGTCTTCACCTAAGACCCCAGTATGTTGAACACAATTTTTTCTTTGAATCGTTGAATCTGCCACTCCAGACCTTAATGTCATGGAATGACCTCTCCCTGGCCATTCCATAGTGGGTAAAAACTAAAAACCTGTTAGAAATTCAGTAGTGTATGTGGAGGGTGTGTTATAACACATAATATTTCCTCCACCCTGCGAGTGGGTGTTCTGATTTCACAACATAAAGCCACTCACTCTGATTTTTGCATTGATTCTTATACCATGTAAAGCCCATGGGTGAGGGTATTACTGAAATCAGGCTTGTGCTCAGCTCTTGCCTTGTGCACCCCTATTTTGGTAATGCCCACAACAGGCTTAACAAAAAACATAAAGCCCTCACTCTGATTTTTGCATTGATTCTTGTACCATATAAAGCCCATGGGTGAGGGTATTACTGAAATCAGGCTTTGTGCTCAGCTCTTGCCTTGTGCACCCTTATTTTGGTAATGCCCATGACGGGCTTTATGAAAAAATAAAGCACCCCTCTCTGATTTTTGAATCGATTTTTACTCTGCATGAAGCCCATGGGCAAGGGCATTACCAAAATCAGGCTTGTGCTTGGCTTTCACCTTGCATACTCTTATTGTGATAATGCCCTTGCCCTGAGGTCTTACCCTACACAAAATGCCCTATCCTGAAGGTCGAAGGGTAAGCCTTACCCTAGAAAGAAAGGCAGGCAAACAAAGGAAGAAAACTGGACCCAGTTTGATTTTACCTGTGAATGGGCGACATAGAAAACCTTGGATCCTGTAGTCTTGTAAACGAATTCAAGCATGGCAGGCAGATCATACATGGCAAGCTCATCCCAACTCCAATCCCAGTAATTCTTCTCCTTCTTTGTGTTCTTCTTCTGCTGTTCGTGTTTTGTGAGGGCAATATGGCCATGACTCCATCTGGTGCCGCGCACATTTGCAACCCAAACATCAAATCCTTCATCTGCAAGCATGAAGCCCAGAGACTGAGCTGGGAGATTGAGAAACCAAATGTCGCCACCCAGTACTACTCCATGTTGAAGTAGCACCGGAGCTTTGTGCTTGTTCATCAGAGGTTGGACTTTGTTTCCAAGTCCATGAGGAATGCGTTGTAGTCCGAGAAGGAATCCGTCCTCTGTTTGCACAGTGTATTCCATGCAAGGGTACCCACTTCCCTTGAGTACTTGCTCACACATGCCCTCGGCTTCTTTTGTTTTGCCTCTCGTTTGGACCTCAGATTCTTGCAAGCTATAGCAGATTGTCAGATGGACAGCCAAAGCTAGAAGCAGGACGAGAATCTGTATCGCTGCTTTCTCCATAGCTCCAGCAAACTAGGTGTATCAATGCCTGGAATTGCCTTGAAAACTCACTCGGGAGAAGAAAAAATCTGAGTAAAAAAAAGGAGTGCAAATCGAGATGCTTTCACATGGCCACAACAGCTACAGAAACAGCTACAAAACCTTCAAGACATGAATTAGTCCAACAAATGGATCCCGCAAGCTCGCATCAGGAAACCAAAAAAGTCCAAAGAATCTCAAGCTTGCAAAACAACTCTTCATGGAAATCTGAACTCCAAAAAAGGGGACATCAGGTTGTCAGAAATGAACTCCAATGGTCTCAAAGAAATGGGAAAAAAAAAAAAAAAAAAAACACAAAACAGAAAAAAAAAAATTTAAGGAAAAATAAACAACAAAAAAAAGGAAAAAAAGTTGTAAAAAAAAAAAACCAAAGGGCTCAAAAAAAAGGGAAAAAAAAAAAAAAAAGGCTCTCGAAGAAATGAAACCCCATCTCCTCTTTTTCCCTATTGTAAAGCTGCAAAAGACTTCCCACAGTTACCCAGTACCAGACGTCTGTCCAATCCATTTGACTGTATATTAAACAGGATATGGGAGCTAGCTTCTTTTGAGGGCTTTTGTTGTTCTTTTTGTATGTCTTTATTCTGCATATGTCTCAGAGGATTCTACAGCTGCAATCTGGATATCTGAAGCCCTTCCCTGTTTCTACAGTTGGGATGTGGCATGGAAAATTGGTCACATGCATGACTACAAGGTTGAAGATGACCTGTATATTAGGTGGCAGATGGTATGTCTCTGATCCGTTCTCCAGCTTGGTGATGTGGGGAACCCACAATGAACTACCTGAGGGCTAGTATTGAGGACATGTTTTTTGCACAGGAACAATTATATTCAAACTTATCTGACCTCCTCTTGTGATTGTTCTACGAGATCTGACAACACAAGGTAAAACAAGGTGCCTGGAAGCCAGCATTCAGGAATGATCTAAGTCTGTGCATCTAATACTTTGTTTCTCAGACAACTAGATTAGCCATTTCTAGGGATTCATCACTGACTACAGAAGCATATCTTTCAAGTCACATGGAGAAAAGAACAATTCTTGAGCTTCTTGCCCATTTTTCACCATCTTTTTCCAAAGGTCCACCTGAGGCAGACTCAGGAAACAGCTTAGGCATGACAATCCTGCTGCAGTGTTTCTGGGGAGTACACACAGAGGATTAGCATGTTTTTCACCACCAATTTTCAGAAGGCACATTGATGATCCATTGTGAGCTGAGGATAAGCATGCTCCTACAACAGATCAAGATGCAAGCCGCATGGAAGCAAATGAGATCACGCCAAATCAAAGAGATGAAATGACAGTCATGACAAATGACAACCCTACAACCAATATCAGATTCTTGAAACCTGAGGTTCAGGTACAACTGCTGCCTTTATTTGCAAACTGAGGGTGTTGGGCTTAGATGGCTGCATTGGAACAAGTTTCCGCCACAACCAAATTTGGCCTTGAACTGCAATCAAGCAATATCTGCCTGCATGACCACACTTGTTGACAAGATTGAGGCATATCTGGAACCTCAGAACTCCATGATTCACATACACCTCAAAGTCCTCACAAGAAAAGTGCAAGAACTGAATAAGTGGAGGTTGTGTAATGTTACAGCCTTTCACTATTTTTCTTCACAGTTCATTGTCCTACACACAGGAATCATAGAGTAACTATGGGATAAGCTCTTCTCAGATAATTAGAGTTATTTCCAACTTTCATTCATGGATTTTTTTTGCAATTCTATCAATTAGCCTTGAACATAACTCATGACCAAACCCTAGCACTGTTCCACAAGCACAAACTGTTCTAACAAGCAGCGTTTGACCTCCCACATAAAAGGAGCCAGTCCTACTAGATGACTCCTAGCACAGAAAATACATAAAGCAAAAGAGTGCAAAAGATACTAGTGTTGTTTCAGCAACCACAGACTATGTGCTAACAACAAGCTTCTGGCCTCCCACATGAAAGGAAGCAAGTCTTAGACTACATTTAATACAGAAAACACATAAAGCAAAAGAGTGCAAAAGAGAAGATCCCCAGTGACCATAGAGGTGTGAGAGAAGATCAGTATAACCTCAGTAGCATTACACTATGCCGTCAGGGATGCAGTTAGTTGTGAAGCTTCTTGGTCGTAATAGCTCATATCCATATTTTGGACAGGTTGCCAATCCAAAGCCTCATGTAGCACACTTCATTACAAGCCTGGAGTCAGTGATCAACACAATGGCATAATGCATGCTAGGAGGTTTCCACCACTATGGACAACAACCAGGGAGGTTGAGATGTGTGTGAAGTCAGGCTTTTTAGGAGATCCAGAACTTTTTACATGACAAACTAGGGAGGTCAAATGTCTGCAATAGACCAGAACAGAAACATGATCTGATATAGTTGAAAGTACTCTGTGTGGGTCCTAAAAGTTTGCCACAAGACTTTTAGTAACAACATAGAATCTGCAACTCTGCACTAGCCTGCAGTAGTTGCATGTCCTGCTTGACAATGTCCAACTTACAACTAAATACTAAAAGATGTAGCTAGATGCTCAGTCTAAGGACCTGCAAACAGGATGTCCACCAGCATTTGTCAGGGATTGATCCTTGTGATGAATTCCGTTTCAAACTGCTAACATGTCACAAGCCCCAAGTTGGGGGACCCCCACACTCATCTTGGTGTATTAAAGGCACTTCACTGCAGACAAATGACACAGGCAAACACTATGGTATCAGCAAAATAACAAGTACAACACTCAGATTGAGCATACTGCACAAAGGTCTACAGAAGTCATGTTAAAACTCCCAAATTGACCAGCAATATCATAATCTTGCAGCCCCTGATAAAGCTTCAAGTGATACCAGTTCTATTTCCAAGATCACAAGATGCAGACATCTTTGTCTAAAGGACCTAACTGATTATACTCATGTGAAACCTCAGAACAGAAATTGCAGAACACTCTCCTGGAAAACTAGAAACCTGTAATGCCTAGGAATTTGATTGTGAGTGGAAACTGATGTCAACTGGTTTCCGGTCAATAGGTTCTAGGACAGTGTAGATTTGCACACTCAAACAATCTCCCATATTGAAAAGGCTTGATCAAACAAGAAATTGGAACAAGAGTAAATTTTTCCTATACCTCTGCTTCATCAACCCTTGTTGAGTCATCACCTTTTGGCTGGTCCTCACCTGGGAAACAAAACAAATACAAAAAATCAAAAATGAATTTGGCTAAACATTCTTGGACTTGAAGTACAGAGGAGAGAACATGGAGAACATGGAGAACAAGGAGAAAATCCCTACCACCCAAGTCAATTTCAATGCCAAGAATGCAAGTAGGTGTAGGGATCACAATGTCTTTAACTCCTGTCTTCCCTTGGAGGTCAACATGCTAAAGACAATAAGCAATGAGGAAACACCTAAACATATCAGAGTTTAGTGAACAATGCCAGGTGATCTCCACAAATACTAGGATACCTCTCTCAACATTTGGAGTCTGCAATGCAATCTTACCTCCGTCCTCTTGCAGGTCTGATGTCCAGAGAGTGAGATTATCTCTAAGAAGCTGCATAATGAGAGTGCTGTCTTTGTATGACTCTTCACTCAAGGTGTCAAGCTCTGCAATTGCTTCATCAAATGCTTGTTTTGCCAAATGGCAAGCTCTGCAAATCCAGCAAGAAAGAGGTCATTTATCTTATTTCTGACAAGACTTGCCGAAGCAATACCAAAAAAACCAGATCACAAGACCACACATACAACCCTAAAATGGTTCAAAACTTTGATGCCAATAGTATGAACTAATACCCACTCACCGCTCAGGTGAGTTGAAAATCTCATAGTAGAAGACTGAGAAATTCAATGCAAGACCCAGCCTAATTGGGTGTGTTGGTGCCAAATCTGTAATTGCTGTGTTTGAAGCAGCCTGCACAGAGTTTCAGTAAAAGAATAAGCCTATAAATCATAGTCACTTTGTAGCCAACATATGATAGCCTCAATGCTGAGAAAACTAAAAGAACCCTAGTCCAAAGAACAGGCCTCATATGTAAAACTAGGTGTGTAACTACAAATGGTATGATAAGCATTGTAATGCAAGTCTGAACCCAGAATATAACATAGATATTTCCAGCTAAACAAAAATCACTTAGAACCTTTTCTATTGGAAGTCTCCAAATTGCCAATGAAATCAACATGCAACCACCTTTTGTCTCTTACACTCATATATTTCTCCCCAGAAGAAAATGAGACACATATGTAGACTGGAAATATAGGCATAAGAATTCCAGGTGTACCTCATATGCTTTAAGTGAATGATCAGCAGCTTCTTTTCTTTCATTTCCTGTTTTGAACTCTGCCAAGTACCGGTAATAGTCTCCCTTCCTGCACATCCAGATATATTTGGAAAGTCAAAGTCCCAACACACCAACAGAGGAATCGACATGCACACAACCCAAAACACCCAGTACTCCCATGGCTGTCAAACTTTTAATGGCCGTGAACTATATTCAATAGATGAACTAACTGCAAGATCATCCACATACTCTCATGACAACAACTTTCTCCACAGATTGTGGAATTCTCAAGCTGGTGCAAGATTGTAAGAGACTGGACACAGAACCAAGACAACATGTGCACAACAAACTCCAACAATTCAAGAGGGCAAAGATACAGTACATCTTGTAATAAAAGACAGTAGATTCCCCTGTACTAGATGACGGAATCAAGTGCCCATCAATGATAGTGAGAATGTCACTGCAAATTTTTGCCAGCTCCTCCTCCACCTTATGCCGATAATCCTTGATACGCCTCACATTTTGCTCATTACCCTTGCTCTCCTCTTTCTGCTCTATGGACGACATGATGCGCCATGAGGCTCTCCGAGCACCAATGACATTCTTGTATCCAACAGAGAGCAAGTTCCTCTCTTCCACTGTAAGCTCCACATCAAGCTTTGCAACTTTCTTCATGGCCTCCACCATTTCTGTTGAGCCAAGTCATTGCTGTTAGTCAACAAATTAGCAAGTTGCAGCTGGACAAAGACATGACCAGAACAATCTTAGATCTGAGGAAAGGAAATCCCCAGCCCTCATAGGGTTTCTACAATTGCAGATGATACTTCAAAAGTACGGCAAAAAAAAACACCAAACTATTGGTGCAAACAGGTCTCACAAGCCAACACGATGACCATGTGTGTCTAATAATGCTGGACATCAGTGATAAATCAAGCGCTGCTATCTTCTGGTGATCTGCTTATGCATCAAGATTAAAGAATATATGCCAGAGATCTGCCAGGGAGACATCTGCAAAATGCCAAAGAAATCAGGGAAAGATCTGGCAGTTGGGAAAGCTCAACGGCGGATCCAAAAGTCAGGCCGTACGGCACTGGAAAAAACAAACACTCTCGTTGTATCTGAGACTCTACATGCATGCAAGGAAAGAAGCGGGCGCGCCCTCCCAGAAAATGAAGAGCATCAAAAGAAACCCTTCTAAATGAATTAAACCAGTTACAAGAGACCGAAGTGTGAAGCATCTAGACTGTTTGCACAAATCACCAGAAATACTTGTAGAAACGACGCCATTCACACAACCACGAGCATTCCTCATGCTCCATGAAAGAAACCAAAGGAGTCACACCTAACATCACCAAAAACCCCAAACATGATAATGCAATCAAGAAGACCGACATACAGGCAGGCAGTTACCAGAGAAACCCGAATGGCAAACGAGAACTGAATCACAAACAAAGCGATTGCTATTACAGATACAGATAATTACACAAACGCGCACATACACACACACACACACACACACATGAGGGCGGCATGCGAAAAGCACCATCGTAGCGCTCGGCTTGTTCCGAAAGCTTGGCCAAGTAGACATAGCGCTCCCTCTCCTTCTCAGTTCCCATGCCGCTCGCTTTCTCGCTTGTTGTGGAGCGTACCGGCGTGAGAAGACACACCCACACAGCAAGCAACGAGCACTTCGTATATGCTACGATGGACAAACAGCTGCGACAACGCAAAGATCGCGCACAGCAATCGCAGGAACGCCGACAGCAGTTCTGTGCGCGCTCTGTGCCTTTCTGACCTCAACCCTACCACCTTACCTCCTCATTACCGCCTTACCACTTTACCTCCTTACCGCCTTTGACACCTGTACCGCCCTGCCACGGACCCCACTAAGGTTCCTCTTCGTCGCCGAGTCCTCTGTCTCACCGCCACGTGTCGTTATCCGGTTAGAGCTCGGGGTCTGGTCTTCCTACGAGGTAGATCACAAAAGAAGAAATCTTGAATCAATTGGAGACACATGCTGCCTTCGTGTGGTCGCGCGCCATTTTGCATTGGAACAAAATTGCAATACCCTAAAATTAGGGTTGTAGCAATCCTATATATAAATTCACTAAGTTGTCAGTATGTGACGGAGGTTTTGGGGGTGGAGGAAGGGAGAGGCTGGTGAAGCAGCGGGTGACCCGTGGCCACCCGTGTCAGTCTATGATAGGATGTGATTTTCGTGTTACGATGCAAGTGCCGGTTTTGTGATCCTCCAAAGTGATTTTTCAGGACGCTTTCTGTATGTGTTTTCGCGGTGCGATTTGGAGTCTGTTGTGCACGACAATGGCGTCTTAAGAGAGTGCGATTCAATGCGCTGTGGTCGTAGATCGATCAAGAGCAAGAATAGAGACAAGAAGAGAGAGGGAGACGCAGAGAGAGAGAGAGAGAGAGCTGTAGCAACATGTTTGGAGTCCGTTGAAATTATAATGGAGTTCGAAGAGTGCGATTAAATGCGCTGAGGTCGCAGATCAACAGCAAGAACACAGATAAGAGTTTCGCCCATTGAGTTCTTGCTGGAATTACTACAGGTTAGGTTGCGTGATCTCCTGTTTCAGGTTTTTTTCTTGCTGTCTCATTGAATTTCGCCCACTGAGTTTTTGCTGGAATTGCAGCAGGTTAGGTTGCGTGATCTCCTGTTTCAGGTTTTTTTCTTGTTGTCTCATTGAATTTCGCCCTGGGTCATTGCAGCTTCTGATTTATGGTATGTTGGGTGTTAATTTTCAGTGGGATGTTGTAGAATCTGAATTTGGAGAACAAACAATTCATCTCATCTTTATGCTTTCTGCTTTCCGCAAACGGCGGAAGGAATTGCTTGCTTACTTGCTTGATGATGATGGCTTTGTATCATGTGTGGGGGTGATGATCAACAGGCGCATCTATGATCCTCGCAGATGGCATAAACGCTCCAGTAGCAGTGGTAAACATGTGAGTGGACAGCCTCCAGCAAGTTGGGTTCTTATATGGGCTGCTGGCAGATTCAAACGTTGGCGTCGCCGTTGGTTTGTGGCTCATCCTCCAGGTCTTCTTCTTCACTACAAAAACTCAGACTAGATTGGTCGACCTAGATGCATTAACCTAATTGTGCTATCTGAATGCTGCACACTAAAAGAACTTACATTCGCAAGAATCAGCACACTCAAAATACAAAGGAATTTGTCTAGAAAAAACTACAGATGGACTCCTTTAGAAAGGGAATAGAGAATTTCCCTGATTGCCAAGTAGAAAGGCTTAGAGGTGATATAATGCTTCTTTCAACCCTTGACAAAAATCACCTCTCAAATTTGGCTAAGGCTAATCTGCATCATACAATATCAGAGTTATTAATTGGTTGAAACAATTAACGGGTACCCACTAATAATTTATTGGAAACACGAAGGTTAAGGGATGTGAATCCTTCAATCATCCTTGGACTCACATCTACCATGGGGTTAAATCACATTTTGCATTACCTCCATTTGTCTTTTTAGGTCATTGTGTAAGCCAAAAAAGGGGAATGCAAAAATAACAATCTCAATGTAACAATGCTAATCAATGTCCTTGGTCTTTGAAAATTGCACATCACATTTCTTGAAGTTGATCTTACTTCTTTAGTTGTGGCATTTCGTGTCCAACAATATCATGCATTAATTTACAAATTTTCAGCCTAATTCAATAGTTTAAAATGAAAAAGGTTAAAAATTAAACTTTCACTTGCACCATTTTGGCTCTCAATATTGATGTCCAACCTTTATTGAAATAATGTCATTTAATACAAATGCTAACAAAATAATAAATTGAACATTAAGTGATCACCAACACAAAAAGTTCAAATTAACTTCACATAAGCATCCCCAACTTAAAAACACTACAAAACAACACCTATAACCACATCCTATATATTAATTCATTTGTCTATATTAATTCACTTGTCTGTGCGTCTGTCTGTTGAGGTCCTGAAACCCAGATCACTTTTAAAATTGTCCCCCCCGAACTCGAGGGCCCAAAAACTATTAGGACCTCAATCACACACTTTTACTTCTTTACTTACCGAGTCCCGAGTCCTGAGTCCCAACCAATCCAGGTCCCAAGTCCCAACACCCAAGTTTCAAATTACTTACTGGGGTGCCTACGGTCAAAGAGCCGAACGGTAAAAAAAAACCTGGCACAGGCCAGGCGGCGCCCATCCATCGATCGCATTATTAATAAATAAATAAAATGAAACAAAGTTGTAACAAAAAAGAAAAAAAAACAAATATATACTTTTAAAAGGGGAAAAACTAGAAAAAAAAAAAAAAAAAAAAAAAAAAAAAAAAAAAAAAAAAAAAAAAAAAAAAAAAAAAAAAAAAAAAAAAAAAAAATAAAAAAAAAAAAAAAAAATAAAAAAAAAAAA
>Ga0116228_10005104_pt1 | contig 11683 bp, 6 predicted proteins | sample S1TSphfallax_2_FD_89694 | JGI IMG/M metagenome (GOLD analysis project Ga0116228, IMG submission 89694) | Host-associated microbial communities from peat moss isolated from Minnesota, USA - S1T2_Fc - Sphagnum fallax MG | ecosystem: Host-associated > Plants > Peat moss > Unclassified | place: USA...
AAAAACCCAACCTAAAACCAAATGTTGAACACTTAGACCCCTAAGATTGGACACATTGGACTTTATAATCGGACAAAAAAAAATTATTTAATTGATTTCAATTCTTGTTTTAGAATTATTTTAAATTTTATTTGGAAATTCATATCTTCCATATCAAAATCCAATTAAAGTGTGGTTTGTGCCATCACATTTTTAGAGAGGACAACTACATGTGTGCAAATGTGCAAGGTTTTTGGATACTACAATTTGAAGATTCCATAGGCTATTTTTTATTTTTGGAATTTATTTCACATTGAATCCCAAATATTCATATCTTCCACATACAAAAGCAGAATTTCACGTCATCTTTGCCATTGTGATTTTGGAGAAAAACACTGAGTGTTTGAGCCCATTTGGTGAAAAAGGTTTTTAAACTTTTTCCCCAAGGTTTGGCATGGGGTGTGCAAGGTGCATGGAATAAGGGTGCAACACATTTATGATCTCATCTTTGTGTTGGGAAACATTACCATCCCTACCCATAGGTGGTGGAATGTTACATCGTCAAAAAATTCAAAAGATATTTGAATTTATGTTGTAATTTTTGGGTGGAAATTACAACAAGTGGCGGTTTACATTACATGAATAATTACCCCACTTTGTGTTGTTGGGATTTCATTTGTTTTCTTGTTTTTGTTTTGGTTAAATTATTGGTTTTTTTAAAGGGTAAAGGTTTTTCGGGTTATGTTTCTTTGGCCAACATCACAGGGCAAGCACATGTTCATGTGATGACCTAGAACATGTGCTTACACTACAACAAAAGGTGTCTTAGTTGTACACCAAATGATTTCATTAAATTTCAAGTGAATTCACCAACCTTTATAAACAAAAACTAGTTGGAAAGTAGTGAATTCATTAGTCTAGTGAATGGGAACTAGTGAACTGCACCCACATTTTGTAATAGTGATATTATTCATGTGCTTTCCCACATGTGTTGATTATTGTAATGAGCCCAAGGGTTGAAATTAGTGTCATTAATGGCCAGGCATGGGACAAGGCTACCACCCAATCTTGATTATTGAATAAATCATGTTTGACACTTAAGTTACCCAAACACAAAGATTGGGGTTTAGTGGAGGGTAGGTTGTAATTTCTATGGTGTTGTTTATTGTTGTTGGGGTGAGATCAAGGTGATGAACGATAGACCTTTGTGGCGGTGAAATTGGATTGATGACTCATAGACTATAATTATTGTTTGCACAATTGTGTGACCCTAAGTACATTTGGCCTTGTGGAATGTGTTGGCGGATGCAAGTGCGTTAATCATAAAAATGCAACATTTTTGGGTTTATGATTTAAGCATTTTAGTTTATGGGTCAAATTGCAACAAGTTCAACATTCTATTAGGTTTAACAATAGCCCACAAGTGCAACAACCCTTGGTTTTGTTGACTTTAGAATGTGGATACCAAGGGTTAAGGTTCACCATAGAAGTGACACATGGTTTGGATACAAGAACAAGTTCATTAGTGGATTTACCAGGCAAGGGATGAAGTTTAGACCACCCACACCACATACAACATCATTTAAAAGGGATTCCTTAAATTTAGAGGTAGATTTACCTTCGCATCTAACTTATATACAATTGTTGTGCGACATGGAAAATGTGTACGGTGCTTCCAAAAAACTTTATTGATATTCGGGGGCAATCGATACCATTGAACTAGATGATTTCAACTAGGAATTTAACATGTGGTGTGATATGTAATACCTATGGAATCCTCATATGTTTACTCATTTCCTTGTTTAGAAATTTTTATTTTAGTTCATTTAAAGGGGCCACCCATGGATGATTACCATGAGTTTTGTTAAGTTCATGAAGTTAAAATTAAATATTAGTGTTGGTATTAGTTGCCCTTGACTATTTTGTTATTATGTAGGAATGAACTTTTTCATTTATTGGTGCAACTACATCTAGTTGTCATTCTTCAATTAGAACCATAGCTCTTTCCATGCCAATTACTGCTACTAGCATTGTTTCTAGAAATGGGCAATGGGTTTTCCCACTTTCAACCATGTCATTGAGTTTTTCAGGGAATTACAACTATTAAAGGGTTATGACTAAAAAACTTTGCACTTTGCAATAGTTTCAACATAAATGGTAAACCCTATGATCAAAATTTTCAGAAGGCATATGCCTAAATGTGGCAATTGATCAATCTTTTCAAGGTGTCAAAAAGACCTAAGCAATCAAGTTTTGGTTGGCATCCTCAACAAGGATCTTAAGTGACATGTGCGAAACATTGTGTTGAATCAATTGACATAGTCAACCTTTATAAAAGTGTTCCAAATTTTGGGACACATTGAACTCAACATGATTGAAGAGAAATTGGTAACCATCTGATTCAAACATGATACTTGAAGACCTCTTTAACACCTTCAACCTAATAAGTACATGGTTAACCAACCAAAGTTGCACCACAAGAAACACTACTACAATTCATTGTTTTTCAAAAGGTCTAAGTTGACTAACAATTTATTTTTTTATTATTAGACATATACATTTTGACTAAAGGCTTAGGGCATGAATGACGTGTATTTTTTGACTAGTGAATTTGACTAAAATGACTTATTTGATTATTTGTCAAATTCAACATCTAGTTAAGTTGGACCAAAAAAGACCACCTTAATCAAAATGGCCAATGTCTTCTAGTAATTAAGACATTTAGTCAAAATTGACATAACGAAATAACATCCTTAATCAACATGGACAATGGTGTTTTAGTCAAATGGGACATCTTATGTACCTAATAAGCAAAGATAACTACAAACTAGGCTAGGCAATAGCCTAGGCCTACCTACATACCAACTTATTTACTTACCTACCTACTTACTTACTTATTTAATTACCTACCTCCTACTTTTTGCATACCATTTTACATACTTACCTCCCTAATTACCTACCTCCTACTTCCCACATACCATCTTACATATTTACTTACATACCTCCTACCCACTTATTTACCTACCTATCTATCTCATACTTTGTATCTACCTAAACATTCCCACCTAACTACCATTTACTTCCTACAACTTACCTACCTAAATCTACCTACCCACCCACCTACCCCTTGAGGATTACAAGCTACATATTTTTGTACCTATTCTACCTACCAACTATTGTGCAACCTACTTAACTTTTTTATTTACAAACATATTTAATGATGTGAAATAAACAAGTGAAATAAAAACTTGACAAATCTTGTCAACTTTGGAAAGTGTAGTTCATTGATAAGGATTTGAATTATCATCAGGGAGGTGAAGGGTTTAGTTCCTAATACTTGCAAATTATATACATGTAAATAATAATTTACCTCTTAAATTTATATATTACTTGCCTACTTACCTACCTACCTACACACAAAAAAATATTGTTGGTAATAATCTATTAAAAAAGGTAAAAATTTGACCAATCAAATGGTCCACTATCCACCAATCAAAATGACTATGGTTAAATAGTCCAACATTTTGCCAATGAAAAAGCCACCTAATCACACTTCACAAGTCAAAATTGGTAGGATGGTCTTTTTGACACATGTTTAAATGGGCTTTTTTTCCCACTAGATTCTCTAGTTTAAAAACCCATGAGTTGTAATGAAGAAGGCAAGGGGCCTAAACAAGATTTGAGAATGGTTCCTCATCATATTTTGCACAATAAAGGGGGAGAAGACAAATGTTGGAGACATGTGGTGGGTCTCATTGGAATAATGATTGCCCTAATCCTCCTTAGGTCATTACCACCAAGCCCAACCCTAGTCAACCTTGTTCTCATTGTAAGGTTTATGGTCGTGATGTATACCATTGTTTCACCTTACATCATGAGCTTCAATAGGGCCAATCCCAGGTGGGAAATGCAGAAAAATCCCAAGGTTTTAGCAAGGGTTTAAAAGGGGAAAGTGTGGCCAACAAAGGGCCATCCTCCAAACTAGCTTTGAAATAACCCAACACCGAGGAAACATGATTTGCAAGACTGGAGGCTTTAGTGGCAAGTACAACATCCAATATGGTGGCACAAATGAAATCCAATGTGCATATTTTAGGGATGCCTCGAGATCAAGGAAACACATCATCTCTTAGTTCAAATTGATTAAGATTTTTTTATGGGGCCAAAATTTTCAAGCCATTGACCACAATCCTTTGTGTTAACATATACAATTTCCAACCTTATAGTGTACTTATGGTGGTGTACCAATTATGGTTAGGAAGATGCTTAATTCCACTTCTAGAACAAGGGCACCAACTAGTTTGTTAATTAGAGGTGACAACAACAATATATCAAACACCATTGTTTTCCACCACAACTTTGGTTATTCATGGTTCTCAATTGGTGACAATGTTTCATTTAGCAACCACATTATGTGAAAATGGGAAGATCACAAGGATGTTAATTACACCAATTGATAAATCAAAAACTAGTAATAACATCTTAGGATGTTCCCAAAACCAACCAACCACTTATTGTGGAGGTGCCACCTTGGCATGGACTGCAACATCCAAATTCCAAGAACTTTTAACATAGCCACCCATTCAATGGGCAAGTGTTCTCTTTAATGTGATTATGGTATGTAATTAATGAAGATGGATTGAAAAGGGTATTGGGACAACATTACTGATCCCAAAGGCTTTTGTTGAATTCAATTGTTCAACCTCTAATGTTGGGCAAAATAGTACTAGAAGGTCTAAATTTGATTTAGGTTGATTTGGAACCATGCTTGTACCAAAGCTTGATGTCAATGGGTGGGTCAAAAAAAGCTTAGGGATTAACCAAACATGAAGGTTATCATCAAGGTTGATTTCATGAGACCAACAAATTACATCACAATGTGAGTTCACATAGTGGTGACACATGTTACATCATATGATGTATTGGTTGGAAGGGTAGTTTTGAACCTCTTGGGGGTTGCCTTGGACTTTTGGGAGGTCACTGCCCACTATTGACTAGGATAGTAAATAAAAGGTAACCATAAGGCTTTTCTACTAGTTATTTTCATTGGGGGGTAAGTAGGGAAATTTAACAAGTTAATAATCTTGGTTGGCTTTTTAAGGCTTCCCCATGGGTTTGATTTATTGGAAGGCAACGTCCATGATTAGGATAAGCCCTTTAATATTGAACTAGAAATGTTAAATGTTTGTGGGATGCCATTCATTGCACCATCATTATCTGATTTCATACCACCATGGGGGATTTTGTTAAAGTTGTAAACATTAGTTAGCCATTTCATCAAGCTTGGCACACTCTACCATGGGTGAAAGCATGGTTAGGTGGCTCAAAAGTGGTGTTCGAGAGTCCATAATCTAACATTAGCATTTATTTTTTGTTGTGTTAACAATTATCAAACCATAAATCCTATAATATAATTATCCCCTATGTTTTTAATCATAATTATTACACTACTACATAACTTGTCCATTTTGGAATCCTTTTACATAGGATTTTCTGTCAAAATAGACCTTGGATAATTTTGGGACAAGTTAAAAAAGATTAGTCATTTAAAATAGGTAAGTGTTACTAAAATGGACAAGTGTAAGATGATTAAACATTAGCATAATGCCACAGTGGCATGTCCGATATGACTAACTATGGGGTGTATGCATTCTAAGGTGGCTCATTTTCAACAAATGTTCCACTCCCTAAAAGTCCATACAATAATGTTTAAATGGTAATACATTTTAATATCATTAATTTAGTGAGGAATTACATGGTGGTTAATGAACTAAAAAACCCATATGAAAATAATCCATTTTAAACAATTTTTTAATGTACATGTTAAAAAAATAAAATTGAAATCCACCCAAAAATGATTATGATATGGACTTATGAAAATATGGTCCATTTTAAGAGATTCAAAAGTTCATAACTTTTTTTGGTTAATTTTTGTCTAACAAATTTTTTGCACATATGTTCTTTTTGTTTTAACATATCATATATTGAGTCCCTAAAATTCATACAAAAAAATGCATGTATATAAAGACACAAACAACAAACCAGTTCATATTTTTCAACTTCAAAAGTTCATTACTATATATTTGGTGTATATAGGTTGATTTTTTTTTAATAATTTTTTTCGTCTTCAAGTTGAAAATCTAAATCTAGCCACAAATTTGGAAAATTATTGCTTTTATGCCATGTTAATAACATGTAAATGCACGCCATTCTGCAAAAAACTAAATTATGATGCAAAAAGTGAACTTCCTTACCTTGCAACCGCCTTGTGTGACTAAATGCAATGATGTGGCATGTCCATTTTAACAAATTGTGTGACTGAATTAATGATGTTTCATGTCTATTTTCAAACAATGTTACTAAATTGATGATGTGGCATGTCCATTCTAACAAACTATGTAACTAAATTGATGATGTGGCATGTCCATTCTAACAAACTATGTGACTAAATTGATGATGTGGCATGTCCATTTTGTTTAATCGTATGAATGAATGTAATGACATCGCATGTTCAATGTGACTAAATATGTGATTAAATATGATTATTTTATAAAATAATTATAATCTAAATAATATTTTTAAAAACATTATCAATGTATCAATTCCTTTTTGGATTATATTCAAATCAAATATTCTTTTAATTCAATGTTTTTTTTCAAAAGTTAAACCTTGCAATAGGTTCAACCTAGAAAGCTTGAACATTTTAGGACGTGACTTTGAGGGTTAAAACCTTTGCTTATATACTTTTAAAACTGAGATTGATGACCAAACAATATGGGATATATTTTTTCAACGAACAACTTAATCACACAAAATTTTCAGTTTATTAGACCTACCACCAAATACTTAGGAATAATATTTACAAATTTGTGTACATTGTTCTATTGTTTCTAAGCTTCAAAAAGATTTTGTAGTTCTCCACTTGGCACATCCAATGGTACAAAAAATATTGAAATCGATGAAAAAATGAGCAAGTTAACCCTTTGAAAGTGAATTAACGACTTAAAAATTTGGTTCCCTTTTTTGAGTTTTAGTTCTTCGTACATTGTTCCATTTTTTCTCATGTTTTAAAACATTTTGTAATTCTCCTCTTGAAAAATCCAAAGATGAAAAAAAATCTTAATTTGATAAAGGAATGAGCAAGTTATGCTCATTGAAAGTGAAGGGGGTGATTTTTAGAAATTGACCACATGTTAGTCTAGCTTGCATTTTTGACTTTAAACTCTTTCTATATTTTTTTTTGTTTTCACACTTTCAAAGAAAGTTTGTGAAGCTTAAGATAACACATCCAGAGCTTATTAGATTGTTAAGAATGGACAAGTAATGAAAAAAATATGAAACTTGAAAGTAAAGGGGGTCTAAATGTTTTTAAATTTTTTTTTTAGTGAGGTCAACCTATGTTAATAATACATTTGTAATCAAAGTGACTAACTTTAGTCACATTTGGACGTGTGTTAGATAAATGACTGATTTTAGTCATATGTATATATATCACTTTGATTACACATGTAAATTAATTGATTAATTTTAGTCACATTGCTAGTAGGTTGATTACACGTAACCACTACATAAAGTCCATGTATGAAGTTACAATGTTTATTTTGACTAAAATGAAATTCAAATTAGTTATAATAGATAATGCTACTCTTTTGGTTTGTCAAAATGGACATGGTTAGTTATGTGATTACAAAAAAATTGATTCTACAATCATGTTAGTTAAATTTCACTAGTGGAAAGGACATGGTATTGTTATTGTGTTAATAAGTCAACCTATGAATATCCCTAAACATGTGATTAATAAAAAAATCCATGCAAAAGATTTAAAAATTAATATGAAATGGATTCTCAAAGATAAAAATTTACAACAATCACATCATTTAAAACTTTTAAAATTTATATATATACACGAAAAGTTTCAATGCATTTCACTAATAAATTCTTCATTTGATGGTGGTTTCATTTTTCACACTAGTTTGACATATTTTTTGAGTTCACATTTTTTTGTTTTTTTGTGTGGGGTCCAACCACACTATAAGGAACCACACATGCCCCCTTAGACCATTGTTTTTTTGTTGCTTTTAAAAGAATCTTTTAAGAATCTTTTTATATGTCTTTTAAGAAACATTAATTTTTTTAAAAAATTCTTGATACTATTATGTTAAGGTGTACATTAAAGAATATCCAAAAATATGTCATAAAAATTATTTTCAAATTGTGCTTTTAATGTCAAAATTATTTTAAAGTACCGGTTATGATTTCTAATGGTAAATGTTAGTATGATTGCACCCTGTGACAAACATAGTGTTGTCATTTCAAAAGTTCATTATGAGTCCAAAATCTTTTTATAATTCATCCAAAAAATTTACGATGATTCCCATTAAAGTTTATGACAACATGAATAATTAAAAATTGACAATGTGAATTTTGAATATGGCTTTAAATTTTATGTTTGTATGTAATAAAATAAAAAAACAAGTGTGGCAATCCAAATAGTCCACCTATTCATGTTTTCACCCCATGATCAAAACCATAATCATTCATAGATCTAGATTTGAAACCACTAAGTTTCAGGCCATTGGACACCAAGGTTATTTAGTGGAATATTCTTGTGGATGGGATATGTTTGTTGGAATTTTTTAGAAACATTAGTTTAAGAATTCTTATGATTCTTCAATCTAGCATCAATATACAATGATAGGAGTACGTGGAAAAGGATCCAAAAGTTTGGCAAGCCTCCATGCACCACATTATGATGTTATGACAACATCCTTATTTGTTGCCTACATTAGTGGTTCAAAGTGACCAAAATTCCTTACCGAAAAACATAATTTTGTTGTCGCCACAAGATTTGGATAAAAATGGGTTAATAGATTTGGTCATTTTAGGATGGCCATGTCAAGGTCTTTCATAGGCTAACATAGGTCAAGATCTTTCAAATTCCAAATCACGATTTTTCTAGGAATTGATTTGTGTGTTGCAATGTTTGCAAACCATACAAATGCATTCGTATGCATACATGTTGGAAAATCTCCCACCTTTGGGGGATTCTCAATTAGCTATGTTGGTAACATGGCACCATATTTGGGCTTGGATCGGGGAACTAATGCAAATGGATGTTGCATTAGTCAATTCACGTTCCCATTAATGTCAATGGATGTGGATTAATTTGACACCACTAGAATTGATTCAAAATGCATATCAACTTATTTTAGGGTCACCCACATGCTTGGGGGATGACATATTAGATCTTGGTCATCATTTATGTGTGGTTCATCATGATGATCAACCACCTTTCATTGTGGTCAATAGGATTGCGCTTCCATGAACAACCCTATTGAATTTTTTGAATTTATCACATTTTCATGCATTTTGAAATGGGGACTTAGGATGGTTTGGGACTCTAAATCCTCACACATGGAAGAACCCAATGTGGATGAGAGGGATTGGGCCATGGGTTTTCACATTAGCACCACCACTATGTTTGGACAATCTTTCAAAGGGAGTTTGTAGGTGAATTTTGAGGGAGGTCACAGACTTGGATTGCTTCACATGGATATTCAATTTATGTTTGGTAGAATAAAGACATTTTGCCCATTAATTCCCACCCACCCACCTTTTCGTTTTTGTTGTTACAACCCACATATGGGACATTTACGTTGGTGCAAGGGGGGTGTATCCTTAACAATTATGGGATCATTTAAGGTGTTAAAAAGGATTTTTTGGTATTCTAGGAAAGGAGTTGGTGATGTGGGGGTGCTTGGAAATTTTGGCACCCACCCATGTTTTGCATAATAATCAGAAGCGATGCCCTCAACCTCGACAATTGGAGATAGTATGTCACCCCAACCCAAAGTGCATGTGATTGCAACGACTTGGGAACCAAATATTGGCCCAATAGTTATAGGAAGTGATGTGTAAGAAATATGATGACTAATATAAAATTGTATTGGAGGTCGATAATTTAAATTTTAAGCAACTTCACAATATTAATGAAGTGGAAAGGGCCTTGTTTCAAGGTTGGACAATAGAATTGTTGGATGTTAGTTTCGTAGAATTGTTTAAAAGTGAAAAAGCTTTAACAATAGTTATGCCACCCAAGATATGTATCATTGGTAATTGGATTAAATGTTGCATGTGTGGGGATTACTATTTAGTGAATAAATGGACCCATTCAAACAAATATGTCATGCCTTTGTCAATTTATTTATTTGATGCCCTTCTAATGAAGCACACTATGGTGACCCCCTTTGGGATGTCACATTGTATTACTTTCCAAGGGTGCACATGTTTGAGTGTATCCCACTTCAAACTTTTGAAAGAATTTCACAATATTTTTACATATTATGTTAAAATATAGCCTAGGCAAGATAAATTCAAAAAACCTATTTCATTTCATTTTATAAAGTGAAAGATTGGAATATATTTGTGGAAACAAATGTAGTGTACCTACATAGTCAAAAACACAAATATATTATTTCAAAAATAATTTAATTGATTTTCAATCTTTATGAAAGTTGAAGGTATATTGAACCATGTCATTTCACATAACTTTTGAAACATGTTTGGATACCATGTGACTAATTTAAAAAGTTTCATCTCAAAAAATGAGTTTTTTCAACAAAAATGTGATAAATGTGTGGTAAATTGAAATTTTGACAAATAATCACATTCACATGGAAGATGATAAGTATAACTACATGGGCCATTTTTTTTATTGCATGAAAATTTATTATTCTAATGACTAATGAAACCTTAAAATTAGTGTAATCAAAACGAGACAATGGCCTTATTATACCAATGTATACTATAAATATACCCATGGATATTTCAATATAGATAATGAATTTAAAAAAAAAATTTAAAAAATTACATAACATTAATTTCATAAAAATAATAATTATAGGCCCCAAAAACCCAATTTCATATCCAAAATTAAATGTACCATATTTTATATTATAAGTATTATAGTACTAGATCCAAAAGTGCCCCAAAGGGGGTCACTATAATGTGCTTTCACCCCTTTGATAAGCCAAGGTTTATATTTTTTTGGACCTATGATATGGTTACCATTAATTACCATTGAAGGAAGGTGACAAGGTCAAGATTGGACATTTTATGGAATTGATCTTCATGGGAAAGATTGTTTGTACCAATGGCGATTTTTACCATTTGGTTTAAATAATGCCCTTGTAGATTTCGAAGGTGATGGATTGGGTGTCAATAGGTTTTAGTTGTGTCAAATGTTACATTGATGACATCATTGTTCTCAACTTGACATCAAGAGGTCACATGCATCATTTGTAGGAAGTGTTTAGAAGATTTAAAAATTCATAATTAAAAACTTGATCACTTACGCAAATGGTGATTTTTTAATACTTAAGTTGAATATTTAGGTCATATGTTTTATTGAGGTGGACTAGGGGTTGAAAAGGTTGAGGTTAAAGTCATATTATTTTTTCCCCAACCAAAAAATGTCAATTGGTTACAAACCTTCTTGGGCTTGTGTAATTATTATCAAAGATTTGGCAAAGGATTTAGCAACATTACTAAGCCCTTGACCCAATTGACACAATTTGACCATGGGTGTATTCAAGGTGAGGTGTAAAAGCAAACCTTTTAGGAATGAAGGTTCGACTCTTGTTAACCCCTAATTTGCAATGACCCATATGAGGATGACTTTTCTAGTTACATATTAACTATAATA
>Ga0116228_10005105_pt1 | contig 11683 bp, 6 predicted proteins | sample S1TSphfallax_2_FD_89694 | JGI IMG/M metagenome (GOLD analysis project Ga0116228, IMG submission 89694) | Host-associated microbial communities from peat moss isolated from Minnesota, USA - S1T2_Fc - Sphagnum fallax MG | ecosystem: Host-associated > Plants > Peat moss > Unclassified | place: USA...
AAACCCACAGTCTCCAGGGAAAGAACAGCCACCAAATCCCTCCCTCCCTGACCTTGCATGTGTACTGGCTGCTATCATAAAAAACTCCTACAAGCTCGAATTGATCCACACCCTGACAGGACTCATACTAAATTCTCCTTCCAAAGTTGCAAAGACCCCATGAGAAGAATGGAACCCTTTCTTCACATTGAAACAGTGCTCAAGATTGGCCTGAAGATTTGAATTCATTCTTATATCGATCCTGCTCCTCCTGTTCCCTTGTTGGGACCAGTGACCTAAATTTATTGGAGATAGTGTTGTAATTGCAACAGAAAAAAAACAGATGCAAAAGAGAAAGTTAGATGGAAGAAGATCCACACAACTTCCGAGCGTGTAAAGCTCCAAACCCTATTGGTTGGTTGGTTCCAAACAAGGAAGGAGGCCCAACAAAACCTACTGCTTACCTCAACAATATCATGAAGGCGGATGATGTTGGGATGGTCAGTCCGGCGCAAGATGGCAATCTCGGACCGCAAGCTCTCCTGCAGTTTTTTATTCAGCCGCTCAGTGACGATCTCCTTGATGGCCAGGTGAAAATTGAGCTGCTGCTTGTGATAGGCCTTCCACACCACGGCGAAGGAACCCGCCCCGATCTGCTGCGTCGCCACATAATCCCCGATCACCCGTGGCCTCGCCATGATCATCCCACACCATACAGCCTCCCACTCGTTCTCGTCTTGTTCTTGTTCTTCTTGTTCTCTGTCTCTCGGTTGCTATTTCCTTCGTGCCACCTTCCCTTCTCGGACTCAATTACCTACCGCGTTTTTTTTTTTCCCGGCGTTTGTTTTTCCTTTCCAATCTCAAGACCTGGTTTGCTTGCTGCTGCTGCTGCTGCTACCGTGCACGGTGCGGATGACGCTTTGTTTGTGCATTATTATGGAGGTGCAGTTGTGTGTATGCTTGCGAGCATTGGACGCCATGACCGAGAAAGACAAGGGGCTTTTTCCGTCTCTGCTTTCTCTTGCTTTCTCTCGCCCCATGCGGCACACAAAGGCAAACCCCCCGACCCCTGGCCCCCATCACACCCCACCACGCTTTGTCCCTTTTTCCGGCTGTCTGTCCTTTGTGGCAGCAGCAGCAGCTTCCTTCGTTCGGCAGGCAGCGGCTATTTTGCGGCGCCGTAGAAACTCCGGCGGTGTCGCTACTTACCTTCGAATCTACCGTCCATCGGTCAATCCTACCCGTCCGATTTTTCAGAACCATGACGTGTCCTTCGTTCGTCACGTGTGCAATAAATTACCTAATCAGCACCAAGTGAATTTTGGCAATCGGAAATTCATCCGCGAATCAGGACCGTCTATTTAACCGTTGTGGTCTTTCTCTGCCATCGGATCTCCACGTCGTCTTTCTATGTCACCATTACGTGTGATCTTGTCACCTCGGTCAGTACAAAAGTTAAGTGGCGGAATCGGACAACCAGCCAATCTGAACCGTCGATTTGCGACGGTAAATAAAACAAACACCCCGCCCCCAACGGGGAGTGCACCTTAGTTGGTAATTACCTTTTTTTTGTTCATTTTTTTTCAATCTGAACCGTCTGTTTTTCAAATCAAAAGAAAAATGGAAAGTAATTCCTTTTTGTTTTTACGAATGATAATAACTATGTGATTATATTATATTGTGTTGGGATGTGGGTGTTTGGGGAATGGAAATATATTCTTATTGTTTTTTGTTTTTTTTTGGTTGTTGTTCTGCAAATGCAATATATTTGTGACACATTATAAATAGATTGTTCCAAATTGAGTCCAAATGCCATATTACGTAAAGAATTGCATTATTTTTTTTTCCATGCATATATTATTGTGAAAAGTTTATAGGAATATTTTTTTAGATTTTGCATGACATTTGCATATGTATATAGTACATGTTCAACATAAATTATGTCAATTATTAATTATATGGTACCATTTAGTAATATTTTCATTGTGAATGTGTTTGAGTCATATATTGTGTAATGTAGGCCAAGAATGAAGGTGTGTATTTTGATTCATATCTAATGATCATTGTTTATGAAAACATGTTTAAAACAATTGGTTAGGTATTTTTGTTTGATTCCTATGATTGTGTTGTTGGTAACCTAATGATTGTAAGTTTTGAATATATAACATTTGCATCACAATTGCTAGATGTTGGTCATTTAACCATTCATTTAGATCAAGAAGGATATTTTCATCATTTTTAGTTAATTGAAGTTTTTTTTCCTAGTAGCTAATGACATTATCATCAATTATGTTAACACCTAAATCATCATCTATCACAATTATTTTATTTTATTTTATTTTATTTTTTAAAGATTTCAATGGACAATGTTTGTGTTTTTGTTTTTTGTTATATTGTGTTTTGAAATAGGTATCTCATTTGTAACAATCTTTTTATGAAATTAGTTTTGCATATGTTTTGGATAGTAATATATAAAAAGATTATGGCTCCATTTATGAAATATAATTGTGATAACCTTATGTGTTGTGCATATCAAATCATGGATTCTTAGGTGGTTGGCAAAAGTTTATGATTAAGTGATAAAATGTTTGTTGTTGTGTTTTGAAGTTTGTGAAATGGAAATTTGGGAAATTGCAGTTAGTATCTATTGATTATGATTGTTTTGGAGGTGTTTGATATTAATATGTGATGATGATATTGGAAACTCCTTGATATAGGTAATATTGGTATGACATTTTTAGAGAAGCCTTTGAGTGTTATGTTTTGTAAACTTACAATTTTAAAAATAAATTTGTTAAAATTGACTAAAAAAATTAATGGGGATGCATTGTAACGACTTTTTGTGTCCATTTGACATCTATAAAGGATATATTTTCAATAACCAATGTTTCCATTAAAAAAATTTAATATAAGATTTAAATTTTCTATGATAATCAGTTTCATTCCTTTGTAAATTATAAGAAAAGTTGTTTAGTATTGAATTTTATTTGTCAAAATTATTTGCCTTATAATGTATTTGACAATAAATTACATATTGATTTTTTTTGGTACATGTTAGTTATGATAAAAGTGCAACATTTTTGTTTTGATGTTTTTGAATGGATATTAATCATGCGATGATTTGTGCCATTTTGTAATTCATTACAAGGAATTATGAAGGTTGTTGTTTTCCATGGATCATAAAATAAGTTGGCATTCAAATTAGATAGCAAATGTGTTTCTAATAAGTCAAATTTTAATTTAAGAATATTTTTAGTTCAATTTTTTTTTAAATGGGTAACATATTGAATGTCATTAGTTTTGTTAATCTAACACTATTTGACTTAATGTAGTTTTCCCAAAAGCTTTTATTTGTGATTTTTTAGTTAATTTTGTGGACACAAAATTGGTTGGATGTTTGTTAAATATAATAATGTGTCATTGATTGGTGGAAATTATAAAAAAATTCACTTGAACATTATGTTGATTCCTCAAATTTGTAATATTTTTATTTTTATTTTTTATAATTTTACATGCATCATGACAAATAAAATGTAACCTACCATCGATATTTTGTTAATAATGATGAATTGGCTATTGGGGTCCCCCATATTTTTATGATTGAATTGGGTTTGATTATATTGGTGTGTTTATCAATTGACAATCCCAATAAAAAATGGATTATTGTTTCATTTATTAATAAAGTTGCATTTGCAATGTACAATACAATTCAAAAAATTTGATTATTTTTTGTTTTTGTAAAACAAATTTAATTTTTTATTATTATCTATGTTTTAATAATACTTGCAACTATTTTTACATATTGCAAATTTTGATAATTTGTCCTACTTCCAATGAGGTTATTGAATGAAACAATTTGTAAATTATTTCATTTTTAGTTTTATTAAATTTTAATGGATAATGATGAATGCATTTGGGAAATTAGCAAATTCAATCCTTCCTTTCAAAGATTTAATAATTACTAATCCAAAAAATAAATTTTTTTACGATTTTAATCGAGGAAAGTCTAATTTTGTTGCATTTTTGTTTTTCCTTTTTTTTCTTGATTCATAAATTGAATAGCATCCCATGAAAAAATTGATATACAATAGAAAAACATAACATGTTGAATGTTCATATCATTAGGTGCACAATATATGAAAACTTGAAACCTCCATTACTTCAACCACATGGGCTTATCAAAGCTCCAAAATCAACATTACACTTTAAGAAAACTTTGGCATACAACTTTTCATTGAAATGTATACATTGGAAAATATTTTATTCTTGAAATCATAATCTTGAACACATGCAACACATGCTAGAATCTCATCAAGACTTAAAACTAGGCAATGTGGAAGATGAGAAAATAATGAACATTATAACTTTGAAAAATAACTTAAAGTCATGAAATAGAAAAATACCATTTTTTCCTTTTTGAAGAAGGAAGATCTTTGTGTGCAACAAGTTTTTTCTCATTTTTCAATTCCTCTACATGCTTGTATATAACCTACCCACCAACACAATGTGCATCATACAAAATTTTTTTAATAAATAATTATTTGTGGATAGATAGATATATCTTTTGGTGAACTAACCAATTACAGAAGTTTTATACCCTTGGAAGAAACATCATATGTATATGAAATTGCAAAGAAAATTCCACAATAAACACCTTGAAAGTAGTTATTCTAACAATTTTATGGTTAAAAAATACTATACTAATAACAATGGAGAGTCCATTGGAAATTCATATTTTTAATGAAGTTTAGGTCCAAAAACCCCTTTAAATTAGGTCTTTCATTAAAAAAAAAAGTGATGTTAAAGTTAATGTTCTTTTCCATTTTTTTCCTTATATCACCTTCCTAAAAACCTTTTAAAATATTTTTAATGTAGGCAAGTGTTAAAAAAAAAGTTTATGTACTTGTAAATGAACTTTGCAAAACATAGATATTTTTAGGTCATTAAATGGAATTAGAAAAAGACAAGAAAATTTTCTTTCCATATTTGTTGGTTTTACATTTCGTAAACCTTGGAAGTAACATGTCCCAAATTTAAATAATTATCATACATTGGTTGTAAGCAATAAATCCATAAGTGGACAAGGACCCTAGACATATTTGAATTGAAAAGGCCATCATTGTTTGAATATTGATGGTTTTGGTTCAATTCTTTCAAAGTTCAAGGACAAATTCATAATGTTTCAGCAAATTGAATCCCATATGTTTTTTTCATCTTTCATTTGAGGAACTATGTAATAATATTTGTCAAACCCATAAAAATGGGGATTGGGATGTCCAAAAAAGTTCATCTTGGTTTTACACTCCAGCAAAACCAAAATCAATAAAAAAATAGTAATAACATTATGAACAACATTCGTAAAATGTCAAATTATCATTTTTATCATTGGGACCAATTTTGATCAATTTTGTTTAGAATTCCATCCCAACTTTATCGTCATGATCATGTATATAATGTAGACTATTTATTACCATTTTTTAATGATTTTAACAAGTGGTTACTTGTTATATAGGAAGTAAAGAGGAAGATACCAATTAACTATAATTCAAAATATAACCTTTGAAGCAAAAATCTATGAAAAATTAATTATTTCCTATTCAAGGCATGTGGGTCTTTCTTTACCTTCTTATGTGTGTTTAGTTAGTTGGTGGAGAAATTACAAATCTTTTCTTCCTTATTTTCTATGTGTGTAATTAAATACAAATTTTATGTGAAAATGCAAGTGAACAATTTAGGTGTAGTACCTATTGTCCTTCCACATGATTTTTGGTAGTTCATGCATTTGTGTTGACATGATACATTAGGTTTTATGTTTCAACAAATGCAAAGCAATGACCCTATAGCCAAAGGTACATTTTCAATTTCATACATCCCATTAAATCCATGGTATTCTCAAATGTTCCTACAATAATATTTGGTTCATCTCCTCCTTCAATTTGAAACCATTTTTTTACAACCCTAAGTTCCACATGCCAAGAAATGAATATATCAAGATTTATTTTTTCTACATTTTAAAATAAAAAACTAGTAAGAATTTGATACCAAGGTGAAAACACATTATAAGGGGATAAAATTGGGCACTTTCATGACATATGCTTAAAGTATACACTTTCAAAATGTATTGCTTTTAATTTTGGGTTTCATTTTTGTTGCTTGGGCTTTATATTTTGATTTTCACAAAGTTAGTGCTATTTCATATTATTCGAAAAAAAGAGAGATTAAATTAAAGGAATAAAAAAATGGTATTTGTAATATAAATATAGAGCCCATTTGTTTTTGTTTTAAATTACACTTGTTTTCAATTTGAATTGATCAACCAAAACAATTTGAAATGAAACTTTTAAAAATTGGCCACCTTACATTTCTTGTCATCTTTCATTTGAAAGCGATTATTTCTCAAATTTTAATATATCACATATTTATCATCGTTGCCTTGAAAAAAAACCATTTGTGATAATTATCAAATTTTCACATGGTTCACAAACATATTCCAATCATATCAAATCATAATGTTTGAGAAATACTACAAATTTCATAGATATTAAAAAGAGTTTCAATCATTTCTTGAGTATATTTTCATTTTTTAATTATGATGTGACATACTTTTCTTTGTGCAAATATATTTTAACATCACATCATATGAAATAAAAATATATATTATTTTTGGGAGTTGATTTTTTTGGGTTTTGATCTACCATAACATGAAAAAACATTGTGAAAATATCTCATAATAATGACATGGTTGAAATTCAAACATGGTACCTTGAAAAATAATACAATGTGACAACAATCTTGGTCCCCCAAAATGTGTTTTCACTCACCAATTGCAAGAAAAATAAAACTAAATAAAACTTTATTTAATTGGAGATCATAATACTTCCCAAAAACAAATTGTGTTGGTTTTCCAATAATTCCCTATAGTTTTAGTCATTAAGTTGTGATGGAAGGGTCATTTATATCAACTATCCCCAATGATATAATCATCAAACATATTTGGATCAAAGCAAAATAAAATATACAAACATATTTTTTTATAGTATACTTGTTGAATGAATAAAAAATAGTAATGAAACCCAACATAAGATCGTTATACATTATTTGAATGATATTTTTTTTCATTGTTGTGCATTTTCAACTTTCACATTGTATTTAAGTAGGTTGAAAATAGGTTTTTTTATATGACAAAAAAAAATTAAATTATTTTTATGGCAATGTACAACATTTGTTTTCAATTCCTTTGTTAATGGGTAGACATCTCAAACTAATTAGTATCATAAGCATTTTAATAATTTATAGTTATTGGTGGTAGACTTATTATCCCTTACCAAAGGGGTGAAGCTAGTGAAATTAAGTAGTTCATGTTAGTAAGTGGTTGGGGGTAATCTAACCAATCATTTATGAGATTTCTAGAAATGGATTGAAATAAAGGCTTTATTTTCATGTGGGCCTTGTGTCGCTTTGTGGAGAAGAAATATTAAGGAGGTTTTGGAGGACTTCTATTGGCATTCGATATTTTGGTAATGGTGTTGTTGGAATGGAAGACTGTATTGGAGAAGTGTGTGTTGTAACATTAAGGAAGAAAGAGTAATGAGGAAATGTACTTGTATTTGTGTGTGATTTTAATGGAAAAATGGTTGAGGAACTTCTATGTGTTTTGTGTGCATATATTCTACTAAAAGATATGGAAAGAGATGTAGTTTAAAATTATACAAGGTGTTGCTACCCCTTTCCATGGTAGTTATGCGTTTTTTCTAAAACAGAGAACAAAAAGGCATAACAAGTGGTACCCTTTAAAGTGGTAAACTACTAGCTCCCATAGGAAAATAACAATTCGTATGTGGTAATAGAAAAAGGGGGAGAACTTGAAGGTAGTATTATGCAAACTAAAAGGGACTGCTGCAGGAAGTAAGCAACAACCATGAATGGGTGCAATTTGTTGCAAATGGTAAGCAACATTGAGGAGGTGTTATGGGGTGTTGTAGATGGTAGGCATGGTTATTAAAGGATTTGCATGCGTTATCAAGGTGGGACAATAGTTGTGGGAGGCTTGGAAACCCACTAGGGCAACATCCAATGGCTTTGAAGGTATTACAGAGCCTTGGAGAATAATTATTGTCTAGTTATGCTCATTTTCCATGTTGCCCTTTTATATTTTTCTCTTCTTGCACTTTTGGAATAACCTATAGACAAGACAACATGTCTGTTTTTAAACAAACCTTACCCCTTTTCATTTTGTTATTTGTGTGACTTTTACTTATTAGTTGAGTAGTTGTAGTAAAGTAAGCAAGTGAGGGTAGTTTTGCTTTTAGTAACAAGGTGTTGACCTTGTTCCCTTGGTCTTACCTCTTAGAGGATGGTAATGATCGAGGGTCACAATTTCACCCCTTAACATCATTGTTTGAATATATAATGATTTTCATATTTAAACTTAATTCATATTTATTTCATTAAATTTTTAATGAAAAAGTATCTTTGAACATCGTATTAACTAATCTATTCAAAAGCACTTATATTTTACTTATATTATTCAATTTTTTCCAAATTTTGTAATCAATTTTAGGTGTAGGAGAACATTGTTGGAAAACCTATTGAAAAAAATATATTTAATGGAAAATGTTTTGGGAAAATACATTGAAAATAAATTTGGATGCCAAAGAATGTTGTTGGGAAATATATGGAAAATAAGTTTAAATGTTGCAGAAGATTGCTAAAGAATTTATTCAATAGAAAATATTGAGGGATAAATATTGTCGAATAATACATGGAAAACAAATGTATATGTTATGGAATATTACTAAAGAATATATGGAAAACAAGTCTAGATGTTGGGGATTATTGCTAAAAAATACATTGAATATAAATTATGGAATGGAAAATATTGTTGGAGAATATATATATATGGAAAACAAGTTTAAATGTTGGAAAACATTATTGTACAATATATTGAATGGAGATTATTTTTTATTACTACATGGAAAATTTAAGGATTACTAGATAACATTAAAAAAATAAAGAATTGAAATTTCACAAATTCACACACACACACACACACACACACACCTTTTCATCATAGACTCCCCATGAAAAAAAACATCTACCTTGAAGAGACAAGTTTCATGAATAGACCTTTCCATGACAATGACATCATCACAAATTTGGGAAAATGCATACCAAAGGTCATTGAACCAATGTTACAAATGCTACAACCTAGTATTCGGAAATGAAGGTTTGAATTCACAATCTTCATCCAATAGATATCAAATTTTCATTTTGTCACGCCCACAACTTTCAAGACACCAAATCATTAATATGTATTTTATAGTAATTAAAAATGAATGTAGTAGAAAGTACCAACAATTTGTTCCTTCTTTCATCCCATGCATTCAAAATTTCAATTATAGCTATAGAGATCAAAATGCATGGTTTTTTAAAAACTACTTGATTTTTTATTATGCAAAAATATAAAATGGGATATACTAGTTGTAATTGCGAAACAACTTGTTGATGGTGTCCATTTTCAAAAGGTTACAAAGCTAACACAATTCTATTGTTTGGTTATGTATGCCCAAGGAGTCCATGGAATGGGGTGTTGGTTGGTTTCTCCTTTCAAATATTAGTTGTACATGGTTGTTTAACAATATCTAGTGATCTCATTCACTAAGTTTTTTATTAGTCTTGGATCTTGATGATTTAAGGAATATAGATGTCTTCATGACCTAAATGATTTGGTTCATTCATTCTATACAAGACTTGAATTTAAAGATAACATGAATTTATTTCCTTACCTTTGCATGTAAGTTTGATGTAGCATAAAGATGATAAAACATGTGATGAAGGTGATAAGGAATCACATGTGCAACCAATGCAAATCAATGGCAAAGATGTAGATGACACTACCCTTACAACCAAATGACTTTGCTCCTTATGATGTACATTATCCAAAGTGGTCCAAGATTTTTTAAAATATTTTTTTATTTAAGCATCTGGAAATTCACTAAAAGCGCCATGTGGCAGGTTTCATGTTGGCCCAAGTTATAATTTTGGCTATCCATTTTAGATAGTATTATCTAAATGGATAGCCAAAATTAAAAGTTTGAATTTTTAATTCAAATCTAGGAATATTCACAAAATGTGCCACATGGCAACTTTCAAAATGGCCACATGTGCATGAATGTAAACAATCGAAAGTGGATGACCAAGACTAAAAATTATATTTTTTAATTCAAATTTATGAAAATTCACAAAATGTGCCATGTGGTAATTTTCAAGTTGGCCGTGCATATGATTATAGGGTCCAAATTCTTTAAGGAGTACTAAAATAATGTCACGGTGTCACCTTTTATGTACTCATGTACATAGTCTTATTTAACCATGTAACGACACATAATGGATGAAATTGATGGTATCTAGAATTGTAGTGGTTTAAATATGGTACTTATAAAATATTTAACACATTTTGATTCATTAATATTGATGGGGATCAAAATATATAAAAAAAAAGACTCCATTAAGATTCTTACAAAAATCATATTATTTTTTATTAAAAAAGAACGGGTTTGATTGATGCTATTCAAACGGGTACAAGAAAATTAAATGGGACTCCTATTGCTCTTGGAGTTATGGATTTCTAATTATGTTTCTTCACACGTGTCATATGGAAACATCAAGAGGAAGAAAACCCTAGAGGTGTTTAGACTTCAAGTAGTTTAGCCTTAACCATTTCTGAAGTATTCCTTAATCAACCATTCAAAAACTAAAGAATCTTTGCCGATTTTACGAAATAGGGATATTAACCATTTATAGAAGGAGTGCTAAACAATCCTGAAATATTAGACGAACCTCTCTAGAAGGTAATCTTAGTGTGGCTAGTCGACCCCCCTTCTTTCCCACAAAATTATAAAATTTAAAGGATTTGCACAATTTATTTCAATCAAATGGCGACAACTCAGAAATATATTGTGTACTTTTCAAGGTAGAACTTTGTTTCAACCAAAACATTTAATTTTCACAACAATCAGATTTTTGTCGAAGACTAGTGAAAGGTTCCATGCGTGCCCAAAGATGTAAAATTCCGGTATGGAAAATTCTACAACTTAAGACGCATTCTCCATTCTTTTTTATAATAAATGAAAGACAAAAAAAAATGTCATTTTTGTCCTTAATGGTACACCTTAAAGAATTTGGACCCTATAAACCATTTAAAGTGGATGACCAAGATTAAAAATACATATTCTTTATTTCATTTTTTGAAAATTCACTAAGTATGTCACGTGGCAACTCTGAGTTGGCCATGTGTTTGACTTTAAACCATTTAAAATGGATGTGGGGGATCATTATTAGAAAAATTGGTTTCATTTTAATTTTTTTTGAAATTATGCCACATGGTAACATGTCATTAGTCAATTGTGTAATCACAATTTGTGATAACTAATAATAAAAAACTATATAGTCAATGGATGGATGAAATATATTATAGTTGACTATATATTACAATCATGTGCATTATGTTGATGTCATGTTTAATCATTATTTTTGACTAATGTTTGATGCAACCAAACTTATGCAACTAATGCAAGATTTAGTTGCTAAATGATTTGTAATTAATTTGTAGTCACAAATTAAAGTCACAAAATGGGGTTTTTTAACTAATATATGCGGGCCACAATATAATGTTAAGACACATGTATTTGGGGAATATATATAT
>Ga0116228_10005106_pt1 | contig 11682 bp, 7 predicted proteins | sample S1TSphfallax_2_FD_89694 | JGI IMG/M metagenome (GOLD analysis project Ga0116228, IMG submission 89694) | Host-associated microbial communities from peat moss isolated from Minnesota, USA - S1T2_Fc - Sphagnum fallax MG | ecosystem: Host-associated > Plants > Peat moss > Unclassified | place: USA...
GAATGTCCACCGGTGACGACACAAACCCCCACATCAGCGGACCCTCCCGCCACTCATTTTGCGGACCCGGCAGCGCTCGCGAACGCACTCGCCGGCCGAATCGTCTCGGCCCTGCAAACCGCCATCGCCGCACGCGGCAACGCGAGCCTGGTGGTTTCCGGTGGAAAATCGCCGGCCAAGCTGTTCGAGGTTTTGCGCACCCAGGATTTGGATTGGAGCAGCGTGTGCATCGCCCTGGCGGATGAGCGCTGGGTCGAGCCGGGCAACCCGGACAGCAACGAGCACTTGGTGCGCAGCGTACTGTTGCGCGAGAAGGCGCGTGCGGCCCGCTTCATCGGCCTCAAGAACGCCGCACCGACGCCGGACATCGGCGCCGTATCGGCCTGGGAGACCTTCGCGCGCGTGCCGCGTCCATTCGACGCGGTGATCTTGGGGATGGGCGATGATGGGCATACCGCCTCGCTGTTTCCCGGCTCGCCCAATCTCGCGGCCGGGCTCAACGCGTCGGCAGCCGCCGGATGCGTGGGAATGCGGGCACCGGTCGCGCCGCATGCGCGCTTGAGCCTGAATCTGAGCGCGCTGCTGGACAGCCGCCGCATCTTCATTTTGCTGAACGGCACCGCGAAATGGCAGACCTATCAAAAAGCCGCATCCGAGGGACCCATGCAAGATATGCCGATCCGCGCCGTGCTGCGCCAGACACATACGCCCGTGGAGGTGCTGTGGGCACCATAGATCGCAGGCAGAAGAGCGAGGATGAGCGTACGGCGCTGACCGAGGAGGCGCTGAAGAACTCCTTTCTGGACGACCTGTTCTACGTGCAGGGCAAATTCCCCGCACTTGCCACCAAAAACGACTATTACATGGCGCTTGCCTATGCCGTGCGGGACCGCATGCTGCAGCGCTGGATCAGCACCGCATCGGCTTACACCAAGCAGGGCTCGCGCACCGTGGCCTACCTGTCCGCGGAATTTCTCATGGGTCCGCACCTCGGTAACAACCTCATCAATCTCGGCATCTTCGACCGCGCCAAACAATGCATGACGGAGATGGGATTCAATTTCGAGGAGTTGTTGCAGCAGGAGGAGGAGCCGGGCCTCGGCAACGGTGGCCTCGGACGCCTGGCCGCATGCTTCATCGATTCGCTGGCCACCCTGGAGGTGCCTGCGGTCGGCTACGGCATCCGCTACGAGTTCGGCATTTTCCATCAAGAAATCGTCGACGGCTGGCAGGTGGAGAAAACCGACAAGTGGCTGCACAACGGCAATCCCTGGGAGCTGCCCCGGCCGGAGTGGTCGGCGGAAGTGAAGTTCGGCGGCAGCACCGAACCCTACGTGGATGAGCACAACCGCCTGCGCGTGCGCTGGGTGCCGCACAAGACGGTGATCGGCGTGCCTTACGATACGCCCATCCTCGGTTACCAGACCAACACCGCCAACACGCTGCGGCTGTGGCGTTCCGAGGCGCCGGTATCCTTCGATTTTGCGATCTTCAACAGCGGCGATTACTACGGCGCGGTGCAGCAGAAGGTCGCCTCCGAGAACATCAGCAAAGTGCTCTACCCCAACGATGAGCAGGCGCGCGGCAAGGAGCTGCGCCTGGAGCAGCAATACTTCTTCGTCTCGTGTTCCCTGCAGGACATGCTGCGCATCCTGCGCACGCAAAAGCTGCCGGTGACGCGTTTTCACGAGAAATTCGCGGTGCAGTTGAACGACACGCATCCTGCCGTCGCCATCGCCGAACTGATGCGGCTGCTGGTGGATGAGTCGCTGCTGCCCTGGAGCGAGGCCTGGGAGGTGACGCGCAAGACCTTCGCCTACACCAATCACACGCTGCTGCCGGAGGCGCTCGAGCGCTGGCCGATCGAGGTCTTCGGGCGGGTGCTGCCGCGCCTGCTGCAGATCATCTATGAGATCAACGCGCATTTTCTCGAGGAGGTGCGCATCCGATTCCTCGGCGATGAGGCGCGCATCGGGCGCCTGTCGTTGATCGACGAGAGCGGCGAGCGCTACGTGCGCATGGCGCATCTGGCCTGCGTCGGCAGCCACGCCATCAACGGCGTCGCGTCGCTGCACTCGGAGCTGCTGAAAAGCGATGTGCTCAAGGATTTCTACGAGATGTGGCCGCAAAAATTCACCAACATGACCAATGGCGTGACGCCGCGCCGCTGGATGGTGTTGTGCAATCCGCGGCTCTCCGAGCTCATCACGGAGCACATCGGCGACGGCTGGATCAAGGATCTGTCGCAGCTGAAGGGACTCGAACGCTGGGCCGACGACGCTGAATTCCGCGCCCGCTGGCGCGAGATCAAACACTTCAACAAGCAGAACCTGGCGGCGCTCGCGCTGCGCCAGACCGGTGTCACCATCAACCCGGATTCCATTTTCGATGTGCTGGTGAAGCGCATCCACGAGTACAAGCGCCAGCACCTGAAGGTGTTGCACATCGTCTCGCTGTATCACGGCATCAAGTCGAACCCCGCGCTCAAGGTTCAGCCCCGCACCTTCATTTTCGGCGGCAAGGCGGCTCCCGGATACCATCTGGCGAAGCTCATGATCAAGCTGATCACGGCGGTCGGCGATGTGGTCAATCGCGACCCCGACGTGCGCGACCGCCTCAAGGTGGTATTTCTACCGAACTTCAATGTCACCAACGGCCAGCGGGTGTATCCGGCGGCCGACCTCTCGGAGCAGATCTCGACCGCCGGCAAGGAAGCGTCCGGCACCGGCAACATGAAATTCTGCATGAACGGCGCACTCACGATCGGCACGCTGGACGGCGCCAACATCGAGATCCGCGATGAGGTGGGAGCGGAGAACTTCTTCCTGTTCGGCTTGAGCACGCCGGAGGTGTATGCGCTGAAGGCGCAGGGCTATCGGCCGATGGATTATTACACCGCCAATCCGGGCTTGCGAGATGTGGTCGATCTGATCAGGAGCGGCTTCTTCTCGCGCGGCGACACCGAGTTGTTCAAACCGCTCATGGATGGCCTGATGTACCACGATCCGTACATGCTGTTCGCCGACTTTCAGTCCTATGTGGAGTGTCAGGCCAAGGTCGCCGATGCCTATGTCGACACCGAGCACTGGACCCGGATGTCGATTCTCAACACCGCGCGCAGCGGCAAGTTCTCATCCGACCGCACGATCAAGGAGTATTGCGAGGGGATCTGGCACACCAAACCGGTGCCGATCCAGATGCTCACGCATAGCGAAGCAGGAAGCGCATAGTGCGCCGCAAGGGTTCGGCGGCGCCCCACAGCAGCTGGTCGCCGACGGTGAAAGCGGACAGATAGCGAGGGCCCATCGCCAGTTTGCGCAGACGGCCCACCGCGATCTCCAGCCGCCCGCTCACCGCGGCGGGCGACAGCGCATGAATGGTGCTGTTCTTGTCGTTCGGCACCACCCGCACCCAAGGATTGCCGGCGGCGATCAGCCGCTCGATCTCGGCCAGCGGCAGATCTTCGTTCAATTTGATGGTGAGTGCCTGGGAGTGGCAGCGCATGGCACCGACTCTGACGCAAATTCCCTCGACCGGGATCGGATGCTTCTCCAAGCCTAGAATCTTGTTGGCCTCCACGCCGGCTTTCCATTCCTCGCGGCTCTGGCCATTGCCGAGATCCTTGTCGATCCACGGAATGAGGCTGCCGGCGAGCGGCACGTCGAAGTTCGCGCGCGGCAGTTGCGGACCGCGCAGCGTATCGCTCACGGCGCGGTCGATATCGAGAATGCCGGCGGCCGGATTCGCGAGCAGCTCCTTCACCGAACCGTGCACCACGCCCATCTGCTCGAGCAGTTCGCGCATGTTTTGCGCCCCTGCGCCGGAGGCCGACTGGTAGGTCATGGCGGTGATCCATTCCACCGCACCCGCACGCATCAACCCGGCGACCGCCATCAGCATCAAGGACACCGTGCAGTTGCCGCCGATGAAGTCCTTGCAGCCCCGCTCGCGAGCCGCCTCCATGACCGGCAGATTGACCGGATCGAGCACGATGACGGCATTCTCGTCCATGCGCAGCGTCGAGGCAGCGTCGATCCAATAGCCGCGCCAGCCCGCGGCACGCAGCCGCGGATGAATGGCCTGCGTGTAGTCGCCGCCCTGCGTGCTGATGAGTATCGGAAATTTGCCGAGCTCGTCCAAGTCGTTGGCATCCCGCACCACGGAAGGTGCGCCGCCGACGGTGGGACCCGCCGCCCCGGCCTGCGAGGTGCTGAAAAACGTGGGCGACATGTGCTCGAAGTCGCGCTCCTCGCGCATGCGATCGAGCAATACCGAACCCACCATGCCGCGCCAACCGATGATGCCTACCTGTGTCATGGCTGGATCATAAACTCGGCGGCGGGTGCGCGCCGGTTATAGTTCGAAGACATGGAAAATCCATAGGCTCCGCACGTCGCAATGAGAATTACGTCACCTTCCGAGGTCTCCGGCAGCCAGCGGTCCGATCCCAGCACATCGGCGGTTTCACAGATGGGCCCCACCACATTGACGCGCCGGCTCAGCGGCTCGCCGAGACGGGTCAGGTTGCGTATGTCGTGGTGCGCGCCGTAGAGCGCCGGCCTGATCAGCGAGTTCATGCCCGTGGCGACACCGACGTACTGAACATCGCCCTTGCCTTTCAGCTGCGTCACCACCGCGACCAGCACGCCCGCCTTGGCCACCAGATAGCGTCCCGGCTCCATCCAGAACTCGAGCTGCGGGAAGCGCGCGCGCAACCCGGCTACGCCCCGATCAAGCGCAGCAAGATCGACGTCGACGTGACCCGGCTGTTCCGGCACCCCGATGCCCCCGCCCAGGTCCACGACCTTGACGAGTGGAAAGCGCTGCGCCAATTCGGCCAGCAAGGTGCCGGTCTCGGTCCAATTGGCGACGTCGAAAATGCCGCTGCCCGTGTGCGCATGCAAGCCGACCACGCGCGCACCGGCGCGCGTGCTCAACTCAACCAGTTCGTCGGCTTCGCGAAGCGGCACGCCGAATTTCGAATTCGCACCGGCCGTTCTTACGTGACTATGGTGGCCGCGGCCGACGCCGGGGTCGATGCGCAGGAATATGTCGCGGCCGCGGAACACGTCGGGCCAAAATTTGAGCGGATGCAGATTGTCGAGCGTGACGCGCACGCCCTTCTCGAAACCGAACTCATACTCGCTGCGCGGCGCAAAATTGGGCGTGAACAGCACGCGGCCGGCATCGAGATCCGGGATGCAGGCAAAGGCGTGTTCGATCTCGCCGCGCGATACGCATTCGATGGTGAATCCCGCCGCATAAATGCGCCGCAAAATCTGCGGGTGCCAATTGGCCTTCATGGCGTAGGCCCAGCGCGTGACCGACTCGACGTTGCGCAACGCCGCAATGCTGGCGTCGAGCGTCGCGATGTCGTAGACGAAGGCTGCGGATTCGCGCGCGGCGATCTCCAGCAGCTGCCGGCGTTTGCCCGCCTCCTCCCACCAATTTTTGCCGGCCTCGAGCGCGCTGTCACCGGTTGCGAACAATTGCTCCCACGTGGGGCCCAAGACCTTGTCGGATCCGATGTGCTGGATGAGCCGCTCGTGCAGCTGGCGGACCAGGCGGTCGCCCTGGGACTCATCGATGACGAAAGTGAAATTCAAGTCGTTCGCGGCCTGTGTCACCAGGTAGATCTTCTGGTCCTGGAACAGCTCGAATGCACCGCCCATTTCGTGCAGGATGCCGCGGATGTTCTGGCCGAGCAGGCTCAAGGAGGCGCACGGTCCGATGATCTCGACGCGACACAGCTCGCTCAAACCGGCAGTCAGACGCTCGAGCGCCGCGGGGTCCAGGGTATTGGCCGCCGGATCCAGGGACACCGTGACGTTGGTTTCCGACGTGGACACCAAATCCACGGACAATCCCTGTTGCTTGAACACCTGGAAGGCATCGGCCAGAAATCCCACTTGATGCCACATGCCGGGACTTTCCATGGAGACGAGCGTGATGCCCTTCTTGATGGCTATGGCCTTGACCTGCGCGGCGCTGTCCGCCACGTTGCCCGACACCACGGTGCCTTCCATGTCGGGAGCCTGCGTGGCGTAGACATGCAGCGGAATTTTGTACTGCCGCACCGGCAGCACGCAGCGCGGATGCAAAATTTTCGCGCCATTGCTGGCGATTTCCTGCGCTTCATCGTAATGCAGGGCGCGCAGCAAACGGGCGCCCGGCACGGCGCGCGGATTGGCGCTGAACAATCCCGGGACGTCGGTCCAAATCTCCAGTCGCACGGCGCTCAGCTTCGCCGCGAAGTAGGCACCGGAGGTATCGGATCCGCCGCGGCCGAGCAGCACGGTCTCGCCCGCGGCGTTGGCGGCAATGAATCCTTGCGTGATCACCACGCGATCGAGGGCGCCCCATGCCGCCTGCAGTTGCGCATCCGGCGCGAAATCGCACGTCGCCGACAGCAGGCTGGCCTTGAGGGTGATGCCGGGCCGCTCATCGGTACGCAGCGCCGTGCGCGCGTCGATCCACGCGGTATCGATGCCCTGCGCATTCAGGAAAACACACCCGAGCGTGGTGGACAGCAGTTCGCCCTTCGCCATGACGCGGGCGCGCAGCGCATCGTCGATGAGCCTCGAGCCGGCGGCAAGTTGTGCATCGTGGCGCAGCTCGCTCATGAAGCCCTCGAAGCGCGCGCCGGGCTCGATGCCCAAGCCTTGGGCAAGTTTGCGATGCGCTGCTTCGATGCCGTCCAGCACCTCGGCATGGCGTCCCTGCAGGGCGGCCGTCAACAGCAGTTCGAGCCGATCGGTGATGCCGGAGAGTGCGGAATGAACCACGAGCGGATGTTCGCCGGCGGCGAGACGGTCGCGTAACACTGAGGCGATGTTGTGCCAATTGGCGACCGACGACACGCTGGTGCCGCCAAATTTGAGCACCACCCACTGCTTAAGACGCATGTGAAGAATCCCGCGAGCTGTCGCCAGGCCGATCAGCCATTTGACTTAATTTCGGCTAATCGTCTTCGAAGATATCGCGCAGTTCTTTCTCGAGTTGCCGCTCGGCAAGCACGTCTTCCACGCGGCTCCAGGCAGCTTTGCCGCGTTTTCCGGGCGCGGCCGCTTTGGGTCGTCGTTCGGCGCGTTCCACCAGGGGATCAAAATCCTGCGATTCTTCAGCTTCCCCGAGAAATTCATCGTCGATATCGAAATGTTCGTCTTCGCGTTCGCTCATTTTTCGAGAAAAGCCCTTGAAATCAACAGGATCGAATAGGCCACCCTAAACCACGCGCACTATAGCCGATTCTGTCCGGCATTCAACTAGCAGTGCTGCCCCGAATGACCCGTCAGGTACCCGTGCGCGCAGAATCTTCCCTCACGGCCAAAACCCCTTGCGCGATGGCCCGGTTGACGGCCGAGAGAATCGCCAGCAGCGACGCTGTGATGATATTGGGGTGCATACCCGCGCCAAACAAGGTGCGACGCGAGCGGGTGGTGATTTCGATGTAGGAAACGGCATTGGCAGCGCTACCGTGGCCGCGGGAGTGCTCCTCGTACGACAATACGTCGAAAGGCAGCCCGACGGCCTTGACCATGGCGTCTATCGGCCCCGAGCCCTGGCCCAGCCAGGTCTGCAGGCGTCCTTCATTCTCGACTTGCAGCGTCAGACGCTCGCTGTCGGCGCCGTCGGTCGAGGCGGAAAGCTGGTGCGAACGGTAGATATAGGGCAGCCGCGGGGAGAGGTACTCGCGCGCGAACAAATCCCACAATTCCTGTGACGTCAGCTCCTTGCCGGTGATGTCGGCGGCGGCCTGTACCACCTGGCTGAACTCGATCTGCAGGCGGCGCGGCATGACCAACTGATAGTCCCGCTCGAGAAGGTATGCGACACCCCCCTTACCCGACTGGCTGTTGACCCGGATGATGGAGTCATAGGATCTGCCCAAATCCGACGGATCGATGGGCAAATACGGCACGTCCCAGATATCCGCATCGGCGCGAGCGGCGAGACCTTTCTTGATGGCGTCTTGATGCGAGCCCGAAAATGCCGTGAATACCAAATCGCCGACGTAGGGGTGGCGAGGGTGAATGGGCAGTTGGTTGCACGCTTCGGCGCAACGCGCGGCCTCATTAATGTTAGAGAAATCCAATTTTGGATCAATGCCTTGCGAATAAAGGTTAAGAGCCAACGTTACGATGTCGACGTTGCCGGTGCGCTCGCCATTGCCGAACAAGGTGCCCTCTACGCGCTCGGCCCCCGCCATCACGGCCAGCTCCGCCGCCGCCACTGCGGTGCCGCGATCGTTGTGCGGGTGCACACTCAAGGTGATGGCATCGCGCCGTGCCACATGCCGGCCGAACCACTCGATCTGGTCGGCATAGATGTTGGGCGTCGCCATCTCGACCGTGGCGGGTAAATTCAGGATGGCCTTACGCGCGGGCGTCGGCTCCCAAACCGCGGTCACGGCATCGCAAATCTCGACCGCGAAATCGAGTTCCGTGCCCGTAAAGCTCTCCGGGCTGTACTCGAACGCCCATTCGGTGTCGCGCTGCCGCATGGCATGCTCCCGCACGTCGGTGGCACCTCGAACCGCGATATCGACGATACCCGCCCGATCGGTCTTGAACACCACGCGCCGCTGCGCCACCGAGGTGGAGTTGTAGACATGAACGATGGCGCGCCGCGCGCCGCGCAATGACTCGTAGGTGCGCGCAATCAGCTCGGGCCGCGCCTGGGTGAGCACCTGGATGGTGACATCGTCGGGAATCAGGGATTGCTCGATGAGTTCCCGCACGAAATCGAAGTCGGTCTGCGAGGCCGCGGGAAAGCCGACTTCGATCTCCTTGAAGCCGATTTTCAGCAGCATGTCGAACATGCGCCGCTTGCGCGCGGCGTCCATGGGCTCGATCAACGCCTGATTGCCGTCGCGCAGGTCCACGCTGCACCACTGCGGCGGCGCCGTGATGACCCGGCTCGGCCAGGAGCGGTCGCCGAGTTCGATGGGGGCAAAGGCACGGTATTTGGTCGATGGAGTACGCAACATTACATTTCTCTCACTTGGAACGCGGTTAAGGATGAGGACGGGCGTTTCAGCGCAGTCGTCATGGGTTTTTTCCGGTCTTGTAAGCGCCGACCGATGGCGCGTGAGGTGTGGCGCCTAGCGGCGCAGCAGCAGGATCAGCGAGTTCAGGCGCGCAGGAGCGGCGCAGGTGAATGAGACAAGGTTTCCGTGAGGGCACATGACGCCGGAATCTAGCACTGCTTCCGCACCCCGCGCAAGATCCGCCGCAGCCTGGACTGGGTTCAAACCCAGCCCTTCAAGGCAGACTCCACGATTCCGGTGAGGGCACGGACATGCTTCTCGCCGTCATTCAGCCCGGGCACCAGGCGCAGTTCCTGGCCGCCTTTGGCGAGGAACAGATCGCGATATTCCACGGCTATTTCTTCGAGCGTCTCGAGACAATCGACCGCGAACGAAGGCGACGCCACGGTGAGCTCGCGCACGCCGGCCGCCGCAAGGGCCTCGATGGTGTCGGCGGTATAAGGCTGCAGCCAGACCACGCGGCCGAATCGCGATTGATAGCAATGCGACCACTCTCCGTTCTTGAGGCCAAGCCGCGCGGCCACCAGCCGTGTGGTGGTTTCAGCCTGCTCTTGATACGGGTCACCCTCCGCCACATACACGGCGGGAATGCCATGATAGGAGAGCAGCAAATGGGAACGAGCTCCCACCTCCTGCCAGTGCGCATCGATCTGGGCACACAGCGCATCGATGAAATCTGCGTTGTCATGGTAATCGTTGATGAAGCGCGTTTCGGGCAGCCAGCGCCAGTGCTGCAGGACGCGCGTGGTGGCGTCGAATACCGAGCCGGTGGTGGAGGAGCAGTAATGCGGATACAGGGGCAGCACCAGCAGCTTCCTGACGCCTTGCTCCGCGAAGGATTTGACGGCGGCGGCAATGCTGGGTTTGCCGTACGTCATGGCGAGTTTTACGCGCACGCGATCGCCGAAAGTCGGCTTCAAGGCGCTGTCGATCTTGGCCGTCAGCCGCTCCGAGTACACCGTCAGCGGCGAGCCCTCTTCCATCCAGATCTCGCGGTAATTGCGCGCGCTGCGCAGCGGCCGAAACGGCAGCACCAGGCCATACAGCAGGGGCAGCCAGATCAGCCGAGGGGAGTCGATGACGCGGCGATCGCCCAAGAATGCACGCAGGTAGCGCTGTACGGCGAAATACGTGGGCGAGTCGGGCGTGCCGAGATTCACCAGCAAAACGCCCACGCGCGCCGGCGACGATTGCGGAGGCGACGCCGCGGCTCGATAGTAGGCCATGTATCCAAATCCTTGAGGTAATGCGGCCACAGTATACTGATGACGCCTATGACGATGTGGCCGAGCGCCGATGAATTTGCAGCCCTGCACCTCTCCTTGAGCGTGGCGCTGCGCAGTGTGCTGTTCAGCCTGCCGGTGGCGCTGGCGTTCGCATGGCTGCTGACGCGGCGGCGCTTTCCGGGCCGCACGTTGCTCGATGCGCTGGTGCATCTACCCATGGTGCTGCCGCCGGTGATGGTGGGCTACGTACTGCTGGTGTTGTTCGGCAGCCGTGGACCCGTCGGCGGGTGGCTGCAGCGCGAACTCGGCGTTCAGCTGATATTCACGCGCAATGGTGCAGCCCTTGCCACCGCCGTGATGTCCTTTCCGCTGATGGTGCGCGCCATGCGCCTGTCGCTGGAGAACGTCGAGCGCGGGCTCGAGGATGCTGCACGTACCTTGGGCGCCGGCGCCCTCGACCGCTTCGCCAGCATCACCTTGCCGCTGATGCTGCCCGGGGTTCTCGCAGGCGCGATCACGGCTTTTTCCGCGGCCTTGGGCGAATTCGGCGCCGTGATCACCTTCGTGTCCAACATACCGGGCGAGACGCGCACGCTGCCGCTGGCGCTGTACACGGCGCTGCAGACCCCCGATGGCGAACACGCCGCCGCACGGCTGGCCCTGATGTCCTTCGTGCTGGGCTTGAGCGGTCTGCTGTTGTCGGAGTGGTTCGCCCGCCGCGTGCGCCGCTTGTTGGGACGCTGATGTTTTCGGTGGCGGTCGAGAAACGGCGCGGCGCCTTCGAGTTGAACGCACGGTTCGATTCGCCGACGCCGGGCGTGGTGGCGTTGTTCGGTCGCTCGGGCTGCGGCAAGAGTACGCTGGTGCACGTCATCGCGGGATTGCTCGATGGCGACGCCGGCCGCATCGCATTGGACGATTCGGTCTTGTTCGACACCGATGCGCACGTGAACGTACCCGCCGAGCGGCGCCGCATCGGCGTCGTATTCCAGGACCCGCGTCTGTTTCCGCACATGAGCGTCGCGGCCAATCTGAACTACGGCCGCAAGCGCGCCGCGCCGCCCTACTTCGTGACGCTCGATACCGTCGCGGATCTTCTCGGCATCGGCCACTTGATGGACCGCCGCACGCACCAGCTGTCGGGCGGCGAGCGTCAACGCGTGGCGATCGGCCGCGCGTTGTTGTCGCAGCCGCGGCTGCTGCTGTTGGATGAACCGCTGGCCTCGCTCGACGCGGCACGTCGCGGCGAGGTGCTGCCCTATCTGGAGTCGCTGCGCGACCAACTCGCGATTCCGATGGCGTACGTCAGTCATGACTTCGACGAAGTGCTGCGTCTCGCCACGCATCTGGTGCTGATGGACGCCGGTCGTACCATCGCGCAGGGCGAGCTGACCGTCATGAGCCTGA
>Ga0116228_10005107_pt1 | contig 11682 bp, 9 predicted proteins | sample S1TSphfallax_2_FD_89694 | JGI IMG/M metagenome (GOLD analysis project Ga0116228, IMG submission 89694) | Host-associated microbial communities from peat moss isolated from Minnesota, USA - S1T2_Fc - Sphagnum fallax MG | ecosystem: Host-associated > Plants > Peat moss > Unclassified | place: USA...
TATTTAATAGTTGTATGTTGATTATAATGTTTCATTTAATTTTTAATTTATTGCATTTGATGATTTTTGTGTTATAGAAGGTTGTTTGGGGGAGGGGGGTGGGGTGGGAGGGGGGGGATGATGAAATCTTCTTAAACCCAAGGTGTTGATCAATAATCTCCCTTGAACTAACTTGCTAAGTAGGTAATTACATATATATTATAGTGTGTTTAATTTCAACAAACACAAAGATCTTTTATCTTCAAGTGTGTAGGAAGAAGAGAACTTGAAGCTACAAATGCAAAACATTAAAAACTTTGGAGTTCAAGCTTAAGAACAATGGCTTATGGTGAGGAAAACTTGTGGGCAAAGTTTAAATTTTTGTTTGTTGCATTAACTCACAACATTGACATGAGTGTATCTACTTTACTAACCTTTGTTTTACTACCTCTCACCATGTTGCCCTACCACTTGTTACATGTTGGCAACAACAAACTTAGTTTATTCCCCTATAGTATTTATGATGCCCTTCAAGTGGGAAGACATGTTAAGGAAAACCAATGATTTCAGTGACATCGGAACAACTCCTTCCAAGCCTTGGCATCAACCCTTACAACTGCTACTTGTGACTATCACTTCATTTCTATTAGCAACCCCGTGCCATAACCTAAAGGCAACGATTATAATAATAGTTTTTTCACTTGTGGGCACCAATTGATAGGTTTTTTTTTTCCCTACTAAACAAATGTTTATAAAATCCTTAAAGAAGACACACGACTATTGTGCCACCTCAATTTTTTCGTCACCTTTGCTCCATGAATTACAAAGCTAGTTCCAAATCCTTGCTTCAAAAACAACTTTCCACAAAATTTTACTATTGTAATTACATAAGCTTCATTTCTCCTAGTAGCTACAAAGATCATTCAAGCTTGTAACAAATAAAAAACCCCATAGCCAATGTGTGGCAAAAAAAAATTATTTTGAAATGTATGACTCACAACAACAAATCAACATTCTTTACATCTATGGCTAGCAAAACATCTCCCAAAACCTCAATTGGAACACATTTCAATTTCATGTTTATAATGCATAATTTGGTTCAAATTTTGTTGTAACAAAAGGAGGTGGGTCTCAAGGACAAGAGGAGGAGCAATAAGATGTAGTGGCTCATATTTGAATTCCAAATCATTAGTAAAAAACCCTTTTTTCCAACTACATTTCCAACTCCTTTTTAACTATAATTTATAGTTGAAAACAACAATGATGCACCCCCAAGCTCCTTGATGGACTCACTGCAAGTCCAAAAGTGAACATAGCGGAAGGAAAAGGAATTGGGGCATGCATCCTAGCTCATAGCACTTCAAGGGTAGAAAGGTATCTTGGAGCTCTGGGATGGGGACTAAGAAGATTGACAAGCAATTCAATTACTCACACGGACTTACACAAATCAAATAACAAGTTGGTTAGTGCATAGCTAAAGCACCTTTGGTGCACGGACGAATGACGAGCAAACATGAATTCACAAGACTCACCACGGCCCGGACCTGAAGGAAGTCACCACTTTCCCCCTTATAGTATACTATGTGCCTGACCACGGGACCAACACCCAAATGTCATTTTGTCCCAAGACTCCCACTTGGGAATTCCCATAGTTAGGACAATGTGAAGACCTCTGATTGAGATGAGGTCTAAAACAAAGTTGTAGCCCTTGTCAAGAGCTTTTCAATGGTATGTGGCATGCCACCTGCACACAAGGAAATTGGGGCGAGTCCCAACTTTTAATGGTCGAGAGTCAAATTGCCAATTTGACTTCCGGCCCTTCTTTTGGTCATCACTTGTGTTTTAAGTTTTCAAATGGGTCATGCAAGCCCATTTTAGACATCTATGTTCTAAGATCTTTCCAATGATATAAGAAACTTTTTGGTCCAATGGGTTTGACCCCTGAAATCACTTTATGAAAATTCAAATGTCCATTGGGACTCCATTTCCCAAAATGGGAGTTCACTTGGGAGTGTGGGGGTTCATTCCTTCACACTCTCTTGCATTCCCAAGAGCATGAAATGTGATTTTTGGGCTTCACACTTGGCCCGCACCTTCGCAAGCCTTTGCCTTAGTCGCAAGCCCAAGGCTAAGGTTGCGATAAACAAATTGAGTTAGAAAATATTGCTTGTAACTAAAATCTATTATTTGCAATTGAAAACCATGGTAGTCTACAAAATACAAGTTGAAAGCAACATTCCAATTGAAAATGTCAACCATGTGTCAACAACACATCAATTGCCATTTCAAACCATTTTAATTATGAATGACATCGATTGTTATAATTGAAAATCATCTTCAATTTGAACAATGAGATGGATGAACTACATCCATTGGCATTTCATGACGTCATCAATTTTGTATTTCAAAATAAAAATAAAAGTTAAATTTATATGAATCATTCAATTTAAGAAGGGAGGATATTTTTACATGTGGATTAAGGAAATGATGACACATGGAGTGATCAATTATTTTTAAATTAAATATTGTTGATAAATAGCATTGATCTAGATCATCCATCTTGCATCCAAAAATATTTTGACACGTGGACATAAACTTTATATTTCAATAGGCCTAGGTACCTACCTACCTACCTACTTGATTAAATTAAATTACCTGTGTAAGTAGGTAGGTAGGTAAAATATTTACTGACCTACCTAAACTTAGTTAATGATAACTAAACTACCTACCCATCAAAGCCTATTTATTAAATAAGTCAATGTAAGATAATCCTTTTTTTTTTTAGTTTGGTTTTTAGGGTCAAATTATTTTGATTAGTTTATCCCAAGTACAACTTGTTTTATAAAAATGGTTGGTGCATCTAGTTATATAGTTTGTAAACTTAAAACATGTGACAAAGAATATGGGACAAACATGTTAATTACATCTTAGTTGCAACTACTAGGATAAACATGATGATATCTTAAGGACAAAAACTTATAAATCTTTGTGGATTGCTTTGTTGTTTTTGGAGCTCAAGAACATTTTGTAGCCTTTCATTTGGTGCATCTTATGCAATAAAAATCATGCAAATCGATAAAGGAATGAATATGATATGCCTTTTCCAAGTGAATGGGGTCACGGGCATGATGTGGGTTGGCACATATGACTAGTTTGCATTCTACAACTTAAGATATTTGGATGCCAATATATTTTGTTTGGCCTTCAAATTTTTTTGTAAGGTCTCAAATGGTGCATCCAATGCAACAAAAAATCATTCAAATTGATGAAGGAATGAGCAAGATATGCCTTCTCCAAGTGAAGGGGGTCATGGGCATGATGTGGGTTGGCACATACGACCAATTTGCATTCTACAACATAAGATCTTTGGAGGTCATTATATTGTCTTTGCACTTCAAAAAGGTTTTGTAAATCTTCAGATGGTGCACCCAATGCAAAAAAATTCACTTAAATCAATGAAGGAATGAACAAGATATGTCTTTTCCAAATGAAGGGGGTCATAGGCATGCTATGGGTTGGCACATTTGACCAATTTGCATTTTAGAGCTTAAGATCTTTGGACGTCACTTTATTGTCTTTGCACTTCAAAAAAAAATTGTAAAAATTTAGATGGCGCAACCAATGTAAAAAAAATCACTCAAATCAATGAAGGAATGAACAAGATATGTCTTTTCCAAATGAAGGGATCACGGGCATGATGTGGTTGGCACATATGACCAATTTACATTCTAGAGCTTAAGATCTCTGGACGTTACTCTATTGTCTTTGCACTTCAAAAAGGTTTTGTAAAGCTTCAAATGGCATTTCCATAGCTTTTTAAATTATTCAAAACAAACAAGAAATGAGGAAGATATGAAATTTGAATGTAAAGGGGTATAAATGTTTTTTTTTCTCTTTGAACAAGTTCATCTTCTTCTTGCTTCTTTGTTTTTGGAGTTCCAAAAAGTATTGTAAATTTTCACTTGGTTCACATGTGGTCATGAAATGTTTTTCAAAAAGACAAGAAACTTCAAAAATATGGTAAAGGTTTGGTGATAGGCATGTATAACATATCCAGTAGTTATGTTATATTAACTTAATCCACCTACTAGCTATACTAAATATTAAACATGGAAATATCTAACAAATAAATAAAAACTTATTATCATCATTATTAAATAATAATAATAATAAATCTTAATATTGGTATTATATTTTATCTTGTTGGATATTAACCATAATTGTATTAATTAAAGTTTTCAAATATATTACTAATATTCATTATATATTTAATTATAATTTAACTTGTTATTTATAATTAATTATATAATTGATGGTAGTAATCATATAAAATAATACATAAGTTTGATATTTATAAATAAATATTCATTTTATGATATCTTGCCAAACATTAATGATAAATATGGTAATTAATATTGTGCATAATAATAAATATTTATAAACATTAATACCTAAAAATATAATACATATAATCAATTATAATACTAATATACATTAATGCTAATATAATTCTATTAGTGAATAATGCTTGATAAGATTATTAATATTGATAATGATTTATAATTTATACATAATAATAATATATACCTATGTTATATTAATTTAGGTGAGATATAATAATATATATAGTAAGTAGATACCTATTAACTAACTAAAATAAACCTACCTAGTTAATATATAGCTACCTACTAACTACCCATAAAGGACCTAGCTACTTAATGCTCTAGGTACACATTAATTAAGTAACTAATTACTAATTAGGTAAGTAATTAGGTTGGTATCTACTTACTAGTAATTAATAGGTACCTAATATAGGTATGACCTATATTTATTAGTAGTCCATATAGTTGAAAGATAGTCACGGCAAAGTTGCAACTAATATATTAATCCGAAATTACATTTCATCCGTATAATTGGCATTTATCATCCATGGTTATGTTTGTGATTGACCAAAGTAGTTGGACATGGGACTCATCTTGGGATGTCATCATTCTCCTAGTCGAAACGTCAACTATAATTCAATTGTAGCACTTATGAATACTAGGAATATTCTATGACAATCCCTTTAATTGAGACTCAAATTCAACTATTTACCAAAATAGTTGACGTTTCAACTTGTTTGGTAGGACCAAATTATTTAATTAAATAATTAAATAATTTACAGTTGAGACGTAATTGAAAATGACTTTCAATTGAAAAAGGGGGTTTTCTACTAATGAAAGTTTTTCATTCCATGTTTTTTGCACCATTTCAAATAATTTCTCCTTGTCATGGATTTTAAAATATTTTAATGTTCACGTGTAACTCTTGATTAGGTACTTGAACATGGGAGATTTTCTAGCTTTCCGAATTCTAACCAAACATTGATTTCTGTCAAAAAAGAAAAATAAATCAACATCAACAATAAAAGCAATAGCATTACCATTTAACACAACAATTACAACAATTATTATAATAGAACAAATCCTCAAAGCCATCATCACATGCAACATCATCTAATGTATTATTGCATCTTCTTTTTTGTTTGAGCTCTAGATCATATTTTTGTGTCATCTTTATTTTGGTTTTTTCTTGATGAAACAACAACAGTGTGATTTCTTTTTCCTTGATGATTAAGTTTAATGATGGGTTGATTGATGTTGGATTTATGTAAGCTTTACAACTATCACACGTTCCATCATTGGTGGGAAAAATAACATCATTACAAATGCAAGGACTAGTGGTGTTTAGAGGCTAATAGCCACAATAGGCAACATGGTAGCCAAAAGCCCATTGGCTATCAACAACAACAACAACACCAAACGTGACTTAACACACACCAAACACTGCAACAATTGAGTTGATCTCAACAACAACAATTTAACAACTACAATAATGTCAATAATAACAAGAAAAAGATTAATTACAATAATGCCAACAATAAATGTGCATTTCCATACTTGGCTTGCTTTTTTTTTTTCTTAGTTTGTGCATGTAGCTTGTTTATTGTTTTAATGGCCCTACACTTATGGATGGTGATGAAGGTGTAGGTTGAATACAATTTTCCACAACTTTTAACATTAGAAAGGTTGGATCAACATCAACATTTGCTTGCACTATATCTTCTACAACTATTGTTTCCAAGAATAACAGTATTGTAGTGTTGGCTTCCATAGATGCTAATTGAAATTCAAGTAAAAAAACTCTAGTGATGTTTATTTTGTCCCATCCTTTGATAATTATTATTTTCATGGCTTTCACCTATGTCCATGCTTCATGTAATTAACCACAAATTTTAGGTTTTAGATTGGCCATTTTTAAGGACCTGCTTTTGGCTCTTGGCCATCACCAATTTGGTTTTTGATTTTTTGAAATTTTCATGAGTTAAAATGAACTTTGAATGCATGTTTAAATGGCTTATGCAAAACCAAATTTCTTGGTTAAAGTTCATTTGTGTAGTTACCTTCATTTGTGACTTTTTTTTTTCTTTAAAACTTTGTGAAGCAAATCTTTTCACAATGTACTGTGAAGATATAAAAGGTTTTCTTCTCAACACTTCAGTTGTTTCTAAGATCTTTGTGAGCACGTCCATGAACACGTGTGTTTGACATGGTGGAAAAAACCTACCACGTGCATTAAATATGCTGCCTTTTTTAGGAGGTGAACTTTATATGTTGTGTACCCATGATTTGATTACTAAGGAGGTAATGAACTTCGTAATTAAACAAGTTTGGGTTGACTGTGTGGAATCCCTCAAACATCAGCGTTCTAAAGTTGTTACAAATCTCATCTTTGAACTGAAAAGGAGGTTTTTAGCACAAGAGTTGTTAAATGCCATTGAGGTGATCTACTTGCAATATTGGCTTATTCCTAAGGCTAAAACAACATTCTCAAGTCACCTAGTTATTATCCAAGCTCATTTTGGTCACCCCAAGGTATGGGGACTGCTATGGTTGGTGGGCCATTGCTAAACCTAATCTTGATGAGTAGTCTTTCAAATTGACAATGCAAAACCATGCCCAATCTACCATGCTACCTCCTTGTGATTGTAATCCTACTACACATTTATGGGAAAGGCTTGGGTTTAATGTGATTCTAAACCACCATCTTTTCAGATGGTTTAAACTAGCCAAGTTTTGTATGGTGATGGTGTTGGATAACATGGAAGATGAACGCACTTTTTCCAACTTGGCCTTCATCAAAACAAAGCTTTGAAATTGCTTTACTACGCATTTGGACCTTGTTGTCCAAATGTATGCACATAAATTTTATGACCTAGTTATTTGTGATTGGAATGAACACCACTTGCGATATGGGGTTGATGCATAGCTCTCATGTGGCATTGCATTATTGGTTTGCAAGCTGCTAGTTTATTAATGCTTGTTGAAGGTTAATTGTTGGTTGGATACCAAATCTGTATCCTAGTTTCTATTTAGCCTATGGCAATAATCAATGAAAATGCACACCTTTGACTACATGTTTTTTTCAATGGTGGTCAACTTATATGGTAGTCATATTTCACATATGGTTTGGTTGTCAACAATGGTGACATGGTTACAACTAACAAGTTCAAATGTTGAATTATACCCCATATTCATTCATGTTTGCTCTTGCCTCTTAATCTTGTTTCTAACTAGGTTTTGGATCCAAGTAAGGCTTGAACTATCATTTGAAGCACCCTTCTAGGGTTGGGGTTCAAATCCCCTTTGAGTTATTTGGGGTTTAATGTTTTCAATTGATATTTTTATTGTGAGTCTATATGAAAAATTCTACATCAATGTTGATATTATAGGATAAACACTATATAACCTCAATTCAAAGCATTATGACATAGTAAAAAGGATTAAAGGAAGTTTTTAGAGGTGAAAAGGTAGATAACACACATTTATACAGAAATTGTGGCAACACAAACTATAGACTTCTACCCAAGTGGAGGAGATTAACATTTGACATTAAGGAGGTTGGAAGAGTATAATGTTCAACTTCAAAGGGAAAGGGTAAATAAACTTTCATTTTGGAAATAAACATTTAATGCAACTTGCAAGTGAGTAGATTACATGGACTCTTGTGGTGAATAATGTTTTATCGATTGCCTTTATGAAAAAATCTTAGTTTTGAATTTTTGTAGACAATCATATGCACATGTGTTGTACCCATGCTGAAGAATTGTTTGTGATATACAAATTTAAAAGTGAATGACCATTCAAGGTGGTGATCAAATTTGCCTTGCATCCAGACTTGCATCACCTTGAATAGTTTTTAGTAGGTGCCCAAGCTAATGTGCCACAGGAAGCCTTTCAAGTTTTGGATATCATGCTTTGGGAGCTTCTTACACATCAATTATTATTATTGCCCACCTTTTACTTATAGCTTTTTTATCTACTTCTCACATGATATGATTCTATGGGTACCACTTAAATTTTTAACAAATTGTTATGTTATATCACTGAGAGATTTAAGAAATTTGGAGTTTATTCATAGGATAACAAGCACTAAACAAGCATTGTTTTATGATTGTTGGTGGTGCAATTACTTATTTTGGCTGCTCGAATTCTTTTGTTGTTGTGCAAGTATACACCAATAGGGCATTCATTTTATTCACCCAATTTTGGTTCAATAGTACCTTTTGGTGATGGGTTGGAAAGCTAGTAGGGCTTTTATTAGAATATATGCCCAACTCAAATGGGATTGTCCTTCAACATTGATAGGAGCCATGGTGTTCAACACCCCTTTCTTCAATTTGGGTTTAATTGTTCATGCCTATTGAACGTGTGATGGACTATTGATAAGTTATGTACTATTGTGAGGAGTGGCATGTTGTCACATATTACTCTTTCATATTAACACTTGAAAAGCAACTAGGTTTATCCATTTTCATGTTATATGGATTTTCTTAGACATGTCAGCAATTACATTCATCAAGTCAAAGCATGTTTTGGATTTTGTTTAGACTTTGTTCAATAGGCATGTACTTGGCCCCATGCCTAATTTTGATCGAAATAAGGTATGTTCTTGGTGTGGAAGCTTATTAAATTTTTCTTTGTACAATGGTCACACTATATATCTACCTATCAAAACCCTAAAATTAAGCACCCTAAAGCAAACAACACCTTAGGTTGAAAATGGTCTTGGGATGGGTGATTCCCAATATAATAGCACATTGCCTAGATGCATAATATACCTATGTAAAAGTTGTTTGTGGTTGTAGGGGAAAATATTTTTTTGTCATGGTGGTTTTATGGAGTTGAACCATTGCAGTTTTCCTTTTTTTCAAGTTGTTGCCTATATGTCTTTTGCATTATAATTGATTGTTTATGTAATGTTTGTATGCCAAAATTTGAATTGTATATGATTATTTGTGAAGTTTAAACATGTGTTTTTGGTGTGGTGTTGTTGTTTTCGTCATTTTGTGATTAATTACAGATCAAGAAGGCATGATGTGGCTTGAAGGTTGAAGTGACCCATCGTGGAAGCATGTGGTGAAAGTATCATATTACAAATAATACCAAGTAACCAATCGAGGAGTTGTAGTATGCATTTTTTCTATGTTCTACTGATGTCTTTTGTTGTTGATTTGTAATTCCATTGGGTATTACTTTTGGGTTATGAATTTGGAAATCCTTGTGCAATAACATACCCTTTACCTTCATATGCAAATTCCCTATTGTTGACAAGGACACTATGAAGTTTGTGGTTGATTACTTTAAGGAGACTTATGAGTTTTCTATTTGATATTCGAAGAAAATGCAATAGAAACTTATGATGATGCATATTTTGTACAATGGTTTTGTTTTGATTTTAGGTAGGTTTATCATATAATAATCTACACCCATCATCTATCATTGGGAGTTGTTGATGAAGTCAGTGGGTAATTATGCTAGCTTGTCTCCACTACTATTCATGGTGAAGATGATGGTCTGGTACTTTGTGAGCAACTTCATAAGGATTATGACTATATCATTCTTGTGGAGATTTCTATGTTTTTCATTGATAAGAATAATGAGGTGTGATTTTTATTTTATGGTTATCTTGATGGTGTGGCTATTAAGCATGATTGAGAACAATTCTTGGACATTACTTTTGTTGTGTCTTAAGCAGGTGAGGACCCTTGCCAATTCTCAAAATAAAATATGTTATTTCTTGTTTTGTGTCTCCTTTCACCATGTTCTCAACCAAGATTCATTTGAAAGCTAAATTTGAAAGAATGTTTTGAAATCACAATTGTGTTTTTGTTGAGATTTTTTTGGAATTTCATAAATATGTTTTATCATTATTTCATGGTGTTACAAGATTACTACAAAAGCCATGTGAATGCAGTAGTTGGACCAACACGGCCTCTCATCATTGGCGAGACCTTTTAACAACTACAGGATAGGCTTGATTATGGTATTTGAAACAACTTCACGGGCACCTTATTTTGTTTTGTTAGAGAAGAATGTGTTCATTTTTTTTTGATTTTTTTTTTTCTTTCCATTGTTTAATGGTATGATATGTGGTTTTGTGGAAGGTGTAAATACTAGTTTGTTCCATTATGTTTTTTTCCACTATTGTTGGAAATATTCAAATTGACGCTATTGAACCCTTTTTTCAACCTATTAGGCTTACCACCTTCTGCAACAAATTGTTAGATCACATTGAACCAATGTTTATTGCCTTCATAAATTTTACTTGTGTACATAGAAGTGAGTGAACATTGGGGGTAATCTTTTTTTCATTGTAGTTTTAAAAACACATTTTCACATAACACCGACATACATTGTTGTTTCTTATGTTGCACATGAAATGGTTTTGGCCAGTTGTGCTTTTTGAATGGTAAAATGTAGGGCCCCACTTGGTTCAAAAGTTAGTCAATATTTGAGACTAGAGGGTTTATTTATTATGTAATATGTAATATATTTTACAACAAGATTTTTTAAGTATTTAGTGACGCGCTACCAAGTTCCTTGATAGACTCAAGTGTGAGTCTAAAGTGAAAACAATGGAATAGTAAGGAGTTGGGGGCACATTCCCTAGTTTGTAACACTTTGGGGGGTAGAGGGGCATGTTAGAGCTTCGGAAGAAGACTAAGAAGAATGATAAGCACTTAATCACTCACAGAAACCTGCACAAAACCAAACAACAAGTTGGTTAGTGTATAGTTAGAGCATTTTTGGTGGTAGGATGAGCCATTGGGCAAATTCAGACTCACAAGATTCACCACAACCTGGACTTGGGGGAGATCACCACCTTCTCCCTTATAGTATACTATGTGCCTCTCCACGAGGCCCACATCCAAATGACATTTTATCCCTAGACTCCCAAATGGGAGTCCCGAAATTCCCAAAGTTGGGACTCCGGCAACTTGGGGGCCCCATAGCTTTGTGTGCAAACTTCCAATTGAGATGAGGTCTGAAGCAAAGTTATAGCTCTCATCGAGAACTTTCCAACGGTATGTCACACGCAACTTGAACGCAAGGAAATAGGGTCGATTCCCGACTTTTAGTGGTCAAAGTCACATTGCCAATTTGACTCCCGACCTTTCTTTTGGCCATAACTTGTGTTTTAAGTGTCCAAATGGGTCATGCGACCCCTTTTAAGCATCTACACTTTAATAGATTTTCAATGATATAAAAAACTCTTTAATCCATTGGGTTTTGACCCTTATCATTTCTATCTAAAGATTCATGAGTCCACCGGGACTCCAAATTCCCAAAGTGGAAGTTCTTTTGGGAATGTGAAGGTTCA
>Ga0116228_10005108_pt1 | contig 11682 bp, 4 predicted proteins | sample S1TSphfallax_2_FD_89694 | JGI IMG/M metagenome (GOLD analysis project Ga0116228, IMG submission 89694) | Host-associated microbial communities from peat moss isolated from Minnesota, USA - S1T2_Fc - Sphagnum fallax MG | ecosystem: Host-associated > Plants > Peat moss > Unclassified | place: USA...
AAATGGGCAACGCATGTTTGCAAAAATGAGACATTATGTGTGTGAAATCTTGGTGTGAAAAAAAGATGTTGGAATGCGAATAGAAATTGTCTAAATGTATCATTATTAGACCTCAATAGCACTTATGGGATGATTTTTGATTATGTTTATATGACAATCTCTTTTAGTTGTAAAGGAAAGTATATATCACTACTATAATTTGTTTGTAACTCAAATGTTTTTTTCTTTTGTTGTTTCCCTTTTGTAGTAATAGAGATCTCTCAAAACATTCTTTTGTTTAATTTCTTAGGTTTATTATTAAGATATCAATTAATTATTTTGGTTTGTGGCATTACTATAATAGTTTTGCTATAATAGAATTTTAAATCTAACATTATAAAATTGCCTTCATATTTTTTTCTTGAGATTTTTTTTGTAAATGTTTTTTTCCTAACTAGTACAATGAATTTGGTTCTATTATGTCCTAAAGAAAAGGTTTTCCCAACTACACTTTGCTTCCTTACTTGTTGTGTTTTGCATGTTTTGAACTCATGCTCACTCGGTAAACCACCATGTCCTTTCTATGTAGGTATGGGACCTTGAATTCAAAGCTAGGGAACTTAACCTTCCAACTTTTATATTAATAAGTTATATATCCTTCTTTTATTTGTTTGCTTATTTAGTTAGTTTTTTAGTTTTTTTTGCCAATTTTCAATTGCCAACTTAGGACACCAAAAAAATTTGATCGCCAAATCAATCAACTTAAAACTTGGTAGTTGAGTTTTTTAAGCACTGCTTGGAAAATTTGTGATCACCACTTGAAAATTTTCAATCTTCCAATGGATGATGGTTTTGTCTCCACCATTAATGTAATAACTAAATTTTTTAAATTCCTACCTCCAAAAAAATTCATTTGTTGTTAGATACAATTTTAGTTGTCATTTGGAATTTTTGTTTAATCATCGCATGACTACAGTGACTGAAAGTTACTTTGATTGCCATAAGGTTTAAGGTGACCAAATGACATTATTTTTTTGTTACCTCCTATTTTCCCACAATCATGTGACCTCACTTTCACTTAGGTTGATTCTACTTTGACACTGGGTAATTTTAACATCAAAATGTATGTGTCAAGTCCTATCAAATGCCTAAATGTTGTGAGACCGTTGAGTTTAATGTTAATTTTAGACTTGGTGGTGCACCCATTCGAACCTAAGGGGGCACTAAAATCAAGACAATTATTAATTATAGACAATATTTTCATTTTTATAAGATTTTCCATTAGATTTTACATGTACACAAAACCTTCAACATAAATCATAGAAACATTTCGAAAAAAGTAAATATTTTTGCACTATCACAATTATAAAAACTTGATTTGTAGTGCCCACCAAATTCTAATTTCTATACATATTTAATGTACTAAAACTCAAAACATAAACATATGATTTTTTACACATTATTTTTTTTTAAACTGATATTAAATATGACCAAAATCCTTGTTAACATTTTTTTTTGATGTCATTGACCTAAAGCTAGTGTCACCAAGTTTTCATCTTTTATTTTGTAATTTAAAAAAATCTCTAGGTATAAATTCACTAATTTACAATTAAAAATATTTTTTATGCATAAATTCATTGTTGCAAGTAAATAGTAGTGCCCATCATGCACCCAAATCACAAAATGTTGACTTACTTTTTAAATATAAAACATTCAAAGTTTGGTATATCAATAAAATTAATCCACTAATTTGATAAATAAGGTTAAAGTTCACTTATACAATTATAATCAAATTGAAATTTTTTGAATATTGCTATACATGTATTTACAAATTAATTAATAACATTGAAGTCCAAATACATAGCATCACAAGTTGAAATTTTCCTTCATAACCATCAATTCAATGATTACCAACATAATGAATTTAAACATAATTATACCAGGGATGTTAGAACATCTAGGTGTCAATTATAACACAATATGTTCATTTGGATGTTGATGTTGCCCAACATCATGTCAAAATAAGGTCAACCTAGGTCAATGTAGGGTCAACATAGGTGATAGCCTATATTGGGCTACTCAAGGTAAGTTATACGCCAACCAAAATTCATGTCATTTGGTCACCTCAAATCTTGTGGCGACCAAAATGGCATTCAATTGCCATAGTCTCTTAACAACAAAACCTATTTCGATCACCACAATTTGCTAACAATTGAACTTATTGTGGTCACCATAATTCGTAATGAACCTATTTTAGTAGCCAGAAATATTAGTCACTACATAACAATTGAGGAGGATAAATAGCCATTGTTGTTAAAAACCAACGAAAACACAGTTTTAATGTTCTTTTCGGGTGTAGTTTCAATTTTTAGACAAAACAATTTGGAAAATGGGTGCAAGTATAAAGAAAAGAGCCAAAAACCATGTCAAATAGTGGTGAAAACTATAAACTTTTTTACATATGTTCTTTTTGTGACATTTTAAGTTATGTTAATCATTCCAAATTGTGTTAACTAACCAATATGAAAGTTGAGGATTTCAAATAAAAAATTCATTAAATTAAATTTTGATTTTTGGTTTTTTAAAAGGACGTTTGAACTTGAATAGGTGTTGCGTCAAATGTGGTTAATTTTACAAAGGACAAGGTAAAGGAATATTGTAATAACATAATTTTGATGGTAAAAAAGATTAATTGATAGCAACCTATTACCCAAGTTCAAAAAACACTCACAATTTAAAAGATATGGAATTTTAAAATTTTGAAGATTCAAAATATTTTTCAAAATTTTCAATTTTCAAAAAATCCTTTACCACATGTAAATGGGGTGTAATGTACGTGACATACAAACCAAAGTTGTAGTTTATGATACCCAAAAAAAAACCTAAAATAGTTAGCATATTTTGGTATGATTCAAAATTATAATAAATTTTCAAGATGAAATGCAAAATCTGATAGAATTTACACACTTTGAAAAATTCATATTTATTCAACAATGGTTAACAAAAAACATGTGATCTATTGGAGCAACTATGTGTATTTGTAATAACAAGTTGCAAAATAATTCATTCAAAAATTCTTTCAAATGAAAAAGTCAAAAAGGACTAAAAAGGACTCATAGTCCTTTATAAAGTAATCATTGGCTCCTTTCTATGTACTTGCACCCAAATTCAAGAAAATTCAAGGTTTCAAGTGTATATTCAACCAAATTTCTTGTATTTTGGCTAAATTTTTACCAAATTTTCAACACCAAAAAATTCAAATAAAAGATAGTTGAAAGCTTCCATACATGCATTAAAAAATATTGTTGCAAATGAATATCTATTGATTCTATTCAATTATTTAATGTGTATGACCTTTTGTTGAAGCATTTTGTATCATGACATGGATACGTGGATCTTCAAACATGTTAAAATATTTGCAAGGAAATATTTCGAAGACATGAAATGATTAGATGGATGCTAATACTTATGACTTTAAATGTGCACAAGGAAAATCACAATATTAGTGCAAATGAACCAAAATTCGTAAAATTTTACTTGTGTTCAATGAAAGGCCCACTACTACACTAATTTCAAAGATAATCACATATGGTCCATCATGATTCCTTGACAAAAATTGAATTTATTGAATCAACAAATCCAAAACACCAAATTCATACAAAATAAACCAAATTTCTTGTACACCAACCACAAACAATCTATGGTTACTTTTGGTAACATTCTCTAGGTGGAATCAAGTTGTATGCAATCCTCATCAACATGTGTATGACATGTTAAACAGTTTTTTATGCCCTTAAATTCACCTCGTAACTATCATGAATCACTTTGACAAATGACATCAGATTGGTTGAATTTTCCAAAATGTATTTTGCATCCCAACTTTCACCCCATATGACATTTGCAAGCTTGCCCACCAAATATGCTTCAAACCTTAGAATTGTCTAATGTCAATTTGCCATATACAATGAATGGAAAGTGTAATTCCCAATTCGCCATGCCCAACTCACCATGAACACAAAACCAATTCTAGGGCCACCAACTAATGTGATTTCTTCACATCAATGGCATCTTCATACCCAATCACACATGCCAATCTACACAACATTTAGTTTCTTGGGTGGAAAATGCAACATAATGTTGTCCTTTGACAAACATTGTGCAAAATTGCATTACATGGTGTATTGCATTCATGATGTTCATGAATGCCCATGCAATAGTAGAAATTTTGTATTATATAACCATCCAATTTGCAACTACATGTGACAATCCATCATTTATGACTATGTTTTCCATCATTTTAAAAAATATTTTATCATTATTACAACTAATAACCATTTTTCTTATTTTATTACTATTATTGTGACTATGATGCAAATACTAAATTATACATCCTTCCGTATTGACTAACTTTTTGAAATTTTCATCCAAGAATAGACCCTTACCATTTAGTTGCAAAATTTAGTTGTAACTTGCTTACTTCTTGTAATGTGCCTATACATTTTATGTACACTAGAGTGTTTTAAACTACATTAAAAGTATATTTCACATGTAGTCATGGTATATTAAACATATATTAAACCTTAAAAACATATTTCAATGTATTTAACCTATATTCAACGCATATTGAACACATATTAATACATATTATCAACATATTAAAATTAAAAAACTCATTTTGATTTTATATTATGATATTTTTTCAAATATACCACATTTATTTTAATTTACAATTATTGATAAAATAGTATTATAAACTAATTCAACCCTATGAAATATTAATTAAAAATTAGTCTATTGTTTACTTAATGAGTTAATAATTTAATCCTATGTATCTCTTTTATTACTAAATATTCACATAATAACTATTGATGAATTATTATTAATAATTCATTGAATATAATGAGAATTATGAAACATATTTATAAATAATTTATTATGTTAATAAGTGAATCAAACATAAATTATATTTACTAATTTAATATTGAATAATGATACATAAATTACAATATGTTAATCAATAATTTACTATGATTATTTATTGAATTACATATTTGAATTTTTAATATTCAATATTTACTGATTTATTGGATAATTTTTCATATTAATCTTTTAATCAATCTATAAACTATAAGTAGTTAACAAATTATTTAATTATTAACCAAATAAATTTCATTTAATTATCTTATCATCAATATTTACTAAAAAAACATTATGGTAAATAGCTAATAAGTTTTAGCAAGCTTATGAAAATATGAATTAATTTTTTACAAAATTGACAATCTAATTACTGTTAATCATTAATTAAATTGACTTCCTATTTAGCTCATAATCTGGTATTTCAAATACTTATTTCATTAATGTTTATATAATATTCAATTAATTATCTAATAATTTATACTTAGTAATCAAATGTTATTGTTAATAAATAGAAAAGAAACTAATACTTAGTTAGCTATTAAATAGTATTTAACTAAATATTCATGAATGAAAACTGATTATTAACTAAATAATTTCATTAGATCATAATTTAATAACTAATAGCAAATATTTTGTATTTTTATTAAATTTATAATTAATTTATTAATTTCACAATCATATTTAAAAGGTTCGGTATCAAAAAAATATGATAAACAAATTGATTAAGTCTAGAATTAAAATAATAACCAATTAATTAATTGCATTGAATAAAAGTTTTAATGTTTAATGAATTATTGAATTACACACTATATAATTAATTTCATATAACTATTTTTTAAATTTATGGATTATTATTATGAATTATTTGATCAGTTCTAAGTTAATAGAAAGCATGAAGTACAAATGAATGCTAGTTTTAAAATAAAATAATTAAAGAAAGGTGCCTTCTCTTGTGTTTTCACATCAAAACACATGTACCATTTAGGATCAACTTAAAAATGGTTTACCTTAAAAGCGAAACATCAAATGAAAATATTTATATGGCTACTTTTTAGTTCACCTACCTACCTAGGTAGGTAGATAGGTAAGTACATAAGCTTTAATTATTTACTTATGTAAATAGGTATTTAGGTATGTCCAACCTACCTAGTTTTACGTAGGTACCTATTACATAAATTTATGTATTATTTATTGAAATAAATATTCATTTTATTTTATTTTCCAAAATACAATTTCAATTGTGCCACATCTCACAATATAGGAGAATTTAAAAGGAATGTTCATAATGGATGGCCAAAATCAATGTTTGAATCATAAAATAATTTTCACCCAAGATTCCTAGCATGTGGTGCACTTTGGGATCATAAAGTGGTATCATCACAAGCCATTGGAATTCGATGGCATGGATTTTTTCAACATATAAAATCATTGTTTTTAAATTCCATTAATTCAACACATGCCAAATAAAGCATAAATATTTGATAATTGTAAAAATATTACAAGAGCAAGACCTAATTATGAATATTATACAAATGGTCAAAGGATGAACATGTATATGTTGATCATATACATTATCCATGGTCAATTTGGTGACATCATGTTAAGTCATGATTTGTGACTACATGTTGAATGCGACTCACTTATGCAACTAAAGCAATTTAAGCTATAAATGTTAATTACAATTTTTTTCTAGTTGCAAATTAAAGTCACAAATTAACATTTTTTTTTTAATGATATTATTTTCACATGATTTTGCTTAAAGGTGACAAGTTTTCTTCACCCTTCCATATCATACCCCCCTTCCCACGATAATAATCAATTGTCCATAACACATGAGTACTTCATGCAGTTGACATCCAACATTTCTCAAAGTGTGCCTCCATTCCACCACAATGTGTAAATTGTCATGGTTTCTAAATGGATGGCAAGGAACTTAATGACATTTAGATGTTTACATGGGTAAACCAATGTTTTTATTGAAAATTGTTTGCACGCTTTTCATTTATCATCTATTATGGTTATCTTCCCCACTAATTCAATGGTGTTTGGGATGTGAACAAACCTTTTAATTTGCACCTTATCCACACCATAACCACCTTGACTGTTTTGACTGAACAAAAGGAACACATTCAGTGTGTTTGGAATCCTTGAAACACCTTAAACTCCTATTTGGGAAAGAAAATTTCAAGCATTTTCTTTCATCCATGGTGCCAATGGTGCCTTTTTCAAGAAATTTTTGTTAACATTAGTACAAAAGTGGGGTGTAGTTTAATAGTTTAAATCTGTATGAGACCTTTAAAGTGAAATAGGTTCCTCCACAACCTTGATATTTTGTTATTTCATTATACGGTCACTATATAAACATCATGTTTTACTACTAGTTATTTTACTTTATGTTCTTATAAATTATTTTATTTTAAATTATAATAATTTAATATAACTTGAAATATAATCAAATAAATTAAGGTGGAATAACTATAAGTAGAATAATATAAAATAACCAGTAATAGCCTTAATAAATAGCCTAAAATATGGTGTATGGAAAAATAACGAAAAATGGTCCAAAAATGGTCTATGATAAAATAACTAATAATAACTTACAATAGTTTGTGATAAAATCATTTTGAATAACCAAGAGTAATTTGTGGTATCATAACTTAGAATAACCAAGAATAATCTATAATAAAATAATCTAAAATAGGCAAGAATAACCTACAATAGTTAAAAATAGTTTACAACAAAATAACAAAAAATGCCAACAATAGCCTACAACAATTTATCCAAAAATAATTTAACATAAAATAGTCTAAAATAACTATAAATTAGTTACAATAGAATAGCCAATAATAGTTAACAATATCCTACAATTGAATAGCCAAGAATAGAAATAATATAAAATAATCAACAATAATTTATGATAAAATAGGGAACAATAACCTATGATAAAATAGCCAAGAGTAACCTATGGTAAAATAACTTTAAATAGTCAACAATATTTTATAATAAAAAAATTTAAATAACCAATAAAAACATACGATAAATAACCAATAATAGCTTATGATAGAATAACCAAGAATAACCTCAAATGAAATAGCCCAAAATAGCCAACAATAACCTACATGGTAGAATAACCAAGAATAGCTTATGGTAAAACAATTTAAAATAATCAATAATAACTTATGATAGAATAAACAAAAATAACCTAATATGGTAAAATAGTTTAAACTAACCAACAATCAAATAACCAAAAATAACCTATGGTAAATAGTTTATAATAGACAACAATAACCTCCAATAGAATAACCAATAATAGCCAATGGTAAAATAGTTTAGAATAGTGTAAGGTGAAAAATAATGTGGATAATAATATGTGATGACAAAAAAAATCATTCATAAATGAATGATGGTTCAATGGTTAAGGATTTGCTCCTTAAACATGTAGGTGAAATGTTCCTAGGTGTCTAACCTATTTAATTAATTATTAATGAATTTATTACTGATGATTTAATTATTGATGGATTTATTATTAATGACTTAACTATTAACGAATTTGATTAATTTTTTGTGAATTCAATTAGATTAACTATTAATGAATTCATTTCTTTATAACAACTAATCCTTGTTTACTAAGGGGTTGGCCACTTTCACCATGGTAAATTTGCTCAATTTCATTCAAAATTTAATGAAAAGCATAGTGAACTTGGACACATATCAGCGTAATGTAAATTTTGCCCACCATGTCACCTCCCACAATTCCACCACCTTCACAATCTAATTTACCTTGTCCATTGTTGGATAAAAGACTTCAAACTATTACATCAAATTTGGCATCACAACTTTAACTTGCATTGAAACATTCCAAAAATATTGGAAAATGTTGCAATTCAATGTGTTCTGGCATATTGTTTAATTCCACTAAATAAGTTGACTCCATGAAATGTTTGTACTTATCTAGGCCATATGTTTGCTTACTCACAAAAATGGAGTTGAAGCAAGCCACCATATGCTCTTTAAAAAAATCCAAGACAATTTCTGAAAATTGTCATGTGGTAATCCATTTAGGGTCGTACGCCACAAGCCATTGTTGCTTTTGAAAATGGGTGAATGAAGTGCTCTCACCCTTAAACATTTTTAATGCACCTTGTTTTTGCATGGTTTGTGATGGGACATTCTAAAGCATTCCATGCTAATCCCTTGATTGATTTAAAATAAAGGATTTATAGGTTCAAGGTTGATTGTCCCCCTAAAGGTTGGCTAGACAACATCACTTCAATTTGGGATGCCCAAAAAACCTTTAAACCTTCTAAGCACTAATTGTTATGATCAACTAAAGTCTCAAAAGGTCAAGGTTTAAGGTTCCCCATTTGTTTTACAAAAAGGCCAACAAAGCCCCCCACATATTCAAGTGTTAAACTTCATCAAATCACCTTTATTTTTAAAAAATGGTTGTAAGTGTGCAACCAAACAAACAAAAGGCAATAGAAAATTGAAGCCAAGATTCATTTTCTAAACCTCATATAGTCTTACTGTAATTTGGTCACCATCAAACAACCACATGCTCATTCAGTTGCCAAGTTTGAACAACTAGTGATCAAAAACTCTTACGGCCATCTAATGGCAACCAAATTTGTCATCACTATTTTATGGCAACCAAAAATGGAAAGGGTTGATGATTGAAATAAACCCACAACCATTTGATGGCAACCAAAATGTTAGTATGACCATCTATTGGCAACCAAATCAAGATATTTAACTTTGATCGCCATGGAGGCCTTTTTCTTTTTCACCTTCTTCTTCCTTCTTTTAGAAAAAGGGCAAGGAGGGATCATTTTTCAAAAATATTGAATGTGACTTAAGTATGTGAAATCACCCACAATAATGTTTAGAAGTCCAATCAAGAAAAATTTGAAAAACAAAATCAGAGGTATTATGCACCTTTATCATGGACATTATTCCTATTTATGGTCGTATTGTGTTGAAGTAATCATATGTACCATAAACATGAAGTTCCTTGGGCATGTCTTTGTATAACAAATCTTTTGGCATATTGATGGCATCCAAAAAATATAATCCTTCAAATGCACACAACACATATTTGACATCCGCACTTTTATAATCCCAAGTTACAAACATTTGATCTCCTTTTACAAGTTGCTCACTGCTAACATACAAGATCAATGGGATCTCCTTATACAACAAGTCTTCTAGTAACCAAACAATATCCACATGGTACTCTCCTTTTTCCCGACTTGGGAAATACATAATATTTGTTACTTCATAATCCCATGTAATGATGGTGTTATTGTTTCAATTATGATTGTCATCACGTGTGATTTTTTATTCAACCTAAGTTTTTCTCATGCCCCATCTTGATTACTTGACATGGTTGGATATGCATTTAAAGGACCAAACACTTTCATATAAGTGTATCACACCAATTTTCAAAAGACAATATAAAATGCACATGTCAAAGTATAAAGTTATAAAATTACATTTTAAAACCCTTTATATTATTAAAGACAACAACCATAATCAATTTTGTTTGCCATTGGACAAAATGAGTTGAGATCATTTTGATGACTTGATGATGGTGACTAAAATTCATTTTCATTACCTTGAAAGGAGCTTAGGGTTCAAGATGGTGATTGAAATAGGTTCGATTGCAATCAAGTTTGGTCTTGCGGGATGGAGGGAGATAAAACTTATTTTGGTCACCCTCTAATGACTTAATGTTCCTTCAACATCCTAGTCATTGAATGGCAACCAAATCATTTTAGTTACCATGGAATCATGTTCCTATCATTCAAGACTAAAACCAAAATATGCCCCTTCTAGGTGATTGATGGCAACCAAAATTAGTTTGAGCCAACACCTATATCATTTCAAGTGGGTAGGTCCGTTACAAACCCACATTTGGATTATTATCAATATTTTTTTCTTTGGCATGTAAGTATTTTGTTTATTTACAACAATCTATGTCACACACTAAAAACTATGGGACCCTTTTGGAGTGTGGTGAAGTTCACAACGCCATTTGTGAGAACAATGCACATGTGGATTTTTTAGGAAGTTCACAACACATAGGTGGATTGTTAATATTGTAACATGGTGGATTGTGGGGACCATAGGAAAATAATAAGGGGGCATGGGGATAAACACAAACATGTGTGTTTGTGTGATTTAAATGCAAATAAATAAAAAATAGTCATGATATCAATGTCACACAAACACACATGATTTGTTAATATTAATCAAATTAAACAATGTAAAATTTAATGAAATTTCCATTAAAGTTCAAAAAGATTTCGTAAGTAATAATTTCTATTTCTATACAAACACATTCAAAATACGCATCAAAATGATGCTTAAACTAGAAACCCTAACCAGTCTTTTACTTGCAAAAATTAATTACATTTTTTAATGCAAATCCTTAGTTCCTTTAATTTTCTTTCACCTAACCTCTACTTGTACTACCACAAAATTTGTGCTCTCAAAAACACCCAAACTTGCTAAGAAAAAATGATACACAACAACAACAAGGAGAAGAGGAAATGGTGCCCCATTTCCTTCGAAAATCCCAATTGAAAAAAAAACAACAAAAATTCAAAAGCTCCTACCTCATCTCCAAATTTAAACTACTATCAAATTGTCTACCTATCCAATTTTACTTTGCCTACACATCTAGTCTTACTCTACCTACCTATCCCTTAACAAGATCCAAATAAATTAATCATATTAACATAGAACCATTGACTTGGAAATAAAAATCTAATAATTGTTGAACCA
>Ga0116228_10005109_pt1 | contig 11680 bp, 12 predicted proteins | sample S1TSphfallax_2_FD_89694 | JGI IMG/M metagenome (GOLD analysis project Ga0116228, IMG submission 89694) | Host-associated microbial communities from peat moss isolated from Minnesota, USA - S1T2_Fc - Sphagnum fallax MG | ecosystem: Host-associated > Plants > Peat moss > Unclassified | place...
AATGATGAGGAGGTTGCGTATAGGTCTCAAAATGAGGTTGGAAGCTCATCTTTGTGGTTGGGAGGTTTGATGGGGGAATAATTTAGGCCATGAACAAGAGAGGTTTGAAAATTTTGCATGTAAGTAGAAGAAAGGGAAAGACAAAAAACAAGATTTATTGTTCAGGTTGGAGTTTGATAAGTGTGATTTGTGGCCATTTAAAAAAGCTTAGTAAAATCTTGGAAATTGGGAAGATAGCTTCAAACTTGCCTACTTGCCTAGTCTTTGAAGCTTGACCAAAGAGTTGGTAGTTGGGATTGCAAACTGTCTGCAACCTAAAACAACCCATAATATCTTGAACATATGAGTTGTGGGTCAGAGTGAACCAGCCCTCACAAGTCCACCAGCTGGTTGTTTTGTACATAGGATGGGCTGCTTTTATTCACCCGCCTCCTCCTCGGCCTCTATTAATCAACATAATATTATAGTCATTGTTTTGGGTTGTTAAGCTTTGGTTTTTTTGTTTTTTTTTTCTTGGCCCTTTTTTTCCAATCTTGACCTCAATACTACCCTCCCACATAGTTACCCTACAAACCTAGCTATCCTAAGCAACCTTCACACCCAGTGATAGTCTTTTCTCTCCTAGGCCAGCTAACACCTCAGATTTCACTATCCCACAGTGGCTCCTTTCATTTTTGCAAAAGCAACAATTCTAGAGCCTTATAACGGTGCTTGAACATTCACATTTTCGTACCTCCCTTCCTAACATCACCCACTAACATGTCTTGGACATCATGAACAATCATACATAAACCATCTTTGTTAACTATTTTTTTACAAAAATTCATCCTAGGTCAATTCTTTTTTCATCGTAATTATAGTTTCAAGCTTTTCATTTTTGTGTGTTTTGTTGAGAGTTTCGATCTTCTCTCTCATGCTCCTATTTCATGTTATGGGTTTTGTTCTTCACTTGTCATCAATAGTTACTTTCTACAACCTCACGTTGCTATGATTAGAAATTTAGATTGTTATATGTTTTGCTCCAAGGTTTTACAAATTGTGTTATTGCCTCTGTAATTTTTCTTGATTGTTTTGCAAAGTTTCAACAAACCAAATTGCAAGGAACTTGAAGCTTTGTGAAGTTCCCATTTCAAGTTGTAGCTTTTGTTATTGCATTTCACAACTGTAATTTTTTTAAATGTTTTTTTCACTTTTGCAATTGCCATAAATCGCCAAGATTTTTTGTTTTTAATGATCTTGGTTATGTTGTTGATCAAGATGTTGCAAAAAATGTTTCTTGGAGTTGCTCATGTAAGTTTTTTTTTTTTCCAAATTGACTTCATTGAAAACATAAAAGGTTCAACGTTCAACTCTAGGTATGTTCAATTATTTTCTACATTGCAAGAACTTAGGATGATGAGTGTTATGAAAGCTGACGCGCCCCCAAGTTCCTTATTAAACCCAAAATGGGTTCAATTATGTTAATGAACGGAAGTAGTTGGAACTTGGTGCTGCTCCCAACTTCCAACACTAAAAGGGGTGAGAGGGGCGTGTTGAAAGCTCCGGGATTAAACTAGGAAGAGGGACAACTATTAAGTTACTCGGTCCTGCATCAAAACCAACCACAAGTTGGTTAGTTCATATTCGGAAACACTATTGGTATTGGGACAAGTCACAGGCAACACGGACTCACTTGACTCACCACGGCCTGAACTCGGGGGAAGCCACCACCTTCCCCCATATAATATTATATGCGTTGCTCCGCTGCACTCGCATCCAAATCGCTTTTATTCCCGGGACTCCCAAGGAAGAGTCCCGAAACTGTCCCGGTTTGGACTCCCATGACTTTGGGAGCTCATAACTCCCGGCTCAGACCTCGGATTGGGATGAGGTCTGAATCAAACTTGTCGCACTCCACCTACACACACCGGGATCGGGTCGATTCCCAACTTTTTGTGGTCAGGAGTCAAATTGTCAGTTTGACTCTTGGCCTTTTCTTTCGACCATAACTTGTGCTGCAAATGTCCGAATGGCTCATGCGAGGTCATTTTCGACATCTACACTTCAAGGCCTTTCCAACGATATAAAGAACACCTGAAGGAGAGGTGTTTTGACCTCTGCAATTGAGCTCTAAAATTGCAGGAGCCCTAGAGGACTCCAAGTTCCCACTTTTGGGAGTGTGAGTCTCATCCTCACACTTGCCTCAAAGTGGGGTTGTGACAAAAGCATTGCTTGATGATCTTGGTCATTGGGTGAAGCCTTGTGGTACTACATGGTTTTCTAAGTTTCTTTTGAAGGAACATGATGAAGATTGTTAGGTAGAAATATTCGAATGACTAAATATTATTTGTTTAAAATTGTAAAACAACTATGACCAACATCCAAAAATAAGATACCAAATACAAAAAAACCATTCCTATTCATATTCAAGTTTATTGTGCATTATATCAATTTGTTCAAAGTGTAAACTTTCTAGTTCTTGTAATGAGCTTTTTGCAATGGGAAAATTGATTATGTCTCTTACTTTACACGAATTTGTCAATGTGGTCAATTTTGTTTAGAAATGTTTGACATTTTAGCCTCAAGGTCCTACCATGATCCTTGTTATGGAACAATTCAAAAAGTGGCATGGTTTTCCTATCATGCAAAGTGTTATTAGTGGAACTCATATATCCATCATAAAACTTCAAGGTGGCTTTGTAAATGATTATTATTATCACAAAACATGGGGTTATAGCATTGTGGCACAAGTCATCGTTGATCACAATAAAAAAAATTATTAATAATTTTGTGGGCTTTCAACCATTCAAAGGTATTGTGCAAGTAGAGGATCTCATAATGGGTTTTCTCCCTTACCTTTTGGGCAACAAGGGATACCCATTGATTTCATGGATAATGACCCTTTTAAAAAAAAGGCCAACATTTTGTTTTAGAACTTCTTTACAACATGAAACATAAATGGGGTTACTCAATTGTTGAAAATGGTTTTGGCATACTCAAGAAAACTTTCCAATAATTGTCAACAAAATTTGATTTGAATGTATATTTCTTACCAAATGTTTTCATTTGTTGTATTTTACACAACATGCTTCCATTTTAAACATAATCTTCCATTCAATAATTAATGATAATTATTGAAGAATATGATGTACAAATCAATTTGGAAGCAAATATGGCTAATAGGTTGAATGCAAATCTAAAAGGACATGAAGTCCATAAGATTAAAGGGTAAGAAAAATCTAAAGATGTGCTACATATAAAACTATGTGTTTTCCTTGAATAATAGATAAATGCATCATGAGTAGTAAAGAGAGTTTGATTTTTAACCTTTGCTTGCATCAATTTATTTGATTGTCAAAGCTTAATCAAATTTTCATGTTGTCTTATGTTGTTTTCAATTGTTCACTACCAAACAATTTCTCCAAGTTGTCAATTCATATCATCACTACAAAATGTGGGTGCAATTCTCTAATCCCCACTTAGTGGCCCAATGAATTCATTACATCCTTACTAGGTCCCATTGAATGGAACCAGTGAATTCACTCAAGATCCATTAAAATCATGTGACATACATGGACGCATTTTGTTGTGATGTATGTGTGTTTAGTTGTTGGATTCAAATCAAAATGTTCTTGTTATCCCAATAGATTAATTCCCATTATTAATTGTTGTGTCATCAAACTTCGCATAGTCAATTGTTATATTGGCAAACTTCCCATAATCAATTGTTGTCCTTGCATGATTCCCAATATCCATTGTTAGGTTCCCCAAAATGTTAGTATCCTTGTTACATTCATCAACATCCTTGTGTATTATGGTAGTGTTAACACCTCCATTTTTGTTTTCTTTCATCAGCACCATCCCCATGATTTCTATTAAGCTAGAGATTATTTTCACCATGTTCATTTGCTTTCATTAAGGACCTTGGCTTTGGTTTTCAAATATCCCAACTATTTTTCAAAGTTGGTTTCGTGCATCTAACATTTCTTCTTTTGGATTAAAATTTTTTTTTCGTCCATAATCATGTTTGAGTCATGCATCTTGTCAAGTGTGTCAATAAGCATATGACTCCCCTTCTATGTTGCCTCTACCATGATCTTGTGTGCAAACAAATAAGAACATTTTATAATTGTGATGTCGACATTCCAAGATTTGTTGCCTAAATGAACTTCTTTGTTCACCGAATTTGGTGGTGTGTGAAGCTTTGGTGCAAGGGTGTTTGATTGGAGTTTACATTGTGTTGCCATTCACAAGTTTAAATAGTTGCATTTTCCACAAACGACTTTGAACAAACAATAAGGGGCGTGTGAGGTGTTTGGCCACAAATGTCATTCATGAAAGTCTAACACCTCACCTTAGAACAACAAAAACAAAGTTAAAAATTCTACAAAAACCTTGAAGTGATTTTGCAATTTTTGACAACCTTTAATAAGTTAAATTAATACCCCAATTTCAAACTATGAAGAAAAGAAAGAGATTTTTGTTCACCAAATTGTTGTTGAAGAATAACCACATGAAACACCTAAATGGGAAATTGAAAAAGAGGAGGAATTGTAACAACCATTCATAAGTGAACCTATTGTAGAAATATTCATCAACAAAACAATTCCTAGAAAATTTGGTCAAAATCACTACTTACAACATTTCAGATATAATGCGAAGTTCATGATAAAGAGGAAAAGGAAGGTTGTTGTGGAAGAGTGAGTTGTGTATGATAAACCTGCAAAAAAAGACCAAACATCTTCTAATGTGAAGGAGGTCCAAAAGATGTTGTAATGAATTACTACTCAATACAAATGGGTGGAACAAGTTGATTTGGAAACACTATTACAAAATGTGGGTGTGGTTCACTATTACTTGTTCATTAGACCAGTGAATTCACTGCTTTTCAACTAGACCTTGTTTACTTCAGTGAATTCACTCAAAATCTAGTGAAATCACTTGGCATATAAAAAGACCTTATGTTGTAGCAAAGGGTTTTTTAACATTCAATGGACAATTCCAAAAGATGATTTTGAAGGAATTTTTTCAAACTTGAGAGGCCATAGAAGATGGTTGAATCAAAGTTCAAGCATGAAGGAAAAAAATTATCTTTGATTAAAAACTAATTCATGAACAACGTGGCATTTCTTCTGAAAAAGTTGTTTATGCTACAAATAAGGCAAACCCATCCTTGGGCAGTACCACTAAGAACCACCTCAAGGAATGGTTAAGGAACCAAAAACATCCAAATCATTTTTTAGGCCCTTTTCGTTAAATGTTTTTACAACTATAATTTGTTTTTTCATGTTGATCCATTGCATGTTCTAATATATGGCTTCAAGTTTATTTGGGAATTTTAAATTTTATATTCTTAATTAAAATTGCCCCTTAAAAAATCAACATCCTCAACTTTGGAAATTCATAACTAAATCATATTTAATCAATTAATTGCCAAATACAAATCTAAAAATAAAATGGCTTCCAAAATTACCTTTAAAAAATTCATACAAAAATCTTAAATCATGTTCCAAATTTGTGTTCATGACCAAAAAGTTCAAAGAAAAAATAGGCGTTACGATTTTGAATTTTTTTTAAATGTAAGGAGCATTAAAATGCACACTATTTTTTATATCATTGAAATTTCAAAATCTATAAAATTTAATAAATTTTCTATGGACCCTAATAAATGTACTCTAAAAAGTTTACAAAAATGTTCATTTAAACGTTTATTATGATTTTTCAAAGTTCGATGGGTCAAGGAAAACCAAAGTGTGACGTTCTTAGTGGTACCACCCAAGGATGGGCTTGCGCATACTTTAATCATAAAAGTTGAAATTATTTTGAAGATAATTATGAACACCAATGTTTTTGTTGAAAATAAATAGAGGAATGTGATGCTCATGAAGGAGGAATTTCATCCTTGGTTTGCTATCTTGTAAATCATTTACCAAAAGGAATGGTTAGCTTATTTCAGCAACCATGTTGCCATCAAGTTTGATTTGGCAAATATAGCCCAAAAATTCAACTACTATTTTATTGTGTTTATTGAAATGTTAATAAAACTTACGTAGTGGATAGACCACCAAAAAAAATTGTAACCAACTTAGCAAGTAGTAATAGCAAAATTACCACTTGTTTTTCATGACACAGTTATAGATGTTATGTTCAAGAAATGATTTCCTTTGTTTATAGTGACTTCACCAAACATAACAACCTATGATGAACCTATACTAATAATAAGTCAATCTAAGCAAGTTGTTGAAAAACAAGGAGTTTCACCCAAATTTATCACCAAAGAATAGTTCTTAAAAGAACAAAGGTCAACAAAATCTATAATTGCACGAAAGTCGGCCTTAATGATCTAACGATTGACTTGTTGTAAGTAAAAGATGGACATTACTATGTACATATGGGATACTTTTCAAATAGCTCAAAAAAAGTTAGCCCAAGCTGAAGGTAAAAAGCAAATTATTGAAGCTAATTTGGCTCTTAAAAGAGCTAAGGAACCCCAAGGTTTAGGACCCTTTTTTGTAGGTCAGTGGAATATTTATGCCCAGAATCCTAACTCAAATAGTCATTTATTTGGTACTTCTCAAGGATCAGGTATTGTTATTTTAATTATCCTCGAAAATAACTCAAAACAGTATTGATGATAACCGATCATGATATCCATAGCGTTTTTCACGCCAAATCTTGACTTCCTTTTGTTGTATTTCTATATTGTCATCAATACACTTAATCAACTTGACAAATTGCATTCCTATTCCATTATTGAATGAAGTATCGACTTTACACAAAATAGCCAAAGTGCGTTTAACCTCGAAATAGATAAATTCCCATTTTTTTTCCTCTATAGCTAGAAAGTAAAGTCGTTTTTAGGGAGGGGGGGAATTTTGAAAAAATCTTTTTCCAATCAAAAAACGAGTACTACCAAAGTAGATATACATACCAACTTGTACTTGTAATTTGTTTGCTAGAATCAAAAGCTATTCTTTGGGAATCTTAACGAATCCTATTAATATTATAGTTCAAAATACTTTCATTTTGAGTCAATGTTGGCCCAACAGAGTGCTTTCACCGTTGGTGTTCTTTCCAATCTTTACGCAGTTCACCATTCCACCGAAAATTCCCTCTACCCCTACTGTACTCCAACTCGATAGTTTCCACATGTTTACTGTAGGCTTAGACGTTGAATGCCTATACATATTCAAAATTGTTATTGTTATATCTGATAAAAATAAAAAAAATTATTCAACGTTCTTTTATTCTCTAAACTGACACCTTAGGATTACTCTCAATGCATGTCTAAATGGGGTAGGACGGAGTTTCTATTTTGTAGAATTGAACACGTTCGTGAACTATTTCTACGAAATCGAGATGTTCTTTTCCAATAATGGCTTTATCATTTGAATGATACGAAAATATCTTGCGTTGTTTTTTTATAAAATCCAAATTTGATTATAAGTGCTTGCTATAATGCCTGACTCAGATAATGAGTTGGAAAGATGATAGGTAAAGGAGGTTATTGTCTAAAGAACTGAAGGGTTTATTTGATAGTATGGAATGACTGGCTAATAAGAGATCATTTTATATTTGTAGGTTATTTCACCTTTACATGTACATCAATCCCACGTGTTGAAAACAAGTAAAGAACCACCAACACCACAAGATAGGTTAAAACATGAACCTATTACTTCTCCATTTTTTTAAAAACAAAACCCTATGCAAGGGTTTTAATTATTGAATCAAAGGATGATAAGGATCCATTTAGAAGAAAATGGTCATGTGAATATAAAAAAAACCCACAACCACAACAAGTTAATTTTGAGGAAAAACATGAAACCAACACAAAATAAGTATTTATTGTTCTTTAAAATGTTTTATCTATTGAATTTGTAGTTTCATCTGTGAAGAGGTTAGAAAACATGTTCATAAAATATCTCTACCCAAACAACCTATAATAAAACCACCAACTTAAAAAAACCCATGGTTTTTTACCATTCTTGAAACTTCAATATGTATCAATCCTACAAAGAACTTGAGGCACAATAGGGTGTTCTTTACACAAGCTACCCAAAATGCTAACACCTAATTAGAAATCTTGGAAAGATTCACCAACATGAATGTTGAGTGTGATGAAACCAATAAGAACTTGCAAGAAAATAAGTAGTTAGTTTCAACCTTATAGCTTAAAATTGACTACTATGCAACAAACCTTGAAGAAGCAAGAAAAGGAATTGGCTAGAATCAAAGGATAATTGGCCAAGATTCCAATTAAGAAGCACAAATTGACCTTGATGGTGATTCAAGTGGAACAAGTTGTAAGGAAGACGAAAAACTTGTAACAAGAGTACAATTACCTTAATTAGTTCAATTGGAAGGCCTGGAATGACTTGAAGGCAATACATATCAAGCATGATTAAATCACCAAATACTACAACAAAAGATAACCATAATTGATTTGCAACAAATTCGTCAAAAGTAATAGGAGCAACTTGTTTTAGCTAACATTGAATTGGAAAAACAAACCTAAACCTTGCATCCTCAAATCTAGGATTAGAATTGACAAAGGTATAATTAAGCAAACAAACCCAAGCCTTACATGTTAAAATGCAATATAACAAGTTGAAGGAATTTGAAAAGTTGTTAAATAATACCTTATTCAAGGTCTAAAGTTAGGCTTTGAGGGATAAAAATCTTAAATGGAGAATAATGAGAAATAGTGCAAGAATTCACAAAGGAGCAAATCCATGAGAACATGGATATAGTCTAAGTTGATGAATAGGTCTATCAATTAAAATTATAAGCATATCATATATTTTTTTAGGTTTCAAACATACCCCACCTACTTTTATACCTATTGAAATGGGAATCAATACAAAGGAACATGTGCAACATCCTCAACCTTAGGATATGAACAAGGTGAACAACTTATTGTAACCACCAAATTAAGCAATCCAATCAAAGGAAGAACATGTTTAAAGCTTTTACCTCTTCCTTTACTTATTGTGACCATTGATGTAACTTTTGAGGTTATTATTGAACATTTTGTTACCCCCTCACTAATGGTTAATAGTAGAGTAGAACCATTAAAAAAATTATTTGCTAGTATGCCCTTGACCCCCCTTCAGAGAGATGTAGGTCAAGAAATCATTTTCATTTTTAGCACACCCCATGCATTGAAGGTATTTGCTACACCTATAACAACCTTTGTTGAAACACGTGTTGAATCTTAGTTTGTAGCATAAACCAATATCCAATTCCTAAATTCATATTAAACTAGTTGAAGAAATTGCATAACAACTTGTTGAAATAGCTTAGATTGTTAACTAGACTTCAAGCTAAAACCAAGATTTTGTTTATTACAAGTGACAAAACCTAACATGTGATAAAAGTTGTTATGTGATAGGTTAACAACAAAATAAGTACTTGTTAATAGGTAATTAGTTTTTGAAAATTTTGGATTGTTATTGTATATATTGCCTAGTTACTATTTAAATGGTCTAATTAGGCTAATTATTTTGAAATTAACAAGTATAATAGGACAAGAGAAAGGAAAAGAGGACTTCAAACTTATTCTTTTTTGTTTTCTTTTCTTTTCAAACATGAATGGAAAAGTTCTATGTTTGAAACTTTTTTTTTGGGGGCAACTTTTGAATATATTTTGTTTTTAAATTTTGATTCATCCAAATAATTAAAATTTTCTTTGTTGTATGTCCTTGTTGTTGTACATATTAAAACTTGTTCTAGAAGTAGAAATTACAATTTTTTTATAATGGGAATCATAAAAAATCTTATTAACATTTGGTGACCATGTAGTGGATTGCAATTGTAAGCACTAATGTTTGTTCTACTAATGAATCCTTGGGGATCTACAGAAGGTACACCAAGGTCAATGCTTTCATTCTTATATTCACTAACATAAATGGGATTTTTTGGATTTGAGCCATTGGGATTAAAAGTGGTGTTTGCTTCTTTCATGATATCCCTAGCATGAGGTGGGTTGAAAATAGGCCTACTTCCCATGAGAGAGAACCCCATACGGGGAGGGAGGCAGCAGCCCCTTCAATCATTAAGAGAATTCAAATAGTACAGGGGGGGGAGGAAGTGCCACTGAATGGTGGTTCTGTCCATGCCCAAAATACTCCTATGGAGCCATTCTTTTCTGAAGTTAAGCTCAATACTAGTCTGAGTGCTAGGATCCTTGGTGTCACGTTGAGATTTGATAGCTTTCCACGTAGCCATGCCCACCTCGACAGTGGCCACCCAGGCCTGGGTGAGGATACTTTTGACGGAGTGATGGTCCCCGAAGTGCCTTTTGCATCTTTCGGTCTAGATGTGGTACAAGATGAAGCTTTTAAGTATGTCCAGGGGTTGTCTTGGGTAGGAGAAGCCGCCAGCGTGGTAGGCGAGTTGCCCAGGAGGGTCGTCCTCTTTTTCTAGGACAGGTTCCCCGAGAAGGACGAAGGGCCAATTGATGTCAAGCTCCACAGGAGCTTCCCAATTGTCCCATACTCTCTTGAAAGCTCCCCATGTTTCGAGCACCCTGTGGCATTCGAGCAGGCAGTGTTGGGGGGACTCCTTCGCGTTGCACTCGCAGACTTTGCAGTGTGGGAGGATTCCCATGTGTTGGAGCCACGTTCCCACTGGTAATCCCTGATTGAGGGTGATCCAGATGAGGGTGCCGACTTTTCTCGGGCGCGAGTTGTGCCATATTCTGGCGGTTATTTGTGATGTCGTTGAGTTGCTGAGGTTGAGCCCTTGTATGAAGGTGTTCATGGCCGGCATGTGTGTTGATGATTGGGCGTTCCTATATCCTCTTTTTGCTGTGTATCCGAAAAATGGCGAGTCTCCGAGTGGAGGAGTGGCTTGCCAGTGCCACTCCCCTGGATCCCACGGAAGTTCCTGGATAAATCCGGTTTCGAAAAATCCAGTAGGTTAGCGGGTTCTTACCTAGGGTCGAAGCATCTCTGGCCACCTTCAAGGTGGAGCCGTGTTTGTCTTGGGAGAGAATTCTGACCGGCTTGTACCCTTTCGTTGAAAGCGTGATGGCTGCGTGCGTTGTGGCTTTTATGATTCCGCTCGACGTGATCTTCTTGAACTCTATGACTTTGGCGGTGCCTCGATAAGATTCGAGCACGTAATAGATCCAGTCCGGGGAGGTGCGCATGCTTGGGTTTGGTTTGCTTATCCAGTCCCCTGCTTGTACTCTGTTATTGAGCTCCTCTGGGTTCCAGGGGATGCTTGCTGTTATTCTGGCCAGGTTGTCCCTGTTTGCAGGGTGATGACTCATTGACATATCGTTGAGATTTTTCCACTCCTTGCTTTTTGCGTTTCGGAGATCTTTGACTCGAAAGTGGCCCGAGTGGGTAAACGCGTTACCCTCTCTCAGTCCGCTTATCCCGAGCGGGGAGCCGTTAACATTGAGTATCGAAAGGTTGCCAAACAAAGGTTGCCTGAGTATTTCAGCGTTGTTTGTTGGGTCCGTCTTGATCAATCCGGATCTGACCTTCAACCAGGCTCCTAATATGCTGTTCCACATTGAGCCGTGGGTTTTTTTGAGCTTCTTCGCTACAAAGATCCAATTAATATCTGCTGTGCTGGGACCTTTGCTGTGTACCTGTAGCTTGGTTTGCTCGGCCTTGTGCCTTATAAGTTCTTTCCAAGGTTCTCCGCCAGGGGTGAGGCCTCTGGTGAGGAGCTTAGCCAGAAGTGCTTC
>Ga0116228_10005111_pt1 | contig 11679 bp, 5 predicted proteins | sample S1TSphfallax_2_FD_89694 | JGI IMG/M metagenome (GOLD analysis project Ga0116228, IMG submission 89694) | Host-associated microbial communities from peat moss isolated from Minnesota, USA - S1T2_Fc - Sphagnum fallax MG | ecosystem: Host-associated > Plants > Peat moss > Unclassified | place: USA...
TGCTTTTTTTTCTTTTGTATCTTCTATTTGTTTTTTTTTTTTTTTTTTTTTTTTTTTTTTTTCCATTTTTTTTATATTGCCATATTGGCGATCACCCACAAGGAGATTTAGGCACATTTACTATAGACCAGCTATATGGAAGTAGAAATTTATTAAAACCCTCTTATATCCTGGCTACTTGGTTGAAGAATATGTAAAAACATGGCAATTTTTTTAGAATTTTTTTGGTGATTTTTTAAAGGAAATATTCGATGAAATATTATTTTTTGAAAAGAAAATTGTCAAAAAAAGACACACTAATTGGTAGCATTTTTATTTGTATTACTCGTCAAAAGCATGGGCTAGTTAGGACCTTTACATGGTTGATGAGAAAATTTTCCACCCTAGCAATCATGTACCTTTCCATTGGATGTAAATTATGTAATCCATTTATGACAATTTGAAACATGTGGGTTGCACCTTGGTTACTGAGAGATAATGGGTAAAAAATGCGGCCTTGTGAATCCCAAATGCATCAAAAGCTTGTCTCATGCTTGGCTTGTCAAGTATTTAGTGACACCACCAAAGCTTTGGCAATACTTGAAAATTTTAATGATTTTGTCCTTCGTTGTCTTTTGTGGATTTGAATGCAATTCCTTTCAATCTTCATGCCAACCAACGTCTTGTCCAACATATGCACCCAACTTGATGGTTGTCAATGATCCATCTAACAAACACATCCCCAATTGATGATGTCAATTAAAAATTGCATTTAATTTGTAGACACATATAAAAGGATGTTGGAAATAAACAAATCATAATGCTTCATATGTGAAACATGGACTATGCATGTTGTTTGAATGACTACTCAATCTCAAAAAAGCCTAACCCTAAAAGCAAAACATAAAATGAAATAACATTATTTACATGCTTATTTTTTAGCCCACCTACCTTCTTGCCTACCTACGTAGGTAAATAAGAAGGTACATAAATTTTAATTACTTATGGAAATATGTAAGTAGGCCTAAGTAGGTAAGTATGTCCTTCCTACCTAATTTTACATGCCTATATATATAGGCCTATGTGCCTAGCTACCTACTAACTCAAATAAATATTCATTTGATTTTTTTCTAAAATATAATGAATGTGCCACATGGCAAATTTTGATTACACCATGTGTCACAATGTAAGACCATTTAAAATGAATGTTCATAATGGATGCCCAAGATCAAGGTTTGAAAAAAAATGAATTTTCATCCAAAATTCCTCATAGTGCCATAGGTGGATTTTGGTATTACCATGTGGCACCATCACAAATCATTGGAATTTGATGGCATGGATTCCTCCAACATTTAAAATCATTGTTTTAAAATTACTTTAATTTAAGACATGTGGCAAATAATGTGTCAATATTTGACAATTACAAAAATAGTTGCAAAAAAAAATTAGTTACAAATGTTATATGGATGGTCATAGGATGAACATGTATACATTAACTGTATATATCATTTATGGTCCATTTGGTGACATCATGTTGAGTCATGATTTGCAATTAAATGTTGGATGCAATTTCACTTATGCAATTAAGGCAATTTAGTTGTAAATGTTGGTTGCAAATATTTTATAGTTGCAAATTAAAATCATAAATTGACATTTTTCTTCTAGTGCAAAGGTGTTCAATGTTATCGATATAACCTTGAACCATTTTAAACCATAAGGACTTTCCACTTGTGTATTTTGGCCACGAATCATCAAAGATAACTATACATTATCCATTTGCATCATATTTTGCAAAGCAACCAAATTCCAATAAGGCATGAAGGATATTAGCTTTTTAGTGACACTTTGAATGGGAATGTAAGATCCCAAATCTTGATGATTCCAAGATGGTTGATCCTTAAAACCATCCTCTCATTATTTCATGATGTCATGGTGACCTCATAATCAACTTTCAATTCCTTGCAACATATGAAACATTGGATCATGCATTAATGGCACCTTCAATCCAACATTTGCACACCTTTGCAAATGTTCTTTTATCTAAACATGGTTCCTTTTTCATAGTTTTAGTACTAAGATGGATGATGACAACAAATGTGTGATTCTCAAGAATGCATCATAGATTCATTATGCCAAAACATGGATTTGATGATTAGAACAACTTGTGATTGCTATCCACATGTAGTCGTGTAATCATTTTCAATCTTTAATTGCTACCACTTTTTTTATTATGATCATAATTATGATTACATGACTATAATATATACGACTATAAGCAATTGCGACTATAAATGTGACTACGAACTTTTGGTCATGTTTGCTTAGAAACCACCTTGTTTGACATGGTGTTAAATAGATGTGGTTAGGACCTTGATGTACATTTTGACAATCCTATATAGTAGTAAGGTCTATGTTTATGTACAAGAGATTAAATTTACCTCTAAAGTAGTAAAAACAAATGTCATAGGACCTATGTCTAGGCTCTCAAATTATCTTCATGATTTTAAATTGAATCACATCATACTAACTTCTATTAAAATTTGTCAAAATAACTTTTAAATATATTATTCCCAACCTAGGTTTTTCTTTTGAAAATTTGATCAACATCATATATCCAGGTTGGGCCTAGGTTATTGTCTCGAGACTTTGATCAACCTCAATATATGATTCACAAATATTTTTGAGAGATGTGAACAAACATTTTGTTATAAACTAATGTTTTAAAAGCCTTAAACTACAAAGCCAAACCTAGTTCCATAGACATTGTGTTATATATTTCTCTAACAAAACAATATTCTTCTCACAAATGTATTTAAACAATACCATATCTAACAACACCTCAAATTGAAATGTTATGATGATGAATTGTGGGGTTTTATGGCATGCAAACAATGTGCATGGTAGAATTCTTCAAGTGGCAAGAAAAGAAATTGTCATTTAGTAACACTTTATTGTCATGGAATAATGCAATTTTGATGTTCATGTTAAAACATCAATGATGTATGTTTTTAATTGTGTTTTTTGCAAACATCACATTCCAACACACCAAGATGTATTTAGGGGAATATTTGATGTACACAAGTTGCATATATGCCCATATGAAGTGTCTTCAAAGAACAAGTAGAAGGTTTACATTGTTTCATGTTGCGATGATGATGGGTCTACAAGGACAATTATTGGTTGCATGTGATTTTATTCAAAGTGCAAGTGGTTGGTGGTTTGCGGTGAACAATGTTTACTTCATTTGAACCTCTTTGAATTGTACTTTTTCCTATATGATATTTTCCTTCCTTCAAAAGTTGTGGGAACCATTTGTGTAGTAAACCTCAAGAGGTGAAGTCAAAAGTACGAATTATTTCTTAGAGGTCTTATTGTTTTTGTTTGCGAAAAATAGTCCCATATCAATCCAACATCCATGCTTGAAGGTTGTGTAGTTTGGTGTTTCAAGGTTATAGGAGGTTTGTATAAAAATTGTTGGTTTACATGGGTTCTAATACACACTATTAAAAAATTGATGCAATATCTTCAATTAAATAATATCCAATATTGAAGAACCATCAATCTAACTCAAGGAAGGTAACTAATACATTATCTCAATCTAGAGGTGATATTTTTGTTAGTAGGTACTTCTAATGTATTATTTGAAATATTTCAATAGGGCAAGTTTTTAAAAAATTCCTTATTATACTAATGGTGTATATGGTATGACATTAATGTTAAGATGGTTTTTGGCTAATGTGCACAATAATTGTTGTTAAAGTTATTATCATAAGGTCTATTTTCCTATGTCCTTAAATATCCATACTTTTCCCCCTTCAAAAATTCACTTCTTTTCACAAACATGGCTTACCATATTTCAAACCATTTCTTTTTATATACTTTCATTTAGCCCATATAGGGAATTACATTCCTATTGAATTTATTTCATCAATCATTTTTCCTAATCTCATGATTCATGATTTATTTATTTACAAATCGTTCCATTTTTTTTGTTGACATTCACAATTTTGATTACTACAAACGTATGTTTGTATGAATATTGGTTTTTCAATGTATGGGTTTATTGATAATTCAAATTATACATCATTGTTATTTCATTAGAATGGAAGTAAAATTAATCCCTATAGATTGTGGCCCATTTCATAATTTGAATGAATATTTATTTTATTTCGTTATGTCGGCCTTTCACATCTTGCAATCCAAGGTTGTAGTTAGACATTTAGTGTCTATAACATTGTTTTGCCTAACCATTTACACATTTGCATTTTTAGGTGGACAAAACATAACATGCCATGGTTTATTAATGACATTAATCAGTTTGGTGTTATAATTAATGGTGAATTCTAGTAGCTATTCAAATATGAGCAATGTGTTGTTCATTATTTACTTCAATAAACATATGATTATTCATTAACCATTAGTAAGATTAATTTTGAAAATCTAATTTTTCCCTTTATTTTCTTGTATGCAATTACAATTTACTTTAGTTTGGATGGGTTGCCAAAGATAAAAAAGGTGGGAACTATTTATTTTATGATAACTAGACCAAAACATAGTGACAAATGAAAACTTTAGTAATTAGCAGGAACATGGTAGTGTCACAATAATTTTTACTTTCATTTGTAGGTAGGAATGGTGGAAGGAATAGGAAGATTTGTGGGCATAAAAATGTTACATGTTAATGCAAATTTGTTTCAATTCCATGGTAATATATGCATGTGTTGTGAGGTGTCACATGTGATATTAATCATTTGTTGTTGCAACAATTTGATCCATAACATCAACCCAATATTGGTGCATGGGTGTTATAGTCTAGCAGATGAAAAGACATGCTTGCTGATGTTAAAAGCCAAAAACCAAAATGTGGCTCAAACCTTTCCAACATTTTCATTAATCAAAGGATGATCAAATTTGGTAGGTTTTATCCAATCCCAAAAAGGACCGTGATGTTTAAAAAATACAAAATCTAAGATAGGGGATGTCACTAAACAAACCAAAACTAAATTTTAAAATGTTACTTCAAGGCTTCAAAAGTTTGGGGTTAATTGGTTTTGAGGTATGGTGAACTAGATTGTCATCAACAATGAAAACACCACATAAATGACACATGATTATGTAACTTGGGCTTCCAACCATCACAAATCGCAAAGCTTGCACTTAACCCAATTTTTTAGCAATGTGAAACCAATGGTGTGAACTTCCACTACTTTGCACATCCATTAAAAATGTGGAATCTTGCTATCCCTTGGCCAACCACACCATCCCTTCTTAGCCAAATGATGAAATGTCATGGCTTGTGCATGTGATATGATAAATTTATGAAAGAAGTTTTAATAGACATTGATTAATTTTAAAAGCATGGTTCTTCTTCAATATTTTTGTCCACCTTTCCAATTTGAAATATAAAGTCTTTGATTAAATTCCTTATGAATAATGACATGGAGGAAAATGTAAAGTTGAAAAAAAACACATACAAGGAGGCTTTCAAAAGAAATGGATTCTACAACCAAATAACATTTATCCATATTGTAGTCAAGACTTTCATTCTTGCCTATGGAACATATTCATATATAATCTTAATTGGGAATTGAGTTGTAGGAAAGGCATAGAATTGATTAGCCATGCCTTGATTTGGTGACATATTAACTATTTCAATAAATAAGGCAATGCAATCATGTCTTAGAATGACACTATATTGTGATGTGGTTTGTAACAAAATTTTGATTATAATGATAATGGCAATATCATTTACTATGCCAAGCTACTCCAAATGCAAGTTTGGATTATTAAAAGTTAATTATAAGTTTGTTGCCTTAATAACTTACACATGGAACTTCATGTATGTATAACACTTTTCTATAGATTATTCATAAGATTGTATGTCTTTCCATTGATAGTAGTTTTTCTTCCATTAGGTGTTTTGGTGTGTGGGAACATGTCAAATGGGAAAGTGTGATAATTTGAGAAACTAACCACTTACCAATCTATGTGAATGTGGTTATTGATCCTCTTTAGTCAATAGGGCAAAAGATTAGGCCTTCCCTTGCATTATTCCATGATTGGATGCAACCTAGCATGTGGATCATCTTGAAACCAATGGCAAGGGTTTGTTTCCACTTTTATAATGTGTGGTTTCTCATCAATATTGTTGCAAATAAATTTTATAAGACCCTAACTAAACAATTCAATCAGAATTGTCTACCATATATAGATTTAAAAATTGTCCATTGTGGCTTTTACATGCAAAACTCATACGATTTCCTTCTATAGGCGTAGAGTTCCTTTCTATTCAAATAATGTGACCTAAAATAAATTATAAGAGCTTTCTTGTCTTTGAACACATTGCTTCATGTGAAATAGGAAATTATGGAACATTTAGATTGGTACACATGTTCTATCATATTTCAATACTTTTAACTTACAAGGTTAATGTTAGAAACTTTTTAAACATTTGATTGGTTGCATAGTAATCTTTAACAAGGTTCAAGTAGAAATTTGTTCATACTATATCACACATCACTATATTGTAAAGACTTAAATTATCTTTCAAATGTTGATTAAATATTTATGAATTTTCTACACTTTTATCGATGTTTTTAAATGTAGTTAGCTCTTACTATTACGGTAGATGGATTTCCAAAAATCACAAAAATTGAAACACATTTTTAATTAAAAAAATCAAATGTCATACATGAAAAAAAATTATTCATCACAAAACGTAGATAAGTGTGACATGGATTTCATGTTATTTTTTATATAAAAAAAACCATAAAATTAGTGTTATAGCATTATTGAATCTAAAATGACACATTTGTTGTGACTATTTCATGTAATTTGATACAAAAATATTGCACAATTCACATAATCAATTTACATGATGAAAATTTATGTTTTATTTATGTATATTCATTACATGGAATCAACATGTATTTGTTCAAACTTGAATATTGAATAATCTACACAATAATCCTATGAAGCATAATCATGTGGAAATCAATATATTACTATACAAACCCACAAAAATCCAAAATTTACATGACAATCAACAACAATCCATTGCTTAGGAAGTTTGTGATGTAAAGTTTGATGGGTCTAACAAATGACGGGTGTGATGTTCTTAGTGGTATTACTCAACAATGTTTTCACCCAAACAAATTAGTAATTTAGAACCATAAAAAATAACTCTAGCAATTTTTTGTTAATAGTTGATGTTAATATTTAACACCAACAATGTCACCACCAAAGAAAATTATAAGACATCCATCATTCATAAGAAAACCATGCATACATTCAATTCAATGTTCACAAAACTTGGGGTTTTTAACCAAAGGTTATTTCAATTGTGGGAAATGCTAGGGTCACAAGCATGATGTGAGATTGTAATTAAAAGGTGTCTCCATAATTTGTTTGCATTGGTACACACCTTCAAGTTTGTCAAGTGGTATTGGGGGTTTAAAAACTAATTGATCCCCAAAGTTGTAACAAAATGCAAACCCAAGGCTTGCTCCTAAACTCTCAAGAGAAAACTATTGATGAGAGCTCCTAATGGGATTTAAATGAATTCATAAACTTAAGATCAAAGTGATAACAATTTACACAAACTAATAAGAAAGTTATTAGTGCAAGTCATTAGCAAACTGAGGCATGAATAAGCTATGAATGAGCCAAATTCACAAGACACATCACATTTAAAGAGGAGCCACCACCTCCTTTCCTACAATGTATTTTGTGGCCAATGACAAAGGCTACATTAAATGGGTGAAAATTTGTTAGATTCCCCAAAAAAATCTTATTTATGTCAAGTTATAAGCTTCACAATTTTGCAAGTTCATAACTTTCTCATAAAATCTTTGATTAAACTCTAAAGGAAAATATTGTAGCCCTTAAAGTTTGAAGGTTATTTGACATTTTTTTTCCAAGTTTTAATAATTGGGAGTTGAATTGTCAAAATTTTGATCCCTAACCTTGTTTTACCACAACTTTTAGTCCATAATTCCAAATGAAAAATGTGACCTTATTTTCAATATTTATGTTTGAAAACATTTCCAATGTTTGGTATATTAGGGGCCCATTTGAACCATTTACTACTTGCATTTTTGTCACAAGGATTTAGGACTTCATGGATTTCCAACCCCCAAAGTTGGCAAATCATTTTGAATTGTTTCATCAAATAAGGTAGTGGCAAACAGTCCATAGGATCCAAGAGGTTTCCAATGATCAAAATTTGCTTTCAAGATATGCAAATGCCTAAGAATGGTTAGCTCAAAGTGAGGGGATTATTAATAATGTAGGTATACAATCCCATTAACATTCATCAATTTTTGTTTTGGAAACTTCTTATGCAACTTTTTCAACAAATGAAGTGGATTTTATAATGCATTACAACTTCATAGCCTCAAAAGTCAAACCCCAATACTTTCATGTCACCATAGACATAACATAGCATGACAAATATTGTTGTGTGCATCATGTACAACTTGGCTTTGATTTGGAAAGCCATATATTCAACAATAGATTCTAGTTCCTTCCACCAAGCTATGAGAAGAACATTAATAATACATGAATCCAACTCTAAGTTTTTTTGCAAGTGATTGTAATTGTACTTATGATCAAAATCATACTACATATTCAACATGACTTATTAGCCCATCTTCATGAGAACAATGAAATTGCCAATGAAAACATGGTGACTTTGTCCAAACTTAAGTTCTACACACATTCAAGCAATGGCAATACACAAGGCAACCCCATCAAAGTCTTCACATCACACAACTCATAGTTTGTTTTTGTGTTCTCAACAATGGCAAAATCTTCACTCATTTTGACAAGGAAACATCTATATTCAAACCAAAACACACTTTGTAGGTGCAATCATGTTGATCCACCTAGTTTAATGTTCTATTATATCTTCAACCCCTTCTTTTGCAATTTAGTTTTGATTACTCCAATGCTTGTTTAGGGGAATGAACATAATAGTTGTAAACAAAAGCTAAAAGTGCTTCAATCTTAGTAGTGAAGCACAAAGAGTTCAAAATTTGCACCAGTAGCTTTGTCCATATGTGAATTATACAATGAACTATAGTAAGGAAAGGTGCATGTTTCCCTTTCAAAAAGTTTTGTGATTGTAGTCTTAGCACCTTGGAAAATCATGAGATTGTCAACTCCAAAGCAAACAAGCTTTCTTGCAACACCAAATTATATGCCAAAACCCCAAATGACACAAGGTCATTCTTAATCATAGTTAGAGTATTATCACCAACACCTTTTGTTAATCTTTCTAGGTTTAGCAAAATAAACCTTTTACAATTGTGCATCATATAAATAGACATGAAGATTCAACTTTGGTTGTCAATTGTGGTGACCTCATCACAACTCACAAAAATAAACCTAGCTTGTTGTGGATGGACTCGTGTGACCATCACACCGCCTCATGCAACTTGTTGCATTAGTCATACCCCAATTTGAGTAGTTAAACCAATGCATGTTCAATGTATTAGGCACCTTCATAAAACGAAAAGAAACCTTGCAAGGTTTCAAAATCATGTGTCATTAGATTTCCCAAACTAAAAAGATACCAAATAGCCATGAAATACACATAATTTTGAATTTTCACTTCTCTTTCTCAACTTCACCTCCATGCTATGTTGCACTTGTTTTGCAATGTTGTTTTTCCCTAGTTAAACCCACAAATTTGGATCATTCTTCACATGGGTAGAATCCATGTTTAAGTAAATAGTCATCCACAACATGTCAACTTTGATGGTTTGACATGATGGTTGTGTATGGGAATTTCCTATTATTATTATTATTCAATTGGGAGTAGGAGATTTTTTTCCAACTTTGTGAAGTTGTTGAAGTGATGATCATCCATAAGATAATTTAGCCAGTTTTGGCAATAGGAAAACATCAAAGTTGAAAATTTATTTAAAAGAAAAAAGAAACTATCATCCTTCTATATTTTTGGCTACCTGCTACTACTTAGAATCTGGCAAAAATGTTTTTTCGAGATTTTTTTTCCTGAAATATGGTGACTAAAAAACCCAATTTTCACCAATTTGAAAGAAAATCGCCATTTTTGGCGAAATTTAACCCCCCCTGATTAGGAGACCTAAGTTTTCCATGGTAGTTTCATCTCAAAAGGAAACATTTTATTTGATTTGTAATTTGACGAAAAAAAAATTATTTTTTTAATTCTTGGAATTTCCTTCGCCTTTATTTATTTTTTGGCTCTCTCAGATTTTAGGGTTTGGCGCTCGCCTCAGAACCAAAGTCCCTCTTCGTTGTCAAGTGTTGAGGTCCGTCGTTCCGGAGCTTTGCGGTTTTGCGGAGAGTCTCTGGAGGACGGAGGTACGTCTTTTCTTTAATGGGTTTTCCGCAGATCGCTGATTCTTTCTCTCTTTTGGCTGTTTTGGTCTGTGTTTTGTTGTGAAGAGAGAGAGAGAGAGAGAGAGAGAGAGAGAGAGAGAATGGTGTGCGGAACTAAACTGTTGGGGGGAGTTTTTTGGGTCTCTCGGAACAAGATGTTATGATTTCTTGTGGGAGTTCTCAGATCTTGTATTGAGTGGAGGAGAGTTTTTTCTCTTTTTTTTTCCCATATTGGAAGAGGTTTTTGGAGGAAAGAAAGAAAGGGAAGTTGGAAGGTTTGGAAGAAGGACAGAGTCAAAGAAAAGAAGAAAAGGGTTGTTGTTGATTGAAAACGGGTTGAGAGTTTTGGAGTGTCGGAAATTTTCAGCTGCTTTTGATGTGAGATTATTCCAGATTTTATTTTTGGTCTGGAAAAAATGCCGGGAGGAGGGAGGGAAGTGGCGGAGAGTTGCGTCGATAGTTTGAATCTTGAGCTTGTGGCGACTTATTGCAAGCGGCTGCATCCGAACAAACCGGAGCTCGCAGCTCGGCGCATTGAAGCCATTGGCTATCAAGTTGGACTACAGCTTGCAGAAAGGTAAATTCCTCTCCCTCTCTCTCTCTCTCTTGCTGTGTTCCATGACGGTACTCTGCAAACCCTTAAATCCTTCAATGCATAGGCCAATTCCCGCAGATCAGAACACAATATCATGTCACCAAAACCCTGACATCAAGCTCTGGAGTCGTAGTTTATGTCATTTTCTTGACCACATTATATGACATAATCTTGCTCTGATGTGATGATTATACACTCACTTGTAATGAGGACTGAAAAATCTGTCTCTTGAAGATGAATTTTTTCAGTAAATCATTGAACCTGCCACCCCCAACCTCAATGTCATGCAAATGGCCTCCTCCTTGCCCTTTGCCCATTATGTTGGGTGCATTGCCCTAACTTGCCCTAACTAATGGGGTTCACCTGGTGCCTTACCCAACACAATGAAGTAGCAGGAGCTTGACCATTCCATAGTATGAAAATGCATATCACATGTCACCAATTTTGTGACACTTAGAACCTTTTTTTGTTAACAAAGGATCACTTTAGAATACACTGTCTCTTTCTATGTTGGCAATTAGAGATAGAGAAATCAATCATCACACCTGAAAGTCTGATTAGGGTACCTGGAACATGAACACAGAGAAATAAAGAGTAGAGAAAAGGCCAGAGAATTATTTCTGTCAATTTCTACTGTTGCTAGCTATAGCAGATGATTGATTTTTTGTTGGCATTTCCATATACCAGAAGAGAGGTTCTTTCCAAAGATAAAGATATTGGCAACTTTTTCCTTTCATAAA
>Ga0116228_10005112_pt1 | contig 11679 bp, 9 predicted proteins | sample S1TSphfallax_2_FD_89694 | JGI IMG/M metagenome (GOLD analysis project Ga0116228, IMG submission 89694) | Host-associated microbial communities from peat moss isolated from Minnesota, USA - S1T2_Fc - Sphagnum fallax MG | ecosystem: Host-associated > Plants > Peat moss > Unclassified | place: USA...
AAGCGGGCGGCGGGAATCGAACCCGCATTAATAGCTTGGAAGGCTATAGTTTTACCACTAAACTACGCCCGCAAATAGATTATTTTGCGTTAGAGCAACAGATACTATCCTAACAGCAACTTTTAAGTTTGACAAGCACTTTGCCAGGAGTCATTTATTTTTCCTCTGTTTCCTTTAGAGAAAACTGTTTCTGGCTTTTGATTTTGGAGTTTCCTTGGGTAACTCAGCTGTAACTACAAAAGTGAGGACAGTTTCGTCTATACCTTTAAGTTCTAGTGGACTACCTTTAGTAATTTCCTCCTCTTGTAAATAATCTGCAACAGCAGCAGAGACTAAAATTGTCCCAGGAACAGCAGCAGATTGTAAGCGAGCAGCAATATTCACAGTCGGACCAATAGCAGTATAGTCGGCTCGTTCAGCACTACCAAACATACCCACAACCGCTGTCCCTTGATGAATTCCACAACGGAATTGGACGCTACTACGTCCATCCGTTTCAAAAATACCTTTATTTCGCCAGTGTTCGTTTAAGTTAATTAATGCATATTGCATTCCTCTGGCTGTGTTGATTGCTCTACGTACTTGCTCATTAGGAGTCAGTTCTTCAGGCGCTCCATACAAAGCTAAAATCCCATCTCCCATAAACTTATCCACTGTACCACCATTCTCAAACACAACTCTGGTCATCACCTCTAAATATTCATTCAGGATCTCTGCTACTTTACGGGAACGAAGAGTATTGGCTAGTTGGGTAAAACCAACAATATCGCTGAAAAGAACTGTTACTAAGCGAGGTTCTGGGCGTAAATCTAGAGATAATGCTCCCGCAGCTGCTTTTTGCACCAAGGCGGCTGGTAAAAATCGTTTGAGAACTGATTCTGTGAGATAGTTATTTAATTCCGAGATGCGTTTTTCATTTTCCTTTAAAGATAAAAGATTTTTCACATTGGCAACTAATTCTCGGTCATTAAATGGTTTAGCTAAATAAGCATCTGCACCATGTTCTGTGCCTTCAATACGAGTTTCTTCATCAGCTTTTGCTGTCAGCAAAATAATTGGTGTTCCTTTCAAAATTTGGTCACTACGAATCATCCTAATCATCTCTAATCCAGTCACCAAAGGCATCATTAAATCCGTAACAATCAGACTGGGTTTAATTTCTTGAGCAGTATTATAACCTTCATAACCATTGCGTGCCGTGTCTACTTCATAACCATTGCGATAGAGGATATCGGCTACGTAACCTCTTAAATCTGGGTTATCATCAACAACTAAGACCAAATGTCCATTGCTTTGTTGGTTTTGACGGAGAGATTGAGGATCTTGAGTTTCTCCATTGAAGATAGTATTTCTATCCAATCTCAAAGTCTCAATGCTTGATTCTAGCTGGTCTACATCAGCTAGCTCTACATTGGAACGGCTAATGTTTAATTCACCTGCTATTTCTAATATTTGTCCTTTAGGTAAGTGGTCTGATCCTGCTAATAAGCGGATATTGAATGTGGTACCTTGTCCATAAATTGAGGAAACAGAAACTTGTCCGCCATGCAGTTCTACTAATTCTTTGACTAGAGCTAAACCTAAACCACTACCTTCATAACTACGGTTTTCTGAGCCTTCAGCTTGACGAAAACGCTCAAATAAGTAGGGAATTTGTTCTTGAACAATCCCTATACCTGTATCTTCTACTTGTAATATGCAGTTCTCACCTTCTGAGTGTAGCCTGACCACGATCGCCCCACCATCAGGTGTAAATTTCATTGCATTGGATAGTAGGTTGTAAATCACTTTGTCAAATTTTTCCATGTCCAAGTAAACTGTGGGACATTCCAGCAGTTGAGTCACCACTTGCAATCCTTTTCTTTCACAGTAGGGGCGAAATGATTCGACAATTTGACTGACAAAATCTACCAAATCACAAGGACAGAAAGTTGGTTGCATTCTCCCAGCATCAAGGCGTTGTAAATCCAATAGCTGGTTAACTAATCGCAGTAATCTGCGAGAATTCCGCAGGGCAATCACACTTTGAGTCAATGATAATCCTTCCCCTATCTCCACTGCTGACTCTAGCGGTCCTTGAATTAGGGTGATCGGGGTACGGAATTCATGGGAAATATTCTGGAAAAACTCTGTTTTTTGTCTATCCAGTTCAATTAAGCGTTCTGCTTGTTCACGGGTTTTTTGGTACAATCGTGACTGCTGTACGGCGATCGCGGCTTGTGCGGCGACTGATTTAGCTAATTGAATGTCTGAGGCTAACCAGCGCCGGGTTTTACTCACTTCCCCCAAAGTGATACTACCGATACATTTACCATCAGCTAATAAAGGCACTACCATCAGTGAGCCTACCGCCATCTTTCCTGGTAAATCTATAGCTTGCATTTCCTTTAGTGACTGACTAAGTTCGGAAATCACGACAGGTTCCTGAGTCCTTAATAACTCTTGTAATATGGGATTATCCTGTATCAGCGCTCTTGAAGTAAGTAACTGTTGTACTAAGATAATCTGATTACCATTGAATAAACCTGCTACCTCTTCGCTATCTTGCTGTTGAGAGCTATCATACAAACCAACTCGCTCTACATAATTATCATCTTCAGTCCATAAAGACAAAGCACAACCATTAACTTGTAAAGCTTGTCCTAGTTGTTGAGTGATAGCTGCAAAAATATCTTGCGGATCAAGACTTGATCGAATTGCGCTAGTAATAGTATTGACTAAAACTTCCCGTTTGGCGAGTGCATTTACTTGTTCATAAGCATAAGCCTGAGATAGAGCCAAGGCTGCTTGGTCTGCGACCATTAAGACTAGCTGAACTTCTTCATCTCCCCATACGCGAGTTTCAAAACGCTGATGTAAAGCTAGAACAGCAATAAGCTCTTGTTGAGAAATAAGTGGTACAACTAGACTAGAACATATATTAGCAGCAATAAAAGCTTCTGCGCGTTGTTCTTGGATCCTTTCATCAGAGGAGACATCATAGATAACTTGAACTTCACGAGTTTCCCATACTGTCTGAATTAATAAAGCAAAGCCTAAAGGAGAAACATTAACCTGGGAGGCGGCTGCTATTGTTGTGGGATTATTGGTGGAATTAGAAGCTGTCGCTGTTCTCTGGGCTATTTTTTCATAAATGAAAGCTTCTTCTGCTAATTGCTCATCTTGAAAGGGACGCAATAGACAAATATCAGCTTCCAGCATGTGTCCAACTGTATCTACAATTGTTTGCAAAATTTGCCGATAATCTAAAGCACTACGAATTGTATTGGTAACCGTATTAAGTAGGGATTCTTGACGCAGAGTACGGGTTAGCTCTCGAGTACGGGTCTTGAGGACATTATGTGTATCTAAGGCTTGACGCACCAAAGCCTTGAGGTCTTCAGCTTCCCAAGGTTTAGTTACATACTTAAAAACCTTACCTGCATTAATTGCTTCTACTAAGTCTTCTACATCAGTATAGCCAGTTAAAATAATTCTAATAATATCTGGATATTGGGTAGCTGTCTGGCTTAAAAATTCTGTACCGCTCATCATTGGCATCCGCTGGTCGGAGATGATTACGGAAACCTCACCCTCTTGTGCTAAGAGTTTAAGTGCAGCAGGACCAGAATTAGCTTTCAGCACCTTGTAATCGCGATAGAAGGTGCGGTAAAGCAAGTCAAGGTTATCTGGCTCATCATCGACAACCAATATTTTCGGCTTACTGTTTACTTGTTGATTCATGCACCGTTTTCCTGCTACAACGGCAGTCAGATAAAGAATAATCTAGTCAAGTAGAAATATTTCCGCATTAGTTAAAAATAGAGCATTTCGACCAGTTCTGCCAATAGACTGCTTGACTTTAAATTCTGGTCATATACAGAATTGTTTAGTGAAACATAAATTGGATTCTATGGCTGTTGACTCATTAGATTTAGCTTATATAGAATCAATTTGTGTTTATTTGTGATGGTGATGCGCGTATTGTCATAAATATTACAAAATGCAGGACTCAAGAATAAAGTATACTATTAAACAAAGATTTCTCTTTAATTTAGTCATCACAAATTACATCTCCAAGACAAAAAATATAATGCTTGAACGGAGTCGGAGACACTCCACCTCCGGTGATTATTTGATCATTTAGGGAATTTTACTCTACTATAATAATTATGGAGAGAGTCATTGTAAAATTAAGTGTTTCTTGCTCAGAATACTTGAAAATATCGCCTTGAGGTAGAATTTGTGTGGAACTAGCGCCAGCCACCCTGGAACTTTCAGCCAAATTCGCCGCAGGTAGCCACAGGTATGAGTATGCCAGTTTCCCAAAAACTCCAGATTCGTATAGCTACAGTTACTGATCTAAGTAGTGTCGCGCAGATTATTGCTGAAAGTTTTCATTCACAGAAAGGTCTATGGGGATGGGCTTTTCCGTTGTTTCGTTTAGGGATTTATGAAGATTTAAGGCATCGTCTAACTCCATCGGCAGTAAATAATACTTGTTTAATTGCCGTTGATACTAGTTACGGTAAATTAAATAAGATCATAGGAACCGTAGAAATAGGTATGCGTTCAGGAAGCTCTTGGACTTATGCAAACAGGTGTTTTCCCTATTTATCTAATCTAGCTGTTCATCCTCAATATCGTCGTCATGGTGTAGCTTCTGGTCTTATTCTTGGCTGTGAACAAATATCCCAAACTTGGGGATTTCAAGACTTATATCTCCACGTCCTGGAAAACAACTATCAGGCTAGACAGCTTTATTTCAAGCTGGGATATCGGGTATATAAAACCGAATCCCAGGGGAATATTTTTGTTTTCCATACCTCAAGGCAAATATTTTTGCATAAGCACCTAAGTTCTAGTTCAACTACTTAGTTTTATCTTTTACCTAAATAAAACTAAGTCGTTAAATTTATATGTAATATTTCATCTTCATGAAAACTTCAAAAAAACACTGCCTTATGTTTGAGTAAATTTTAACTAAATCCCCTAAAATAGTGTGATGGCAAATTAGGAAACAACACTTAATATCTCAATTACTTAGACTGATAGGGAAGTCTAGAAACATTGCGTAAAATTTGGAGAAAAGTTGCAAAAACATGGATAGCGAACAGCGGCGACGCTACCAGGAATCTATCATATCGACATCTTGCCCCAAAACTAGTTTCCTTGACTATACTGCCATGATAGATGGAACTGGGCAAATACTCGACTCCTCGGACATAGTAAATCTCCTCAAGAGTGGTAAACTTTTCATTGTTAGTCAAAAGCGAAACGGTTTAATAGTTTTCAAACGCTATTATGCGGAGTTTGCAGGTCCTGGAGCTATTGTTGGTGGGGACTATGACCGTGATTGTCAAGGAGCGATACCTATAGGAAATTTCTCCCTCTCAATTACTAGCTCAGATGAATATGAGAAGCGCCGTACAGCATATTTACTTAGACGGCAATGGGTTGTGTTTATTCAGGGAATTACCAGGATTGAAAACCCTGTAAAACGAGTCAGAGTAATTATCAATCAATTTAAGGAATTCTTTCCAGCAGAACCAGAATTAGTTACTCAATTACCAGATATAGCATTTGCTATGTTAGTGGGAGTGCTACCACAAACGGTAGCTATGGTGCGCCGTTTGGATAGTGATTTAGACGATCTTGATTAACAAGAATTAATATTCCAGTTCTATTCCAGTTCTATAGTAGAAAACTCAATATTTATTATCATTAATGTCCTAGTTGTGAAATAGCAATTTTCATCCGCTCTATTGTGCGGAAATTCTCTACCGGAGTTCCTACAGTAATTCTGATCCCACTAGGAAGCAATCTGACAAGACTACCCTGCTGTTTAAGTGATTGGTGAAGATGATTGAGAACAACATCTTGAGGACGATCGCAATTTGTCCTCACACGCAAGTAAATAAAGTTAGTAGTACTGGCTTTAATATCTAACATAGTATGCGATGATAGAGCTTCGATCAGACTATCTCTTTGACTGAGGGTTTGGGGAATTGAACTCAGTAGAAAATTTCTATTTTGTAAGGCTGTCAGAGCAGTAATGATAGAAAAGCTAGGAAGATTGTAAGGTAAACGGATTTTTTCTAGAATAGCGATCGCCTGAGGATGTCCGACACAATAGCCAACACGCATAGCTGCTAACCGGAAAGCTTTAGAAAAGGTTCGTAGCACTACCCAATTAGGGTGTTGGACAAGTTCACCTACTAGAGTAGTTTGGCTGAATTCAAAGTAGGCTTCGTCAATTACAACCAAAATATTTGCGGGTATTTTCCTCAGCCATGACTTTTCTGCGTCAGTTAAACAATTTGCTGTGGGAGAATTAGGGTGAACGACAAAAACTGCTCGTACTGGTAAATCCTGTAAGCTCTCAATCGCCTGTTGTGCAGATGTTAAATCAATCACAAAACTATCTTCATCCCTATCTATCGTCACAACAGGAATACCGAGAGTGTGGGCTAAAATCGCGTACATCGAAAACGTCGGGCGCGTCACTAAAATGCTGCTCTTTTCGCCTAGACATGTGGCGATTAATAAAGACCGGATCAGTTCATCTGAACCATTACCTAGAGAAATATTCGCACTGGTTAACAAATTACTTGATAAACCAGCAGACTCATGTACATAATCAACGATCGCCTGCTTGAGATTTTCATGTCCACCATCAGGATAGCGATTGGTTTCAATAACTTGTTGGTAAACCTCAGCTAATTTTGCTTTAATATCTGGAGGTAAATCATCAGGACTTTCATTAGTATCTAGACGGTCAAAATGATTTGCGACTGGTGCTGCTGTTTGGTTGCTAGGGTGAGCTTTATAAGCGTTAAATTGAGCTAAATCGGCACGGATGAAGGGGAGCATAGTTTTAGAATATCGAGTATCGATGAGGGATTTATCGCATCGTGACGAATTCTTCTGCTGATGAAGGATGAATACCAACAGTTGCGTCAAAGTCTTTTTTAGTAGCTCCCATTTTAACAGCGATCGCTACACCTTGAATAATCTCTGCTGCATGATCTCCTACCATATGAGCACCCAGCACTTTATCACTATGAACATCTACCACCAATTTCATCATCGTTTTTTCCTGCTTACCAGGTAAAACATAGTACATAGGACGAAACTGGGTGCGATAAGTCTTCACAGCATCTTCACCAAACTGTTTTTTTGCTTGAGCTTCTGTTAAGCCTACAGTAGCGGCTTCAGGATGAGTAAATATAGCGGTAGGAACATTTTCATGGCTCAATGAGCGCTGATGATGACCAAATTCACTATCCGCGAAAGCACGACCTTCACCAATGGCGACAGGAGTTAAATTTATCCGGTCTGTTACATCTCCAACCGCGAAGATATTTGGTTGACTAGTTTGGCTGAATTCATTTACAGCAATAGCACTCGCTATACTGTATCCTGGTCCTGTTAAAGAAGATGTGACTAAATCAACTCCCACATTTTCTAAACCCAGGCCATCAACATTGGGCATTCTACCAATCGCCACTAAAAGCTGGTCAACAATTATGGATTCTTCATCCTCTCTAGAAAAATTCAATTTCAGTCCCAGTGGTACTTTCTCGACTGACTTAACCAGACTATTTTTAATTGTCCGAATCCCATGATCGTTCATCCCTGTTTGAATAGTTGTGCGGATATCTTGGTCGAAACCATTTAAAATTAATTCTCCACGGATAATCTGTGTAACTTCAGAACCCAGACCCCGCATAATACAAGCAAATTCTGAGCCAATATAACCAGAGCCAATAATAGCAATATGTTTGGGTAAAGCTTTCAGGTGAAAGATTTCATTCGAGGTGATACTGTGCTCTAGTCCAGGTATATCTGGTTTGATCGGACGACCACCCACCGCAATCAGAATTTTGTCTGCTGTAAATTTGTTTCCATTGACTTCGATAGTATGGGGGTCAATTAAACTGGCTTTACCCGTAATTAATTCCACACCATTTTTAGCCAGGAGACTAATATGGAGTTCGGACAGTCGGTGGACTTCTTTATCTATAGACGTAATAAAGTGCTCCCAGTCGAATTCCACATTTCCCACTTTCCAGCCATATCCCGCACCCTCTTGGAACTTTGCAGGAAATTGAGAACCATAAACCATGAGTTTCTTCGGTACGCAACCACGGATTACACAAGTACCACCAACTAAATCATTTTCAGCGATCGCTACTTTGGCTCCGTAGCTAGCTGCTCGCTTGGAAGCAGCTAAACCACCAGAACCCGCGCCAATAACAAACAAGTCGTAATCAAAATCCATAAAAATTCACTGCTCTTTATATTGCAAATTATATACTGTTGAATTAATCAACAAAGAACCTACTTCTAAATTAAATCTTTAGATGGTGTAAAGTTTTAGCGCACCCTTGTTGATTTCTCGATCAGCCTTCAAGTATCAATTGAATTAAGTCAGACGCACAAACGGCAAAAGGTCTTTTAAAATAGTTTCATGGTAATGTTCCTGGGGATAATGTCCCACATTATTAAGCTTGATTAATTCAGCATTGGGTGTAGAGTTGACAAAACTTTCGGCTATATCTACAGGTAACCAAGGGTCAATCATTCCCCATTGAATCAAAACTGGTTTTTGCCATTTGGGAAAACCCGATGCGATTTCTCCCATCGCTAATGGGAGTTGGAAATTGCGAATCGTTGCTAGAAGACTACGCCCAGAAGCAGATGTTTTTAAGAATGGTTTGCGATAAATGTCCAAATCTTGATCTTTAATCCGATAACGAGAACCACCTTCCAAAGTCCTGTCAACTAATAATGGATCTTGAGTGATTACTTCTCCGATTAAAGGTAGACCCATTTGTTGAATTTTCCAAGGTACTTTAGCAGTAGAAGAAATCGGCGCGTTTAAAATTACGATATTGGCAATTTTTTCAGGATGCTGTAAAGCATATTGTAAGCCAACAGAACCCAAAAATCCTTGAACAACTAAGGAAAATCGTTCGAGTTTGAGCGCATCAATAAATGCTGCTATAGCTGTAATAAAGGCTGAGGGAGTATAGGTAAAATCACCTTTTTCCGGTTTAGCAGAAAATCCGCAACCAATCCAATCTGGGGCGATCGCTCTTGTCCCTTGATGCGCCAAAGCCGGCAAAATATTTTGCCAGCTATAGCTTTGGGAAACTATACCATGTAGCAATACTACAGGTAATAAGTCGGTTGTCAAGTCAGATCCCACTTCTCGATAGAACCATTCTAGTGAATCTACTGTAATTTTATGTTCTTTAATTGCCACGCTAAATTTTTGACACAATGCTGAATTTCCTCATTATCCTCCAAAATTACGCTTATCTACTGTCCTGGGGGCTAATTATCTGCTGAATCGCCTGGGATGTCGCTGGAGCCAATAAAACACCATTGCGATAATGTCCAGTAGCTAAGACGATATTACTAAAACCGGGTAACTTACCAATAATCGGCGCTGGTCTACCCTCAGGACGAGGACGTAACCCCGACCAAGTGCGGATCACACTGGCTTTAGCTAATTCTGGACAAAAAGCGATCGCCTGTTGTCGCAAAGACTCCAAAAGTTCCTTACTGGGAGGAATATCATTTCCGTTAGTGGGAAATTCCACAGTTGCGCCCACCCAATAATCACGTCCACCCACAGGAACAATATGCACATCATTCCCAGTAATGACTGGTTGAAAGTCAGGATTTCCTAAGATATGTCCTAAACTGAGATATAACGCTTGACCTAAAACTGGGCGGATATCAACCATCTGGTCTAACTGAGCAATAAGTGAAGTAGAACCTAACCCAGCAGAAACAATAAACCAGTCAGCAGTAACTTTACCTGTGGTAGTTTCGATAAAATTGCATTTTTGATAATCTTCAAATTCCGTCTTTTCTGGAGGAATCCCTATTCCTGTAACAGACACATTAAAATTAAAATTAACGCCTTTACGTTGAGCAGCATCTACCAAAGCCAATGTTAAAGCAGTAGGATTTAGCTGATAGTCTTGGGGAGAATATACAGCCCCCGTAATCTTGGGGTGGTCGATTTGCGGACAAAATTTACGTAATTGCTCAATATCCCAAATTTCCAACTTCCAACCTTGAGATTGACGAATTTCCCGCAATTGTTCCCACTCAGATAGAACTTCTACCCCACTCGCTAAAGGATGTTCAGTATCTTCAGACAAAAGTAGCACTATTCCTTGACGGTTAAAAGGAATTTTGCGACCTGTAATCGCTTCAATCTCTGGAATCAAAGTCCCATAACGTTGAATACTGGTTTGGCGCATTTGCCAAGCAGTCCCCTTGACTTTCTGACTAATCACACCCATTAACACACCAAGAGCAGCACCAGTAGAAGCTTGTGCGGGTGATTTGCGGTCAAAAACTGTAATATTTAACCCTGGGACTTGGCTGAGTTCATAGGCGATCATCGCCCCAACTACACCACAACCGATAATTACTACATTCATAACTTGTGAAGAGCAAAAGGTGAAGAATGAGGAGTTTTCTCCTTCACCCTATCACCCGATTACCCTAAATTTTTGTGATTCAGGACGCAGCTGTTTCTCCGAGTTCCAATCCTGGCGCAGGAATCAGGCTGAAGAAATGATTAATATCGCTCACAGCTTTTTTGTAGCTTGTTAAAGCTTTTTCCGTTTGACGCGTCTTAGCAGCTGCATCAATTTGTACTAAATGCTTTAATAAATCTCTGGTAATCTGACGTGCTTTAACTTGATCTTCAGGTACTAGGTTAGGGATAATATAAGTCATATTCAACTTAGCCTCTGTTAGCGGACCGTGAATGAAATTTCCCACATCTATCCACTCGCCAGTTTTAATCAGGGTTTTCAACTCTTGTGAGCGATCGCGCACAACTTGAATATCTGAGATATATGTCTGAATTTTTGCTACTTGATCGGCTGTGTAAGATGGAGGTGGAGTCGCCACAGTAGGACCACCACAACTAATCAAAAATGTAGCTAATAATACGAGAATGAATGAAAAAATCGAGCTTTGACGCACCATAACCAAAGGATGAAATGAATATTTGTGATTGATTAATAGTGTCATTCTAGATCGCAAATGTAATTTCCGAGGCTGGTTAGCCAGGATTTTTGAGGAAAATAGCCGAAATGGGGGTTTATCTAGTGAACGCATCTGAACAAGCCACAAATCTAGAACTTGCTAGCAAGATTGCTACTGTAGTTAATTTATTTAAATCTGAATTTCCTGATGTTAAATCTGACCTGAAACCTTGGAAAAATGATCCAGCAACCAGAAAATTAGTTGACCCAGATTCTATAGATATTGGCTTCCATTTTCCCGGAATTAGTAAATCTTGGCAAAGTCGCAGCGTTTTAATTCAAATCCGTTTTTATCAAGACCCCATAAATCATCACCGTCGAGCCATCGGGATGGAAGTATCTGGATATGATCATCGGGGCGAAGTTTGGCGACTTTCGACGGTAGAAAAATGGATTTTTTGTGGGGAGTCTGTACCTTCAGCAGAAGTTGAGGAAAAACTCAAACAGCTTTGTCGGCAAATTCTCACTGTTTTTAATGGTGGAGAAGCTGGAAATGTTTCTTCATAGTTTCTTTATAGAGGACTCCTATAGTATCTTTATGGTAAGTATCTAACTTTCAAGTAAGTACTTCTCAGAACGCTCAATCTGTGGCAAAATTGAATAATACCAGAATATCTTA
>Ga0116228_10005113_pt1 | contig 11678 bp, 11 predicted proteins | sample S1TSphfallax_2_FD_89694 | JGI IMG/M metagenome (GOLD analysis project Ga0116228, IMG submission 89694) | Host-associated microbial communities from peat moss isolated from Minnesota, USA - S1T2_Fc - Sphagnum fallax MG | ecosystem: Host-associated > Plants > Peat moss > Unclassified | place...
CCTTTACCACCACTTCCTTTCGACTCCCCTCCCCACATTCTTCCCAAACACAACCAGACCAAAAAAAAAAAAAAAAAAAACAAAAAAAAAAAAAAGAAAAAAAAAAAAAAAAAAAAAAACTAAAAAGAAAAAGAAAATCGCTGACAGATCCAAACAACAGCAACCTTCAGGCCAGAGAGAAGCCACAACCAGAAAGAACAAGCAGAGAAAGCGCGGACAAACAAGACACAGAGAGACACTAGCAAAAACACAGAAAATGGCTTCCTCGCGAGCAAAAGAAAGTGCGAAGGGGGCGGGGAGTGACGGAAGGAGGGAGAGAGACGAAGTAAATAGTCAAAACCTACAAATCACTGCCTTCTAACTTACCTACTTTAACTTTTTAACCTTGTTCATCCATCCACGAAGCTTGACCTGGGTATAAATAATCCTGACCTAATCGACTTCTGTAGAAGACCATGGTAGACAGCCCCGACACAAGTAATGAATATCATGGATGAATATCATCCATGAAGTCATCATTTTCACTCCGAAACTTTATTTGCTTTTTTTTTCAAAATACAAAATGAAATTAGGATTAGGGTTTGGTGACATCTCGGGGAGTGAGCGCGCGAGAGAGACGAAGACGAAGACGAAGACGGAGAAGAAGGAATCGCGGCGGCAGCACAGGAGGACGATCCAGAGGTGCGTGCGACGGGATTTTGGGCCAGGAAGGATGAGCGGGAAGGGTGGAGGCGGTGTGGCGAAGTTGGGGTCAGTGGCAGCTGCTGCTGCTGCTGCTCCTCCTCCGTCTTCTTCTTGGTCTGTATGGGAATCGTTGGTGAGATCCGTGAGCAATTTCCGTCTGAAGACCAAACAGCAGGAGCTCCTGTTGCGAGTGAGTGTGCTTGTGCTGATCTATATATTGGCATTCGCTACTCGTCTTTTCAGTGTGCTGCGGTATGAGAGTGTGATCCATGAGTTCGATCCCTACTTCAACTACCGGACGACTTTGTACTTGACGCAGAAGGGGTTTTATGAGTTCTGGAACTGGTTCGATTATGAGACATGGTATCCTCTTGGTCGTATCATCGGAGGTACATTGTATCCTGGGCTTATGGTTACAGCTGCTTTTATGTACTGGACGTTGCGCTTCTTTACGTTCGCGGTTCATATCAAGGATGTTTGCGTCCTCACGGCACCGTTTTTCGCTTCCAATACGGCCATCGTCGCCTACTTCTTTGGCAAGGAGCTCAGGGATCGAGGGACAGGTCTCGTCGCCGCTATCTTTATGGCCATATGTCCCGGTTATATCTCCCGCTCTGTGGCAGGGTCGTATGACAACGAAGGAGTGGCAATCTTTGCTCTGGTTCTCACTTTCTATTTGTTTGTAAAGGCTGTAAACACAGGCTCGCTTGCATGGTCTGTAGCTTCAGCATTTGCCTATTTCTACATGGTGTCTGCCTGGGGGGGCTACATTTTCATCATTAACCTGATACCCATCTATGTGATAGTGCTCCTTGTGACGGGCCGCTACTCAATGCGACTCTACATTGCTTACAACACTCTTTACATCCTAGGCATGCTTCTGGCAATGCAGATTCGGTTTGTAGGTTTTCAGCATGTGCAGTCAGGAGAGCACATGGCAGCTTTGGGAGTTTTCTTCTTAATGCAGGTAATTAAAATGCTCTCAACTAAACCCTAAACCATCTGTGTTTCTCCTGTGAAAACCCATTCCTTTTGCTCATTGAAGTTGTTAAGTCTCTTGTGTCTTCTGCCATCCAGGCAGCTTCTAAGAGGCAATTTGAGATGTAACTCAACTTTATCCTTGCAGTCCAACCCTCAATAGTGAGCTCATTGAGGACTTTCCCTGTAGAAATTCTGTGATAGATTCCCCATAGAAGTTCTGTTTTCTGTTTGAGAGCTGCAATGACTTTGATGCTCTTCAGTGAGTTCTTGTGGGTCAGAGATGTGTGTGAACTTCGGACCCGTTTTGAACTTTTTAAATTTGAGCTACAGAGATGTGGGACCCACGTGCAGCTTTAGTTGCAGGCAAAGAGGTGATCATTGTGGCAACCTTTGTGAGTGCAGGTATTCTATTTCATTGATTGGGTTAGACACCAGCTTGCGGACCCTAAACTGTTTCAAGCCTTTCTCAAGACTACAGTTATTGCAGCAGTTGGTGTGGGAGGTTTGGCCCTTGTGGTGGGTATGGCAACAGGCTATATTTCTCCATGGACAGGCCGATTCTACTCACTCCTAGACCCAACTTATGCAAAGGACCATATCCCAATCATCGCGTCTGTGTCTGAGCACCAGCCAACCTCATGGTCTTCCTTCATGTTTGACTTCCACATCCTTTTAATCCTTTTCCCTGCAGGCCTGTACTTTTGCTTCAAGAAACTCAATGATGCAACCATCTTCATCATCATCTATGGTATGACCAGTTTATATTTTGCGGGTGTTATGGTCCGTCTTATTTTGGTAGCCACTCCAGCTGTCTGCTTGATCAGTGCAGTTGCTGTGTCAGCTACTCTCAAGAACCTATCAGTGCTATACAGGGAGAAGGCCCCAGCTGTTACTTCAGCCAAGACTTCAGCAAGTCAGAAAGCTTCAGCAAAGGTGATTGCAATGGAGATGTTTTCCATTCCTGTATTCTGATCATGTGAAGTAACAATGGTGTTATTATTGCGAGTTCCACATGGATACTAATTCTAGCAGTTCTGTGGTGCCAAATGCTTGTTGCAGAGTGGGATTGACCAGAAGTTGCCCTTCCAACAAGAAGGATCGCTCCTATTGGTGTTGGGCAGTCTCTACCTATTAGTGAATTTTGTTTTCCACTGCACATGGGTGACATCAGAGGCCTATTCATCCCCATCAATAGTACTGGCAGCTCGCCAATCGAATGGTGATCGTGTCATTTTCGATGACTTTCGTGAAGCCTATTTCTGGTTGCGGCACAACACTCCTCCTGACGCCAAGGTTATGTCGTGGTGGGATTATGGGTACCAGATCACAGCGATGGCAAACCGGACTGTGATTGTGGATAATAACACTTGGAATAACACACACATTGCAACTGTCGGGCGGGCAATGTCTTCCTATGAGGATGAAGCTTATGAGATTATGAAGGAGCTGGACGTGGACTATGTACTAGTAGTATTTGGGGGTGTGACAGGATACTCCTCGGATGATATAAACAAGTCAGTGGTTGAGAAACCTAAGTCCATTGCTTGAATTGCTGACTGTTTGTTGTTGGACTGTTTCCTTAGCCAAGTGCTACAATTTGCAGCTTCAACTGTCCTTGTTTTTTGAGTATGGGTTTTGGTGGTTGACTTTGCAGGTTTCTTTGGATGGTTCGAATAGGAGGGGGTGTGTTTCCTATTATCAAGGAACAAGATTACCTCAATAATGGGGAATATCGAGTTGACAGCCAAGCAGCTCCCAAAATGCTCCAATGCTTAATGTAATGATGCTGTTATTCCATTATCTGCTTTGTGTCACTAGTTAGCAGAATGTTATTAGATACTTGTATGTATACATCTGTATCCTGTGCAAAAGTCCATTATATCAACAGTACATATATGAATAGAGAGATGAGGGATAATTTCCAACATTCTATTTTTTTCTTTCTTGTGCAGGTACAAGCTGTGTTACTACAGGTTTGGAGAAATAAACACTGAATACGGCCGACCTACGGGGTAGGGTCACTTTTGCTCAGAAAGAGTGCCTGTGTCATTTGCATTCACCATGCATGGTTTCCTGGAGCCTTGCAGAGTGTTGTTATTTGAATATATATGAAACTCCCTTCTACTTTCTCTTCACAGCCAATTACTTGTTAAAATGGTACAGATCCAAACTAATTAAGATGGTCCCACTGAAATTGTTTTGGTCCTGGCATCGCTGCAGATGGGATCGTGCTCGTGGAATAGAAATTGGAAACAAGGATGTGGAACTGGAGTACCTGGAAGAGGCCTTCACCACATCAAACTGGATTGTCCGCATTTACAAAGTCAAGCCTTCTGCAAACCGACGGTGATGTACCATCATTACAACATTGTGCTTTTTTCTCAGCATGTAGCCCCCGAGCTCCTCTTCTTGAATAATTTAACTGATGAGGGAACCCTGGCATGGTATGGTTTTTGGCGACAGAATTGTATGTTTGAATTCAAGTATAGCTTTCCAGAGAACTGAGCCACTTTGAAACATGTGAGAAAACTACCTACTGGGTAGACTAAGCGGGAGTATCAGAGAATAGAAAGTTCTGTAATGTGAAAGGTGAATGACTACTGAGTCACTATTAAAACAATGTCATCTCTTGGTTAAAACATATTCTCTCATGGAAAACTGAATCATTGAACTCACATGTGGCACACCATGAATTATTGAAAGCCCACCATGAAACAGTAACATCTAAGGTACTAAAAGTCACTGGAACTACCTGCGAATGTCTCCATACAGAAATGTTAGTTTGATTTTTCCTTGGACATATATGTTCCAGATGAATGTTACAATCAGTACAGAAAATGGCCTCTACCAGTAATCTTCTCACAAGTAACTACAGCTTTGCATTGAACTCCAGAAAATGTCACTATGCAGCCCAAAACAAAGCAAAAAATCTATAGAATGAAAAAAGCCATGACCAGGCAGGCCTTCCAATTAGCCTTCAACTAACAGGATATGAGACTTGATCAGGTACTGGTTCCCATGAAGCTTGCTGTTTATGCAGCTTGAACATTTGGAAGGATGACTCCAGAGCCTGGAATAGTTGTAAAACTTGTGTAAAACAAAGTGAAAAAATTAGTATCAGACACGGAAAAGATAGCGCAGGTCCTCAACAGTAAGACGGTTTTTCTGCTCGCCTACATCATTTTCTCCAAAAGCTGAGGACACAATCTGGCGTTTCCGTTCCTGCTATGTGTCAACCCAAACCCCACCCCAAATGAAACTTAGAAACCAAGCTAGCCTGGAAGAATTCTTGAGCACAAAATTCTTCACTGAATTTGAGATATCAGTAGTTGCTTGGTGGGATGAGGGACTGTGTGTACATGCCTGCAGTGCCAAGATGCGGTCCTCAATTGTGTTTTTCACTGTGAACCGTGAGACATTGACAGCACGTGTCTGACCGATGCGGTGAGCTCGATCAATGGCCTGGTCTTCTGTTGTAGGGTTCCACCATACATCCAGAAGCAGAACATGACAAGCAGACACCATGTTCAAACCCAAGCTTGCAGCCTTCAGAGACATTATCATTACTGTGACCTGCCATGACAAAGAAACAATTAGAAATGCCTTCAATTCACTTGAACCAACTCCAAAAAGGGGCAAAGGGCTCAACTCCCAAGAGCTTCATAGGATCAGCCATTTTTGCAGATGTTCACAATATATATCTCTGGCACTCCAGAGAAAACTCCACAATAACATGTTTGAAGGAAACAATCGTGTCAGTTCAAGCAAAACTAAGATGAACAAGACAAGAATGGGTGCAGTCATAACTTTATGAGTGTCACTCACAAAGAATCAGACCATCACCTTCATCATGAACAGCAGTGACTTGCTACCACACTCCCACTGACTTCACTGGGTCCTGATAAGTATAAAAGTATCTGCTGACAATTTCGGGCCAATGCACTCAACACAACGACTCAGTGTTGGCTGCACTCAAGTGATATAGCTAACACAATAAGTCAGTAGTATTCTCATTCGGGCTGCAACAAGCTTGTGAGGGTATGCTTCATTTCATTTCAGCTTGTTGCTGCACAAGCAAGCATCTAGATATGTTCCAAATAGAGGATATATGCATAAGCAAGTGGTTTGGCCTAGCACGCCCTGTACATGCTCACAATGCATACACATAACAGACCTCAGGGCGTGTATTGAAATCGGAGACAGCACGATCCCTAGCCAAGACAGACATGGTGCCATCAAGCCTGCGGTAGCAGAAGCCAGCCTGCTTCAATGGAACCTCCAAAAGATCCAGCATGCTGGTCCACTGTGAAAAAACTATTGCCTTCTCAGTTGAGTCAACCATCTGTCTCACTGGTCCTAAAGGCAGCTCTGATGTGACATCCGTGATGGCAGATGACTCCTTCACATCAAGCTGCTTGTCTGGTTCAAGTGATAGAAAGGGGTCTGTGCCTTTGACCAGCTTTCCATCCTCCACAAGCACATTCACCTTGGGTAGGGCCTGCAGGGTGCTCACCACCGCATCTATTTTGGATGATGTATTCCATATATGCTCTTCTTCCTCCTCCACACTTTCCAACCCATTCCTAGATCCAACCACCAGTCTGTGCTCATCCACACTGGTGCTGCTTCCACTCTCTAACCCACCATCCCTCAGAGCTGCAAGCGAGTAGATCAATGAAGCATTAAGAGCACGCTGACATTTAGGAGACCTGCATGAAGTGTCATCCCTGTTGGCAAACTGATCTGAAATGCACTGTCTGCAGAAGACATGTCTGCATATACTTACAACTGGATCCTCTGGAGCATCCTGCATAGATGCCAAATTCCTGTAAGATATTCTGGTCCTGCATTACCTTGCAGATGTTTCATAAAGAGAAACACTAAAGAAATCACACCTTGCATTCAAATGACTCCTTGAAATTTATTGTGCTGTTGTAATTTGCATCAGATTGAATGCCAACACAAATACAAATAACACCCAGTGCAACTCTGTGCATAGTACTTGAACAATGAAGAAGAGCACCTGACAAATGACACAAATAGCCATGTCACCATCCAAGTATTTGATCAAGTCCAAACGTTGAGCAACAGACAGTTTCTGCACACTATCCACAGCAGTTGTCTGAGCAGTTTGTGTCTTGTTGCACTTCTTGACAAGCATGGGATGATCACAAGCCTGGCGTAAACGCAGAAGCATCCACAAAATGTTCACATAATTGCTCTGAACTGTTCCAGCAGCTGCATAAACCTGCACTCCAACATCCAAATTCCCAGCATTAAGTTCCAGTCCCATATTTTACCCTACACATAACATCTAGGACTTTCTAGTACAACTATACCAACCAAGCCCTTGTCCCTACTATGCACCTGAAATTGTGCTCGTGATTCAGCCTCAAGCTTTGTGTAAAATGAACGTTCCTCCAGACTGAATTCCGCCTGCTTCAGTTTGACAATTCTTGGAGGCAGCTTTACTATGGGCTGTCCATCAATGAGAGAGGCTGCATTGAGATGGCAACACCACATTGTCATAGCTAGCAAAATTTGTATTCACAACTGTCCTCGTATCACAGACTACACAATGTCATCAGAACAGAAGCACACCTGGTCATTGGGCACTACACTCACACCATAATGACAAGAAAGTCAAAAGTCTGCTGCCAACTAAATGACAGAGACTGGTGCAGGCCAATAAACCAATTGATTGTTCTGCAAAAGAATTCTTGCAATTCACACACAGAAGATGATGAGGAACCTACTTAAGACATTCATCAATCACAAATAAATAGTGTAAGTTCTCACTCTTAGTACGCCGTAACACAACAGGTTTCAGAATGGCTTGAAGCCTTCGGTAGCCCTCTGTTGGTGTTCTGGAAATTGGGTCTTTTATGTCAAAGCAGAATTTCTTGTATGCATCCCAAGGAAAGTATCTCAAAAAACGGAAGTAGCTGAAAAGGTCATCAACAGAGTTCTGTATAGGTGTTCCACTTAGACACCACCTCCTCTTGGCACGAAGACCCCATGTTGCACGAGCAACCTGAGTCCTACAGTTTTTAATACTTTGAGCCTCATCTAAGACAACCCTGAACCAAGCTACACGGGCCAGGGGACCTGCATCTGAAGGAACTGAAGAATCATTTCGCCCCTCTGTAAGCCTTTCATGACTCTTGCTTTTCCCCTTCTTGGCTTTCTCTGCCTTCTCCTTCTTAGGCTTAGCAAAAGGAACAAACCCATAGTCAAAAGCATCCCTTTTGTCCTCATCCTTTTCCTTCCCATCAGGTACTGGCTGCTTAGGAACCTCCATGCTCACAATTGAGTATGTAGATAGAACCAAATCATACTTGGCAAGCTCTTGTGGATCCTTGGTTCGGTTGCTTCCATGGTAAATCAGAACTGTCAGGTCAGCTGCTGCAGTAACTTTATCATGTACCTCTTGTGCCCACTGTCGCAATACACTTGTTGGACACACAACTAATGTTCCAGCAGCAGGCCTGCCTTTGCTAAATAATTGTGAATCATATTGTTGGCTGCCACTGCCATTTGCACTTGACATCTGAACTGCCCCATTTCTAACTCCTGGCTTCTCCTGGGTGCCTTGTTTCTTCACCACTGACTGATCATCTTCATCATCTACAAGATCTACAGTAGAATGTTCAACCTTTGAAACCTTTTGATCTCTCATGTCTTGTTTGTCAATTGGAGCCCTATTCTTCAAAATAAGGGCAATTGTAGAGATTGTTTTCCCAAGACCCTGACATAAGAATCAACCAACAGGAAAGTCTTATTACAACAGTTATGGAAACCCTGTTGCATGGGCTGAGACAAGGAACAGGGTTGCCAATGATCAAAAGCTTCTGAAAATAGGCATGATATGCTTAATGGTGGAGACAAGAAAAGAGAATATGGTCAGTACAACACATGCAGGTGAAGCAGGAAAAATTACCTGGTCATCTGCCAGAATACCTCCACAAGGGTCCTGCCTTCCACTCTCCCTCTTCTGCATCCAAGAAAGTGCTATCTTCTGCATGATGATCACACATGCACCAATCAGCTCTCTACATAGCCCATCCAACAGAAAAAAGTTCCAACTATCACAAGTTCTACAAAAGCCATGTTGGGTACACAAGCCAAAAAGTGACAAGATCAGAACAACATGACTGCTCTGGGCACCAATGCCTTGATTACCTGATGCTTCAGGAGTGGCATAGCCAAGAGGCCTTTATCCGGAGTAGTTTCCTCCCTTTCATCTGCCAATGAAAAAGCCTGAAAGTACAGACACAAAGTAATGAGGCTGCCATAATTTCACAATAGGCAGACTTATCTTGATGATGCTTCTTGATTTGTTCATATGAGATCAGCCTACAAAAGAAACTGAATACCAGAAATATTAATGTTCCAGCATCTTTGACATTCAAGATGCTTGTTTGATGGAATCCACCTGTAAAACAGCTTGATATGCCATCTCCTCGCTTCTCTTTAAATTTGCAGCTTCGAAAGAGCCAATTCCAACTTGGGCTCCATTAGGAATATTTAATGTTGAACCCCCCAACGTGGGAGGCAGAACCCTAGGTACACCTCTATCAGTTGAGGTGCTTGTTTCTGCAGCACCACTCCTCTCTGTAACATAGCTAATCTTTCTAAAAGTCCCTGCATTCTCTCGTGCCTCAATTTGGGGTACCCTTCTAATGGAACTTGCATGATCCCAATGATCTAACCGAGTTGGAAACTTATAAGGGTTTGGATTCCAGGCAGGTGTCTTGATGGTCAGAGATGATGACTCAGCCCCAGAATTTTTGAGAAAAGAGGGAGTAAGAGATTGGCCGCCAGATTGTTGTTGAGTGGTCCACATTACAGAAGCAGAAGGCCAGTTTACAACTGAGAGCTCTCGCATTCGTTTGGGTGCAGCTCTGCCCCAGTTTGGCAATTTTCGCTTCAAAGTCAAGGAGTCAATTTCCTGCAGTGAAGACTGTGGTTCCTCATCTCCACTGCTATCACTAGCAGTGAGGTCAACAATGGGATGGTGATCACCTGTGTCAACACCTAAAAGTCCAAGATTTGTTCCATTGCTGTGGATCTGCCCAAGAGAAGAGTGCTGTCCAATTCCACTGTCGATATCATTTCCGTTTCGCATGGCAACAGGGGAACGTGAACACGACACACTGGTTCTGGATGCATCGGGTGACACTGAGGGTCATGCAATTTACAGCAAGCTCAACATCATTTCTCTGCCTCAAATTGTCATAGTCATTTCTACCCAGTTTCTGACAGAAAATGCAATAAGTACTCTTGATGACTTTCCCTACAGAGAGACAACCTTGACCTCCTTGGTAGAACTGTGTTCAAGCCCTAGAATTGGCAAGGTCTCTGAGGATATCCACCAAAGGCAGCTATGAATAGGAGAAAGAAAAAGAAGGAATACACCAACAAAAAAATCCTACTATAGTTCTTAAACAATTACCCCAAAAATATGTCTTGCAGAGCATTGCAACCCCCCGCCCACCCACAACTTGGATGATGGGACACTAATCTCACCTTCTCCACTTGCATCCAGATCAGGTGCCCAAGACTGCTGCTGCACCGTGGAGATTGAGGATGGAGCAGCAGGCAAGCTTTCTTGATGGATGGCCTCGGACACTGCAGTTGCATGTGGAGTGAGTTCTTGTTCCTGCTGCTGGTGGGATTTCTGCCCCAAGGAAAAAAGCCTCTTGCTTTGCAGCTGACAAAACAAAAGCCCACCCCCCCCCAAAAAAAAGGAAAAAAACCCTAATCAGCTCTCTGGAGAGAGTTACTGATCCAAGGGCACTACAATGTCTGCCCTGCACCATTCAAGAAAACCTGAGGAGGACACAAAATCCTAACCCAAAGTACTTGTGCAATCTAACGTAAAGGGATGCTGCAACAGGGGTTTAGGGTTACCCAAAGGTTACCAGGAGTGGAGGGGAAAGTTGAGGAGGTTCTTCCCTCAGTAGCTCCAGTAATTCATCAAAGCCCATGTCCACAGCCTCCTCCAAAAGCTCTGGCTCTTCTTCTTCTTTCTCCCTATCTTCATGATTGAACATTTCTGCAGCTGGTGCCGCTGCCTTCAGTTCTCTGTGCACTACTTCCCCTTCCTCAATTCCAACCGAAACCTCGTATTCTCAAGTCTCCTACAATACTCACAAACCTTTGCCACTTGCCCTACTTGATGCCCCCGGTCCAAAAACTGGACTTCTTGCGCTGTTCCTCCTCCTCCTGCTGCTGCTCCTCCTCCCTTCCGGGACATCTCCCTTCTCTGGCCTGCTGCTTAGAAATGACATCTCCATGGTTCAGATTCATGACTGTGTGTGTGTGTGTGCTGAAGCTGTAACACATGCAAGGGAAGTGACAGCCGTGAAATTCTCTAGCAATCTTTCGTTGAAGAAGCTTGAAGATCGACAGAAAGTCAGATGAGAATTATCCTCCTCTTACACCTGGAAATCTGGTTGCAAATCACAAATCTGGAACACACACACTCTCAGAGGTAGCAGAAAATCGGAGAGGTTCTTCTTTCCACCAGCAGTAGATCTCTCAGCGGTGAAGTACGTGAGAGCAAGCGATGGGCAAGGGACTCAAACCCTTGAGCTAGAGCTCTCTCTCATGCAAACTACCAAGAAACCCTTCACTGAAGAAAAGACCGAAGAAAAAACAACAAACAAACACAAACCCACACACACACACACACACACTGACGGACTTTCTCTCCAAAGCAACAAAAAACAAAACACGGGACTGTTGCAGAGGATTCCGTCAGAGAAAATTGTGCATCTCCTCAAGCATCATCGCGAATTGCTGCTCCAGGGGGGAACTCTTGAAAAAACAAAAGAAGGAAGATCCTCTTGTGAACGTCGTAGGAGATAACAACCTCCTGGTCCATACGAATCATGGATATCCTCCGCGACGAAGAACATCTTCTCCGCGAGATTCTTGATCATCGAAATGGTTCTTTGAACCTCCACCGCAACTCCACCTCGCCACCCAAGAGAGCTAAAAACCGCGAA
>Ga0116228_10005116_pt1 | contig 11675 bp, 10 predicted proteins | sample S1TSphfallax_2_FD_89694 | JGI IMG/M metagenome (GOLD analysis project Ga0116228, IMG submission 89694) | Host-associated microbial communities from peat moss isolated from Minnesota, USA - S1T2_Fc - Sphagnum fallax MG | ecosystem: Host-associated > Plants > Peat moss > Unclassified | place...
CCATGATGAGATTTCTCATTGGTTTGCATGGAAATTCTATTCCTAAAATTGGCTGCCACTATTGTTGGCCCAGACTAAATAGCCCTTCCTAAGAACACCTTACCTAATCTACTTCCATAACATTGGACCATCACATGTGCACCACCACCCACCATTCAACCACCAGGTTTAGTTTATTGTGGGTATCATGGGTCAGACATGGAACAATACTGAGGATCCATGTAGTCATCAAAACCCCATGTGGATGTCTTAGGTCAGACCTAGAACCTCTATAGTGGAGGGTCAACTGGTCATCAAAACCCCATTTGGGAATCTGGAGTCAACACTTTGGGCTTCAACAATGTTGCCATTGTAATAATAGGCATTTTTAAAAATAAAATAAAATGACCATGTTGGAAATGGATGCAAATTTATGTTCTAGAGTCAAAATTCATCATAACCATGGTTAATTAGCAAAATTAAATATTATTTTAATTAGCTCATGATAATAATAAAAAGATGTGAACGAGTTTTTCCCCTAATGACCACAACAATAACCCACCCAATTTCATACCCGCCCAAATCCTTGATTATTGACGATGGGTCACAATTGTTGTGCTTTGGGACCCCCCTACTTTGTGTACTTTATAAGAACCAAAGTATATCCAACCTCGTATCCGAATCATCCACTATTGACCATGGGTTTAATTATAATAGGGGTTTTGTTATTTTTTAAAAATTAGGTATAATTAAGATTTGCTAGTCAAAAAAGAAAAACGAAAGGGGCAAAAAAAAAAAAAAACTAGCTTGAAAGAGGGAAAATATTTCAACCAAAAAAAATAGAATACATATTTATTTCACCAATGGCTTGGATTTATGATCTATTTTATGCTAGGGTCAAATATGGTTCATCAAATAATATTTAAAATAGTGAAATGAATTTTCATGGAAAGACGAAGCTAATAAGGTGTTCAAAACCATCATAATTTAATCACGGGCTACAATCTTAATAATTTCACTCATGAGTCCTTATATGACAATATCATAGTAGATCATGAAAATTTTATAAATTCCAATTAATAAAATAATTATAATAATTTTTATTTTTTTGAAATTTTTATTATTATTTATTTTTGTCTATTTGGACACTGGAAACTGACCCTAGGCTATGGTATTCGTGATCAACGGACACGATGCAAAGATGGAAGCAAATTCATGCAAGAAGTAGGTACTAGGTAGTAGGGCACTAGGTACCATCCCCGAAATTGGGTTTTAAATAAAAAGATTACCAAAAAAAAAAAGAAAACTAAAAGAAACTAAAAATAAAATAATAGGGAGTCTGTAGATCCAACGGCTGGGATGTACTAATCCACGAGGATATCGGACGGTTTCGATTCAATACGGGCGCCACTGCGCTAGATGCTTTGCTAGTGTGCAAAATGGTGTCTGTGTCTCGTGGGGTGTGTTTTGCCGTTGTTGCTGCTCATGCTTCAAGCTCTAGATCGCGTCGGTCCCAGCACGCGATCTGCAGCTCATTTCGAGTTTTGAACTTCTCAACTAGTTCATCTTTGGGATTTTTTTTTAAAAAAATTCAGAACTCCTTTAGAAAATTGTGTTTTATTTTGCTTATTTACTCGTTTATTTGGTTTGGTTTTCTTGGTGGGAGATTTGTGTGTATTTTTCTTTCTAGCTTGCCTGGTGGGATAGTAAGTGCTTTAAGAGCTTGGGGGCCGGGAAGTACTTTTTTCTGGCAGTGAAAGGGTTTGTAGTGGATGTGAAGGGAAACTGAGAAGAAGTGGGGAGGGAGTTGGGAGTTGGATTTTTTTTTTCTTTCTTTGTTTTGTTAGAGAGGTGATGGCGGAGAACAGCGGTAACAGGGAACAGGATCATGAGAGGATCAGGACAGTGTGCGCACAGGTTCCGCTTATCGATGCACACGCACATAACGTGGTGGGACTCGACTCCAACCTGCCTTTCCTTGTTTGCTTGCGGGAAGCTCGCGGCCTGGATGCTGTGCGCCAAAGTCTTGCTTTCCAGGTACTTCCTTTCTTCTTCTTCTTCTTCTTCTCCTTCTTCCCTGCTCTAACTATTTATGTGGACTCCTTCTCCGTAGTCATCAAGCAGGATTTTATTTTTTAAATTTAATTTAAATTTTTTTTCCTGTTGAATGATTCATAAAATCCTTTAGCTTCTGGATCTCCGTTGACGAAATCGGAAGCCAGATTTTTTTCTTTAATATATATATTTGCTGCTAAGACATTAAAAACAGCTGAAGGAATCAGAGATTTGGGATCCGGGTTTTAGGGTTTAGAGCACTCTGGACACTGTGTTCCTTTCTCCCTGTTTTTCATGTGATTGCAAAGATGAGTTTTACCCTGTCCTTGTAAGTGTAGATCAACAGCATTCCCATCATGTGGGTGATGGGAATTGTCAGTGATGGGAATATTTATTTTTTTTAAAAATTTCTTTTGGTGGTTGGTGGAAATGGATTGCAGAGGAGCCTGAAAGAGCTTGCAGTTCTGTATGGCTGTGAGCCAACTTTGGCAGCCATTGAGCAGTACCGACAATCTGTAGGCCTAGAAGCCATCAGCCAGAAGTGTTTTGATGCAGCAAACATTGAGTTTGTGCTGCTGGATGACGGGTTGACTATGGATAAAATGGTGAGCATTGGATGGCATCGAAAGTTTGTTCCAGGTGTTCACAGGCTGCTGTGTATTGAGACAGTTGCTGAAGCAATTCTTAATCAGGTACTTGTGAATGAATTCTCCAGCTTCTTCACAAAAAGAGCAGAGCTCAATCAGCTATCTAGCTATATGCATGATGTGGTTATGTTTTCCAGCACAGCTTTAGCAGATGTTCTGCATTCAAGTAGTCACCAATTCTGCTTAAAGGATATATCCAGAGTGCAGGAGAACTATGAAGGCTTCTCTAGGCCTTGGGCTTAGATGCTTGCTTGTACAGTGACAAGCTAAAAGGAATCAAAGCTTAACCTGACAAGCTTGTTGCAGCTTGAATGAGGATGCTATGGACTTTTTTTCATCAGCTATGTCTCCTGGTCACTCACCAACATCAAGACTGAGTCTTCCCATTGCTTCTGGAAATATGACAGAAACTCAGGACAAAAATGTTAGGATAATGGTTTGCCAGAATTTTGGGCAGGTTACTATATATTTATCTACACTGACATAGTTGGGAGCTGATGAAAGTCTGTCAGTGAGGGAGTCATGGCAGCTTGTCACTGCTGTGCATGGTGAAGATGATGGTCTGACACTTTGTGAGTGACACTCATAGGGTTATGACTGCAGTTGTCATCATCATTGTGCTACTTTCAACATGTGTTTGTGGAGTTTAGTATGTCATAGGTATGCATTATGCTGCAATTTTTCACATTTCAGTTTTACCTTTTCAGTGCTGTCGCTTCTGTTCAATCAATCTGATACACTTGTAACAAAGTGATCATCATATGAGGAGGGTGATGTGAATTTCTCAGCCACAGGGAATCTGAATTTCTTGTAAAAAGTTATCTTGTGCTTGCAACAGGGGATCCAAGCCAACATGAGGTGGACATTGGAAAGTTTTGACCATCGATTCATCTCAACCTTGGATTCATATCCTTTTGTACAGCTTGCTCTCTGTTGGTAGCAGAATACTATTCAAGATGGTTCTTCCATTTAAATTTGTCAGGTGAGGGGGGTCAAAACTGGAATTAGTGACAGTAATTGCATTTAGGGTTCATAATTTCAAGCTTGTAAATCTTTGAATCAGTGATAGTTCCCTCACATGTGTCTTCAACATTTGTAATGATCTTGTGAACAAGAGTGTCTGAAATGAAAATTAAGGACAATATTGGACATGTAAGGGACAAGAGTATGATTTTTCTGACTTGTTTTCTTTAACCTAAAGAGCCATTATCACACTTTCTCAGAAGGTAGTGGCATTCAAGAGCATTGCAGCCTACCGCAGTGGACTGCGTATCAACCCATTGGTTTCAGCTCAAGAATCGGAGGATGCATTGCATGAGAACTTGCGTAAGTTCCATCATATCATGTGTATATATATACAGGTGTATGAATTGCCTAAATAGCACTTTGACACCAAGGTTGAGAGCATGTGTGACTGAGAGCCTCCCATCCTGATACTGCCTCCTTTTTGGAGGTGCATGCTATGCATCTCTGCAATGCTGTTTAACTTTGAGGTTACCGATCCCAAGACTAATTAAGAGTTAAGAGTTAAGAGTTCATTGGGATCTGGTGTGTCCACCTGAGGTAATCTGCAGTTAAATTGCCTAATATATGGTCTTGCAATGTAGCCAAAAGTTGCTTGGCATATGTTTGAATAGCTCTAGGAAATGAAGAGTGATTGCTCTGTCATTAAGTGTCCATGATGGATTTACAAAGGGGACAGTGTTGATGGATTCTTGCTGCTGCAATTTGTTCTGGAAAATCCTCGTGTGGATGCCTGATCATCTTTGGTTCTGGGGTTGTTGACAGGTTGGGGGAGTCCTGTTCGTGTATCAAAGAAGGCCCTTGTTGACTTCATCTTTGTTCGTGCCCTAGAAGTTGCTACACAGCGGGGTATTCCAATGCAGATCCACACAGGGTATGTGGCTCCTTTCTTGGAACAATATGAAATTGGTCTGCATCTCAGCATAGGGCAATCCTATAGGCACTAAGTTGCATTGCACATCAATCTATGAATGCAGTCTGTACTGTACTAGAGTGGGAGATTTGGGACCTGCATGCCATGTATCCCACCTTAACATTATTGAATAGGCAAGCTTTGCCAGGTTCACATGATTAGCCCTGATATTGACCAGCTTTTCTCCAGAAAGGCCTTGGTCTTCTCTTTGAACCCAATGCAAAGCAAAGCTTCTCCATTAGGTGGGTCAAGTTATTTAGCATTGGTAAGAGAGGAGGTGTGGGAAGGTAAAGTAAAGAAGAAGACCATGAAAGCTCCAATGTGTTGTAGATTTGGAGACAAAGACTTGCAGTTGGAGCTTGCAAATCCCCTCCATCTTCGTGCTGTATTGGAGCACTCAACATTTTCTCAGTGTCGTGTGGTGCTGCTGCATGGCTCATACCCTTTCATGCGTGAAGCTTCTTACCTTGCCTGTGTCTATCCCCAGGTACAAGATCAATGTAACATCAACTACATTCTCATAAATTTGGGTGTAATTTGTGTTTAGGCACCTGATTGAATCATGTGTCTTAATGTTTGCTACATTTTGGATTGCTGGAGTTGCAGGTCCATTTGGACTTTGGGTTAGTGGTTCCCAAGTTGAGTGTGCGGGGTATGCGTTGTGCTGTCAGTGACCTTCTGGACTTGGCACCTGTGAATAAGGTACTTTTGGGCTTCAATTTGACTTGAACAAAGAACAGGGATGACAAGATTTTCTGAACATAGACCAGTTTTTCAAACTGAGGCTGGGTAATGTTAGAGTTTGGATGTAGTGCAGAATCTGCTGTAATTATTTTTCCTTGAATGAAATGAACTGTGGGACTTGAAGTGTCTTATATTATATTGGTTATATTGTGCTACAGATCATGTTCAGCACAGATGGCTATGCTTTCCCAGAGACATTCTATCTTGGTATACATCTTCTTCCCTCAGGAGTTATGTATGATTGCATGTTGTGTTTTTGCCTTGCAAGATGTAACTTCATCAACAAAATGGACTGTAACATTGCTTGATATATTTTCAGTTTATGGGTCATGTACGATCAGGAGCCTCTTATTGTGCCAGAACAGTCATCCGGTGCTTATCTTGGTCTAGTTTGTGTCATACTGACGTTGTCAGGTATCTCCACAAGAATACTTTCTTAGATTTGACCGTTACATTTCAGGGGCAAAGTGGTCTCGGGAGATACTTGCTCGTGTTTTGATTGAGGCATTTGATAATGGAGACATGCTACTTGAGGAGGCACTTGCAGCAGCAGATGGAATTTTGGGCCGCAATGCTTTGGAATTCTACAAGTTGGATGGAAGGGATGGATTCTCAGCCTCAACTGACAACTTGACCAAACTACAGCAATCCATCTCAGGCACAAACCTTTTAGTAATGGATCGGGTTCAGTCAATTGCACCAAAGTTGCCACCTTCCATTCAGGATATGCCCAAAATAAATAAATTTGGGAATGGCATGAAGGGTGGGATTTTGAAAGACGAAAAAGATGAGGGTGATTGCAAAGCTGAAGAACAGAGTGTGATAGTTGATATTATTGAACCAAAGACCCCTGTAGATTCCAACCCGGTGAAGCATGTGCGCTTGCTTTTGGCTGATGGATCAGGACAGCGGAGGTGCAGAGTATGTTTCAATACCACATTTAGCTTCTGATAAAGCCTGCGATTCTCTTGGATACACCTTAACAAGCCCCAAAAGGATAGTAGTTGTGAATGACAGAGTGACAGAGTTGTCTTTGTTTGTCTTCTCCTTTTTGTCTATATATTTTTATCTGATTCCTCTGTGCCTGCTCTTTCATTTTTGCAGTTTCCCTCTGTGTTTCCTTTCTTTGACATTGGGGTGGTATCTAGTATTATGGTTGAGCCTTCACAGTGCTTTCAGAATCACATGGAATGTGGATATGATGAAGCAGGTGATTCCATTGGAGAGATTTGAGGGAGTGGTGGTTTCCCATGGGGTAGGCTACACCCAAGCCAGCATGGGCATGACATCATTCTCTGATGTCCCTGCAGCAGATAGTGGGTTATCAGTTGTTGGTGAGATACGGTTGATGCCTGACATGACTACAAAGCGCAGGCTGCCTTGGTAAAACTCTCCTGGCATATCTGCTTGAATTGTACTCTTCTCCTTTTCAATGACCTGAGATGGTGTAGTCTCCTTTGCATGTTGTTGGTAAGTGATTTGTAACCATAGTCAAGTAGGCATACAGAAGAAGTTTTGGATTAATGCATCTTGAAGAGGATGGCTCGATAAATTCATGTGCTAAACATCACAGGTTCATGGAGCATGAGGTGGTGTTGGTTGACATGCATGTGAAACCTGGGGTGCCTTGGCAGTTATGCCCACGAAGCACTCTCCGTCACATCTCCCAGGCTCTTGAGAAAGACTATGGTCTGGTGCGGGGTTTTTCAAACTTCTGCTATCTCAGGCCCGGCCGTGTTTTATCTTTCATCACTTACAGACTTTAAAGTGGTGACCGGGCTTTGGTGTTGGTTGCATGATATGGAGAATGTGCAAGGCCTTGCTCAGGTGTGCATTTGTCAATGTGATTGACCCCTGTGCTCTCTTTTTACTACAGGTTGTGCGGGCTGGCTTTGAGAGCGAGTTTTATCTCATGAAGCAATCTGCTGGGTGAGCTCAGATGTCAACTTCATTGAAAAATGTGATCTTTTGCTTTGTATACCATCAAAGTTTTGGAACCGTGTGTTAGTAGAGTGGGGTCATGCACCCCAAGTTTGTGTGCTATATTTATCACAACCCTGTTTGCAGGCTGTGAGATTCCACATTTCTTTAACTTGAGATGGAGGAGACATCTGAAGATGCTAAATGTCATATCTTAGATCTGAAAGGAGTGGGAAACAAGGATGCTCTATGGTGCTCTGAATACATACCATTTTGGTTTTCTCACCTGTCAAGTTCATTCTACAAGTGTCATAAACAGATTCCTCAGTTGATGGCAGGCCAAAGAGGTGGGAGGGAGTAGACACTACCCCATACTGCTCATCTGCAGGCTTTGATGCTTCAGCATCCATCATGTCTGAAATGAGCAGTGTGTTGCTGGCTTTAGATATTGGGATTGAGCAGGTATATGAAGAGTTCACACCCCTTTGTAATCTGTCACTGTATTTGTACAATCCTTTGCCTTGAATTCTTTCGGTGCATTCAAAGTGATCATCACTTTTTCAAGACTGTACTGACAGCTGGTTGCTTGTCTTTGGATACCTCTGCCAGATGCATTGTGAGTCAGGTGGGGGCCAGTTTGAGATGGCCATGAGCCATGTCCCATGCCTTTCAGCTGCTGACAACCTACTGTTGATACGGGAGGCAATCATAGCAATTGCTCAGAAGCATCTCCTCCATGCCACTTTCTTGCCCAAGTGAGCATCTCAATTCATTCTATAGAAGATACTGTTATCATTGAATGCATAGAGCCTTCTGATTGTAGATGTATTTTGCTGCTCATTTTTCCAATTTATGAGACCAGTTTTTTTCCTATTTCTGTGCACTGAAATCGTTACTGACTATGTAATAGCACTAGCAAAACTATTGGTTCACACCCAACTGCACAATTAGCTGCCAAGATGCAGAAAAATGGCACTATCAGCAATCTACATACCTTGTGTTAAAAAATGAATCCTGATGTAGAAGTAATACAGAATGTTCAATGCATCAGGGGTGACTCTGGGTGTTGTTGACTGCACTGAGTGCATGGCTGATGATAAGGCTTTTTTATTTATGCATTAGTAAAGGAGCTGGGGTATTTGCATTGGGTTTGAAGGTTCAGCTCCTTATTTGTGGTATATATTGTTAGATTCACTTGCATTTGTTTCAAACCCCATGTGTGCTCTGAGCAGGTATAATTCAGCTGCTGCAGGCAGTGGTTCACATGTTCACCTAAGTATTTGGCAAGGTGCAAGCAATGTATTCATGGCTAGGGGGCCAGGTGGAGCACATGGCATGTCCAAGATAGGGCAAGAGTTTTTGGCTGGAGTTCTTCATCACCTTCCTGCAATCCTAGCATTCACAGCACCCATTCCAAATAGGTCAGTGTGTGTTTCTCTCTCCTCTTCCATATCAGCCAGCTGTAAATCTTGGCCATTTCCCTTTCTTTTGAGGAAATCAGAACCTCACCTTAGTGAGAAGAAGTTTGAATTGCATTCCCTTCATTTCCCTAGGTATTGGTTCCATGTACCTGCTTAAGGGTCCATTTTTCAGGGTTTCATTCTTGAACATGGTCAAATAAAAAGTTTACTTGAATGGTGAGTGCAGTTATGCTCGAATCCAGCCAAACACTTGGTCTGGGGCTTACCAGTGCTGGGGACGGGACAACCGGGAGGCACCATTGCGTACTGCTAGCCCTCCTGGAGTTGATTCAGACTTGGTCAGCAATTTTGAGTTGAAATCTTTTGATGGATGTGCTAACCCACATCTTGGATTAGCAGCCATCATTGCAGCTGGAATAGATGGCTTACAGAAGCACCGCCAACTTCCAGAGCCTGTTGGTTAGTTCAAACTGCTTACATCTCTTTAGAGTGTCTAACCATGAGAGGTTTGATTCATTGTACTTTCCTTTTATGAAGATTGAGAACTTTCTACTTTGCATGCTTGGTCTCTTTTTAGTGTCATGCAGGAAACTCTTTTGGTAATTGTGGACATGAAGATGACATGAGCAAGAGAATTACAATTATTGTGATCACTGAACATGGGCAGTCTGTTTCATTAGAAGAGATGAAAATTTGTCACTACTCGGATATGATATATTCAATGGCATGGGTGGATACACAGATGTCAATCCATCTGTATTGGAGGCTGGAAAGGTCAGCCGCTTGCCACGTACTTTGGGAGAGGCGATTAAAGCCCTAGAATCTGACAAAGTCCTGTTGGAGCATCTTGGGGCACCATTGGTCACTGCCATATGTGCTATACGGAAGGTGGGTACTTTGTGAATGAATAGCTAATTCAAAGTTGTGATAGGCTGGTATATTGAGTGATGACACTAGGTAGCAATGCATCTTCCTTGAATCTAGTTTGAGAAGGCAGACATAAATCTTTAGATTGTGGAATCATGAACAGAAATGGTTTTGAAAGATGGTATCATTCTAACCAGGTTATATGTTGCTTGTATGTGTGAAGGCTGAGGTTCAATTCTACAAAGACAGAGAAGATTCAGAGGAATTGCTGGTTGATCGGTATTAGGATCCCTTCTCCAATGGGCAAGGCCATGGTCTAATGCCATTGAAGTATACACACAGTTAAAGGGCTACGACACTTGTTGACTGTTGATAACGGTCCTGTGAACACAAATTTTGAGGATTGACCACACAGCTCATGTGGTTTGGTGCTTAAGCTGGATCAACCAATAATGCAGTTAGTAGAAGGCACAATTAGCTCTCATTATATAGTTAAGCGAGTGTATATGGGAAATCTGGACTGAAAACCAAGAATAAGGCCTTGAGCAAAGGTCATGTTGGCAGGCTTTCAGAAGATTACAAGAAACTTGAGGGTTTCCATTTCTGCAGTACTTATGAAAATAGAAATGGGCAGTTTTTTAAATTCAAGCTTCTATTGCAAGAGGAAGATTTTAGAGTAGAATAGCTAACATGGCTAGCTGTTTCCAGTCTTTGGTTGTCATAATCTTGTCCAGACCAGATGCTTGCTGCTTTAGAGCTTCCACTGATTGGGATGCAACAATGATGTAAATCTGATCGTATCTGAGTTTCGAGTAAAACCCACTTTGAGGACTATGTTATAAATTAAACCAGACATTGGTACAAAGGGTCTAAACATGTATAAGACCCAGGTGAAAACTCACAAAGCCTGTGTTGAACATTTAATTCAATCACTATTCAGGTGCAGGGTAAATTGGATCATGTACCTGAAAGGTGCTCAAAGAACACCTGGTATAAATACAAAGGGCAATTGAGAACAAAATGCTTGCTCCTTATAGTTGCAATTCTACATGCAACACAATGAACTGAAGTGCATTCAACACTTGGGTTCTTGACTTGTCATCCACCATATCATAAAATTGATGCAACTATTGAATATGTGAACATTCAAGAATTGACCATATGTTTCAATAGAACATTGCCAAAATGGATGTAATTATCAGTGCTGTGTTTACATGTGGGACTTGAGGAGGACAGAATAGTTCCAGCACTTAATTTCAGCTCTATTACATGGCAAAAGCAATTGAGAAAGAGAGAGAAAACCCCACAAAACTTTATTTATAAACACACCGCAGATTTTGAAAATGTAGAAAGGAAGAAAGGAAAAAAAGAAGGGGAGAATTTAAAAGATTTCAAGCTAGCACCAACTAGATGTCAAAATCTCTCCATCTCAACAACTGACCGCTTGTATTAGGTCAGTAGTGGTGATGGGGGGTGTGTCTTGAGGGGGTGGAAGTTGGAAAGTAACTAGACCTACCATTATTGCCTAACTTAAGATGAAAGATGTTTGCATCCTTTGCAATGCAACTAAAAGAAATTTATGAAGAAAAAAGATTAAAGTAAAAAAAGGAAAGACTTCAAGCCTTTGAAGCTCCAAATGGCATTGGCACAATCGTGTAAGGACACATCAACCTATTTATGTAAACATCCAAATACCTTGATTGCCAAAGGGAGGAATTGATTAGTGGGGTGTTGGTTGCAATATCCCTTTTTTTGGGCTTGAGTTACATTGGAGGCAACAAATCTTCTTTGATGAGAATTCTTTGAATTGCACAAGATTAGGGAAGTAAATCCATTGGGTTAACAATGACAATGACAACATCAACTAGAGTGCAAATTCCATTATTGGTGAGGATAGTGTTATCTTGTTAACAATAGGAATTAGATGTGGCTAAAAGAAGCACATGTAATTGTTTTTATCCCACATGGGAACCAACATCTTGCATAATGGCAACAAAAGTGTTACAAATTCACAAATTGCATCATGGGTTCTTGTGTGTTCATTGCCATGGGTGCAACATAAGAAGTGGATACCCATAAGGTCAATGGAATGTGTGCACACACATC
>Ga0116228_10005118_pt1 | contig 11674 bp, 5 predicted proteins | sample S1TSphfallax_2_FD_89694 | JGI IMG/M metagenome (GOLD analysis project Ga0116228, IMG submission 89694) | Host-associated microbial communities from peat moss isolated from Minnesota, USA - S1T2_Fc - Sphagnum fallax MG | ecosystem: Host-associated > Plants > Peat moss > Unclassified | place: USA...
AGTTAAGTTTAAAAATTTTCCATCACAATTTCAAGGATATGCATTTTAGTGATTTTCTAAAGGCGGAAAACTGAATTCACTTTAATGATTGCTTTCCATCTATACACCATTTCATATCAATATATTTTGACCAACATTTGATTGATTTTAATCCTTCAATGCAAACAACATAGGTTTTAAGATTGAAACAAGGTACAACTCCTATTGTTCACAGATCACCAAATTGTGAACATAGGAATAAAAGGTTTTTTTTCCCCAAATGCAATTCATGTGAACTTCAAATGATCACAAAATGATTGTCTTAAAAATCCATTAAGTACCTCAACAATGCACAATATGCATAGTGTGCTACCGATCTCACCTTCTAGCATCTCAAATAACTTCCTCAACATAATGTGCAAAGGAAGGCCTCTTTCTTCCCAAGGTTTTCATGTCATAATATGGAGGCATTCAACAAAGAGTTAAATCACTCAAGAACCTCATGAAAGCCAAGGGAACAAGCCATTCCCTTGGGAACATAACACACAATTTGCTTTCAAAAATGACAAATCTTCTTCTTAAGGCTAAATTGGTTTCCATTTCATGGACACTATTGCTTCAGTTTTGTTGAAGAGACTTCTCTTAAATGGAGGCCCATGAAATGAAGATCAATTCACCTTAGGAGGACCAACATGTGACCAAAACCATAATACGTGCAACTCAAAATATATTTTAAAAGATATTAATTTAATGTGAGACCAAAAATCAATACATGAAATTTACAAAGAAAAAGATACAAAGTCCAATTATTATTTTATATAAAAAAAATTAAAGTGAAAACAAAAGGGTAAAAAGGTTGCATTATTGTGATGAGAAAACACATGGGATTTCAGAAATTTTAGCTTTGAAGACACATGCAAGAAGACTTTACCAAACAAATCACAGCCACTTGGCAGATCTTGGGGGCCACATGCAAGAGCAAACTTGTATGTAAGTAAGTATGTACAAAGGATGTCGACCAACAACAAAAGAGGATTTCCACATGCCGAAATTATTTAAAAATTTTGAAAAAAAAAACATGCTTTTGCATTCGATATTTGCCTCTTGTCCGCCGCCTTGAAATCAATGTTCGTACTACCTTGAAGCTTTTACACCTCATCGTCATCTCTCTCTCTTCCCCAGTCGCTCTCCTCCTTTTGCATGGAAGGGGAAAAAAAAAAACGAGGAATTCATTGGAGGATGAGCAATGTCCGCTGGCAGACACGGATCCGCTGGTGAATTGTGTAAAGCTCGACTTGATCTCACGTAACCACATGGCAGGAAACCGCTTTCAATGGGGCCAAGGCGTGGCCGTTGCGTGCGTGCCTGCTAGCCACCCACACGTAATACTTACACAAGAAACGTCCAATTCTTCTGCGGTCGCTTTGACGACGCCGCAAATCGCAACCGCTCCGATCTAAGCACTATCACCCGTTTTGCACTTTCTACCATCAACGGTTGGATATCTTTTGCCACGTCGGAAAATTCTAGATCGGACGAACTATTCAGCTTTCTGAACCGGGCGGTAAAGATGGACTTTTCAGTTTGACAGCCTAGATCTGGCCACAGTACACCCTACTACGGCACAAGGAAGAGCGTTGTTGCTTCCTGTAGGCGATGGTGATCGGTTTCAATACAAACCGTGTGCGCTAGCCATCGCCAGATTCTTGTTTGTATTGTTGCGGATTCTTCTCGCTCCCTTTGTGTCGTCCGTGCTTCTTGGCAGAAATTCTCTACTCCCGATCTGGTGACAGAAATTTGGGTTTTGGAGATTTCTTTTTCTTTTTCTTCCTTTTATTTTGGCAAAAACTTTTGGTTTTGAGGAATTTTGGGTACGAGGTTTAGTGCAGAATTTTGCAGAGCAAGAATTAGTGCGAAACTCTCATCTTTTGCTGCAATAAGCACGCAAGAAAGCTTGGTTTTATGCGGGGTGCAAGATTTCGTTTTTTATGAAGATTCTGGAAAACCTGTGAGATCTCTAAGAGGAAGGCAAAGGAGATCGATCAAAAGCAGGGGTTGAATCCGATTGGAGGTGGTCGTCTCACCGCTGCTGCAGGGGGAGGGGCGGCCCGCAGGTTCCTTTGTTTTGAGCATAGCGCAATATATAAACACGAGGCGAACATGTCTCCAGGAGTAGCAATACAGGTGGCGCAAGGGTTAGGTGTACTCGCAGGCGCATGGGCCATCAAGTCGATGATAGACGCAGAAGATGAGAAACCACCGATGGCGGGAGGATTCCGATGCTCAACTTGTAACGGCTCCAGGAGGGTACCATGCCTGTGCACAAAGTGGTCAGATAACGACGTAGGCTGCGGGACTTGCAGTGGAACCGGCATGATGCGGTGCAGCAGTTGTGGAGGCTCCGGAACTGGAAGGCCTATACCTGTACAGATTCGAGCTTCCAGTATTCCAGGAGGAGGAGGAGGAAACCAAAGGTCATGAATGAATGAATCGGTTTCCAAGATCTCGTCGTCATCGTCGAGGCTCGCTTTCTCCTCTCTCTCTCTCTCTCTCTCTCTCTCTTCTCCCTCATTTCTAGAACCGTCTGAAAACGATTTGCCGAAAATCTCTTCGACCTGATAGGCAGAGAAACGCATGGAGCGGTGTGCAATTGCCAACACCCTTGTAAAATCAGCATTTTGTGAGCAGGTTTTGCTACACTCAAGACAGGAATTGTATTGCTCCACGGAGTTTGTAGTGCATGACAAAGCCATCAGGCCAATGCTTAGGAGTGTGGTGGTAGTAGTATATGAAGTTAGTGCTTTGCCTTTTATTGTCCATATGTGCCATAGATGAACTTTTTCTAGGCTTAGAATTCCCGCAAGTGGAGACAGTTTTGGTCTCTTAAGGAAATTTTAGTAGACTACACACAATTGGGGTTGTTTGGAAATTTGCTCAGGGTACAAATTTATGGCTTTGGATGCTTTGTATTTTCCGGATTTGATTGAATTTTTTTGAAAGAGTTTTCCCCCTGTTTGTTGAAAGGACTTTTTGGACATTTTACAACAAACTGGTTGATACAGTAACTGTGCTACTCTCAGTAGATCAATGGAATTTTTTGCTGGTGTTTTTCAGTTGTGAGCGTCCTTTGACTGTGTGTCTTAGAAGTTGTGAGAGTTTGTCATGGTGGTGCTGGAAATGCATCAATAATTCATAGGATTTTTTTGGGTAATCCTCTCCCTTCACAGGGAAGATGGGTTCCATCCATGTCTCTGAATATCAAACCAAGTCAATATTCCAACCAACAGTTGCATTTGTAACCCAACTCTGCAAGATATACTGATGCTGGCAATCTCTGATCAAACGAGTAGAGCCCTAGGGATTTTGTACCGACACTGTTTTCTTCAATCCTTTGCACGATTCTAGATGATGCCTTGTACTGAAAATCCTGTAATATGAAACAATTTGCTTCTTGTGCAATTTTGCAATCAGGGATTGTGAGCAAGTGATTCTGAAAGAGTGCATAACACACATTTCAAGTTTTTCCTCAGATTTTTATTGACAATGTTTTGACTGCAGTCCTTGGTCTGCTTCTAGATGATGTCCTGTACTGAAAACCCTGTAATCTAAAACACTTTGCATATTGTGCAATTTTGCAATTAGGGGTCACGAGCAAGTGATTCTAAGAGGGTGCATAACACAAATTTCAAGTTTTTCCTTGCTATTTGGCTGCCATTTCTGAGTCAGAATGAAAATGTGTTTCACACAAACCCTGGTGATTTGAAAACTTTCAGTTTTCACATCCCAATGATATGATTCATTGGAGCTGGTTTAAGTAGAACTTTAGATTCCGTAGGTCATCCAAACAGGAACTTGTTTAGCTGATTCACAAGTAAAGAGGAATGAAAAGGAAAAGTGTACATTGAAATGCATCTTTTCAAGAAAAAAAAATTCTAACACCATAATCATGAGCAGATTTTTAAAACCTTTTGTGTTGATTTGCTCGCCATTTCTCTTCAATTGAAGCTGAATTCTATTCAATACATTTCAATTCAAGTTTTTTCATTCAAATGGGACTTAGTTTCCACTGAATCAATTCATTTTTTTATACTAGTTGATCACCACTAGTATTGCATAGCATAGTGGAGCCCTAGTTTTATTTTCATCATGTGATTTTGGCATATCAGCACCACATGTTAAATAGGAACTGTTTGGAGAGATTATGGCATAGATTTGTGGTGTTGGCACCACATGCTAATAGCCAGCTGTGGGTAAAGAGGCTATGGTATACAGATCATCTGCAGTGAAATGCTCTAGCTTGGTTTTCACAACATGAAAACATTAAAATCCTGATCACACTAACCCTCAAAATAGTTTCAATAGGTTAGTGTGATCAGGGTTTTAATGTTTTAATGGAAAAATAATAATTTCAGTAGAACTAATCCTCGAAATAAATTCAATTTTAAACCTGACTTGTTGGACCATAATTTGCCCTTCAATCACTCCAACAGAGGCCCTGAAATTTCCATGAGAACTCTCAATTGAGGACAACCCTAAATCTGAGTAATTGATCCAAGCCCTAATTCTCAATCTGCACCTTCATAAGGTAAGTTGCAATCACCAAAGACCCACATCCCAATCAGACATGCCATTTTGCTGTGAAGTACTTCCAAAATGTATAAGACAAACTTCGTCAGAGATGATAGATAATTTCTCTCCACCTGCCCATCCATAAGCTCAGCAAAGAACCCAAGACAGACAGCCATGCCCGAGGCTTCTGCACTACATTAGAGTTTTGACCAGTGACATCATGTCAGTACATCAACCACACCATCCACTCAGGAGTCCAAAAGGTCAATCTAGATGGACCCCTGCAACCTCTAATCTTGACAGAATGATTGCCACATAAGCCATAGTGCAGAAATTAATCTTGGCAATGGTTTCAAGCAAAGAAAAGTGAGAAAGTTCAGTGCTACTTTGCTTCAGATTTCATCCCCTGCTTTCAAAACTATGAATGAAGCCATGGACACAAGCCTAAAATAGATCTCAAGGTGCTTCTCAAAATCTCTGTAAACATCTTCCATGAGATATCTGCAGATGAATTTGCTCATCCATTCTTCACTGTTGAGTACTAGTAATCTCTGCTAGAACCGGTACTTCAGTATGACTACCAGTAACCGGTCATTGGAACTCACATTTCTACCCTTATGAAATGAATAACTGGCCACATGTCCAAGAGAGTGGAATTGGGATAAGCAGTCAGTTTTAGTTGATCTAATCTTGGACAACAAAAACTACTTGGAGGACCATCTCACACTTTGTCGAATTCCTTTAAATATCAGCCCAAATGATCTGCCAATTAGACAGACAAAGAGAAAGGACAGAGCATCACCCAGTCTCAAGACCAGCACTTGGAGCAGTGGGCCAACTATGTCCGAAAACTCCAAATACAAACTGTAGTAGTATCTCCTGGAACATTCAATCATGCACCAAAGAAGTGAAATGCATGAGATTGTAATATTAACCAATTATCAGCTTTCTAGAATCTGCACCACCTCTTTTATGCCTCAGGTGAAATTCAACACTGCAGAACAAATACAATTTCCACTTTCTGTACATCATGGTAGATAGGTAGAGTGAGAAAATACCAGCCCGTTAGGCCCTTGAGTTCTCTGCTACGCCTTGCAGGCATCTGGAGCCATGAGAATCTCAATTCTTGAGGATGTTCTTTTTGCTTCAACTGGCCCCCTTGCCGTTTTGTCTTGTTCCCTTTAACTGGATGTTGATTGGAGATTGTAGTCCCCTGGATTGTCCATAGCTCAAACCGATCCTCAAACATGGCTACCACAGAAGAAAAATTCTTCTGCAACCAACCATTTAATGCCACCTGTCCAGACAGAGGAAACTCAATACACACAAAAAGCAACATAATTAATGACCTTCAAGACTTTTCATGAGAAGAACAGAAGTTTATAGTATCCACTTTGCAACTTGTCCTTAAAGTTCTGTTGTGCGCCTTCATGTGATCAGAACCTAGTTCCAGTGATGGGCATTTCCTGCATTCACAAGACACGTCCACATGGGTTTCTTCAACTTTCACCCATGTCAAAGAAACAAAGTGGATTTATGTGCCCTATGATTGACTTAGGGGAGACACACCTGGTTACGGAATCTCTCAAGAACGCGTGTTGATAAGATTGATGACCGTACCAAAATAGGCCAATCATTCTCTTCTTGTCCCCCCATTAGAGAAGACTGGCCAAGGTACACTGCAGCTACACTGTCAGCTATGGCAACTACCATATCTTCCAATGCATTGCCAGCATGCTTCAGCATTATCCTATGATCACAGCAGCATCCAGGTCTGCACAAAGAATGATCAAACTGAATCAGATCTTTGCCAATGAAGCATCTTGTGTTCATTTTTTGTCACACATGATTTGCAGTGTCCCTCTCTCCCAAACTATCTTGCTTCCAAGAGAAACATCCCTCCCGCAACATAGCAGTCACAGGGGCACCCATAAAAGCTGCCATCCTCCTTGTGCATTATTTTTTGTGTTTTTTGTCTCTAAAATATGCAGGAGCAAGGAAATTGCAGCCAAGATCTGCCCAGTCATAAGCTGACTATGTGTGATGAGGTAAGCTGTACTGCAGAATGGATCTTCCATGCAATTTTCATCCTTACAGCACATCCGCTTACCTATGTCCATGCCAAGTTCTCTACTAACTCCATGCTTGAGTCAGTAGGAGTTACCTCATTGTCTTAAACCGTAGAAAGAACAGCAAATCCATATACAGCTGTGTTTTTCCAGTTCTCTGCAGATAACTGAGGACCAGATCTTCCCCTTTCCTGGAGCTTCCTCCCCTAGTTTGTAACTCAGTTATATCCTCAACTTCAACATTGGCACTTCCAGATTTGTTGCTGGATTCAAGTCTGACCTTCATGAGTTCTGGATTCACCAGAGATGGCTCCATTGCAAGCCATTCTCTGCAAATAGGTTCAGTTAAGTTGCATAGTATGTTCATTGAAAGCTCAGACCACTGAGCTGATGCCAACAGTCCACTACTCTCACTTATGCCATTGACCTGCCAGGGCAACAGTATTCCAATTAGGCTACCTTACTGCCCTCCATAGACCAAGTTATTGAAGACAGAAAGAGCAGCTCTTACATCAGATGATGGTGTCTCATTTAAATGCAGAACTGTAAAGAGATATCATTGATGTGGTCAAATGAAGATGCAATGTATGGTACTTTGATCACAGATCATGTGAAGATTGGCCCTTATGTTGTTTAACCCAAAATTCAAGCAGCTGGGTCAGGACTCGTGCGACTAACCCAGGTTTAAACAGAAAACACTGAAGATAGGTCTGTGGAGTGGAGTCAATGCCTGCCTCTTTGCGAAGATGCTCCAGTGACTGCAACAGTAAGCGAAGCCTTGGCCCATAGCTTAAAGCCTGCAAGCTCAACATAGGACGCTTAGGAGGCCCTTCCTTGTCCTCATCAACCTCGACCATTTCTCTCTCAACTTGATCCAATTTCATGAGGGCTGCAATAAGCTTTGCCTGTGTGGAATTCCAGACATCATTCCCATGGATGGCAGGTTGAGAGCTCTGCTTATGTGACTTTTGTCCAATGGTACCTTGGACAGTTGCTTGTATCTTCTGAGAGGGGTGACCCTGGAAAGGAAGATGGAAATGAATTTTAGCTGTAGAAGGCTTTGCAGGTGCAGCAATACCTGCTACATATGCAAGTACCACAGAACTCATGAGCATCAAATGCTCTACGGCAGGTCTCCAGTCCACAGCCACCATCATGCTCCCAAGCTCTGTCACCGATGACCCACTGCACTGACATCCTCTGTAGAGATCCTTGTTCAATCTCCATCTCAACCTTGTGTTCATGCTATGCTGCAATGAAAAAAGCACATCTGGAAAGAGAACAACAGGTTGAACATAAGTCACACTGCTGCTCACATGATCTGAATGCTGAATTCTTTTCATACATGGAAAAGATGGAATGATCCTCCTGCTAGTGGTGAACTCTTACACTTCTTCATGGCTACAAGTCACAAATCAGACTAAAAGATGTGAAAGAGAACAGTGAGCTATGGGATTTAAACTGTGGATTCTTAAACCCCCTTCTGACATTGGCATTGTTCATTGAATTGAAAACAGAACTGATCACATACAGTTCCACATTGTAAAACTGGCTCATATAGACACCACTTGCTTGGGCATCTAAAGATTGCAAATTCTGCAAAAATCAATAATACAGAAACCAAAAAACCAACCATACAAAAAATGTTTCAACAAGCGATGTTTTTAGCAATGTGGATCAAGAGGGTTCCAGACTTTTGACAAGACCATCATCAGCAGCACTAACCCTAATTCTAGCCCTAATATCTTGCATGCGACGAGCATAAACCCCACAACCAAATGCAATGGTGGCGGTCACGAGCCCTAACAACACGGCTACTTGCAAGGACACAAAGCCAAGCAAGCCGTCTCTCGCCGCAAAAATATTTCACTTCTTCTCTCCTTATAGTATACAAAATGAGTCTATTAAGAACGGACTACCGATAACCACAGAGCGTTGAAACGAGACAAAAGAGGGGTGAAGAGGAAAGGGAACGCCTTACTCTGTTTGAAGCGAAATGGCAACGAAGAAGTTAGTGCAGAAGGTGGTGCACATCCAGCGTGGAAAAAAACTTCTCGGCGTAGTGAGGAGGAGGGATGATGCTCTGGAAAACCAGTAGGTTTTTGCAGAGCAGCTTGAAAAGGGCTGAGCTTCGGAGGCGCAAAACAAAGCGCCATAATAGTTGTTGAAGGAAAAGAAAAAAAAAAGATCACAGATGACATTCCATCAAAGCTTCTTCAAGTTCTTCCACAGCCTTTCTCCGATTCCTTGGCACAGTTTTCTACTGAGGATACGCAAAACGCTCACACGCACGCACGCCATCGTCCCCTTAGTCGCCGTCGTCGCCTTCGTCTTCTACTCAAGCCCTACAGGCACTCAAGAAAGATATTCATCCACATGGTTCGGACATATCCATCCACATAATGTCAGATTCATCCATTTTCAGCACCCCCCCCCCTCTCTTCAGATGCTATGTAATCTATCACATCCAAAGGTCCCAAGTGTTTTCAGTCTCTTTTTGCAAATCTCCGAGTATCGCAGCTGTTGTGCTCAGGATGTGACCCTCAACATTACCCACAAAAGGACAAAAGGATTGCAAATAGATGGGAGACTAATAGTAGCAAAGCATCTGAACTAATCATTATGATTGGCCAATCAGAAACAGGGAGGGAGCAACGGTAGATGGGAGACTAATAGTAGCAAAGCATCTGGACTAATCATTGGCCAATCAGAAACAGGGAGCAAACAGTTACTCATATTTATTACACTCTTTTTTTTTTTGACTCGTGTTAGACTTTGCTGTGCCTTTTACAGGCCTCAACCAAATGTGAAACCCAATTAGTTTTGAGTCTCTTTTTTGCAGCTCTCATCGTCAACCAAATGACGAACTTCCCATTTCTGATCTGGTTCTCATTAGTATTCATAGTTGAATGACTATTTTTTATTTGGGGGGATTTTTGTTGGCAAGGCTTGAGAATCATTATAGAGTATATAGTAACTTCAAAGGATTTTCTCCCTTAGAAACTAGGTGAGACTATTCATTCTAATTTGGTTGTAAAAGGATTGGTATTCATCTTTGTTTTTTTCTTTTTTCTTTTTAAAAAAAACTGCAACCACATATGTGTGTGTATGTGTATGTATGTATGTGTATGATATATGTATGTATCATACCACATAGTATTTGGTAGGTTGTTAGCGTATTATATTCATAGAGTTCACTTACGACCTTATTTGATAGATGTGTCTCAATTCACTTGGACAAGAATTCCTTAACAATGGGCAATAAGAAGTACCATGTCATTCTACATACTAAAATTATTGTTGATTTTAATCATCATACTTTGCAAAAAAAATTACTTTTGTCCAAAAAATGGATGTAGTAGCCCAAATCTAAATATTCAAAATTTTGAATATTAAAAAATAAACATTTTTTTTTTCTTGAATGTATTTTGAATATGCCACAATAGCCCAACAAAGAAGATTACAATGAGGATCAATTTTTGGAAGACTCATCAACATGAGATCAAAAAAATTTAACTTATTATTTGCCCCTTTGAAAATTATTTAATGCCAAAAGTTAGTCACAAGTATAGTAGCCTTTTATTGATATCTCATTTGCAGCAATTTTTTGGTAAAAGCAAAATGTGTTTCCAATATAGGCAAATGGTGAGCAACCATGCCAATATTTTTAAATGACATGCAACCTATAAGTGACATAGGTTATCATGGCATAATAAATAAATATCTTGTTTTCATTAACATATTGAATTTGAATTTGAGATTTAATGATTCCCCATGTATATGTCCAATACACATATAAAGTATGAATTATTTGATTTTGTTATGACCTTAATTAATTGGGCTCATGGATCCTAAGACTAAATTAGAATTTTCTTTCTTAGACATAAGCAAATTAAAATAATCAACCCAAATGTAAGTTTGAGACATCAAAAGGACCAAAGAAATTGAAACATTGGCAATGATGCGGGCACCTTGTACATGTGGGTTTCATGTATTATTCTCGAAATCAACAAATTAAGCTTGACATCCTTGACCAACTATACATGTCATCAACAAAAAAAATGTTACATTTTTTTCCATTTTTCATGTTTCTCTTCTCCTCTTCCATTTAGAATTGCTCTATTTTTTGCTATTCAGTATAGAGCATAAGGAAAAAATAGAAAACAAAGAAGAAAAATAGTTATGGTTTATGTAAACTCATATTTGGGGTATTTCATTTAAGAAGTAGGGTGGGGAGAACATGATGACTTGGATGAAACCATCCACATACCATGTGTTTTAAACAACAATCAATAGCTACTATTACTCCCTATTGCCATTACTCCCTATAGATTTCATCACCTCCTTAAAGTGGGCAAGTAAATATTTTATATACTAAAAATTCCAAGCAATTTATTTAACAAAAAATTGCATATGGGGTTTAAATCACATGTCCATGAACAATGGGAAGCTTCAATCTATTGCATCTTTTGTACATGAAAAAAATATTGTCATAATGTGCAAAGAAAGAAATTGGAAATGTACACATACCTTGAGCAAAATTGGCAAGTCCAAAGTGTTAAACTTATCATAATATTCTCCTAAACTTCTTCACCCACATTACTATGGAAAACTAGAATTTGTATCAAACACTAATAATTCTACACAAATTACAACTTTTTGCGTGCCTAGGGTAAATGAATCTTCTCATTTTAGTCACCACATTCAATAGAAAAAGGTTTTTTTTTAAAAAGTCAATGTAGTTGGCCTATGAACATTATACACCTCTAGGTGGTCCAATATGAACAAGGAGTTTACTATTCAAGGTTGTACATTTAGTTGGTAAATAGTTCAACAAAATGGTATTGGTTGATATTAAACCTCATTTGGATTAGACATTCAATGTTATGCAAATTCAAATGACACATGTAATCAATATTGCAATTATTGTGGTGGTCATTATGAAAAATTGCGTCCGTCAAAACCACATTACCTTGCAACTAAAATTCAAAAAACAACTCATATACAATTATTGTGCAACTATCCTTTCAGTATTATAATTATTATGCAACCATCCC
>Ga0116228_10005120_pt1 | contig 11674 bp, 11 predicted proteins | sample S1TSphfallax_2_FD_89694 | JGI IMG/M metagenome (GOLD analysis project Ga0116228, IMG submission 89694) | Host-associated microbial communities from peat moss isolated from Minnesota, USA - S1T2_Fc - Sphagnum fallax MG | ecosystem: Host-associated > Plants > Peat moss > Unclassified | place...
AAAGGGGGCATATTGGGTGCCCTGCGTGACAACATCAAATGGAACTTTGCCAAGTTCCTGATTGACCGGGATGGTACTGTGATTGAGCGCTTCTCCCCAACCACTTCCCCTTTGAAACTTGAGGTGATCCACATGGTCTTTCATCACTGTTAATGTCATCTCTTTGTACCTATGTGATCATGAATTTCTATGCTATTGTGATGAATGGGATAGGGCAGATCAGTCTACCCATTCTATTGCACATGATTATGTTTTAAAAATTCTTAAGGCACAAAAAAAAAACTGCCCTAAAGCTCTAATTATAGCAATGTCTTTGTGAACCCCCATCTGATATATTAGCAAGAGATGATATCTTGGGAACATGCTCTTCTAATGTAGATGTCTTGTTGGGTTGCATGGAATTCTTTGTGCAAGAGCAGAAACAGATCAAGAAACTCCTGGGAGTTTAAAGGAACAAGCATTATCAGCTATGTCTACTAGCTGTGAATGTCACCTGTATAACCAAATACTGTTACAGTGCTCAAGAGAGAATGTTAACGGAGATTGAGTAACTTCTTGCAATCTCAGAACAGATGAGCAATCTGTTTTTACAATCATAAATCTTTATGTAGAGGCAAATGAAGCTTTTGACATAAATCTTCAAATGGAGGCAAATAATGTGAATGCTATCACACCTTTATTCTCAAAAGAATTATTTCAATAGAAATTGCTTGACACAAAGCTTTATAATATGATACCAATAGAGACTTCGAAGAAGGCATGAAATGATCATGGAATAGGTGTTGGATGAGGATTTGAAAGTGACAATTCTACAATTGAGTAGAAATGGAAAGGGGTGTGAGAAAGAAAGGTTTAGAGCACCTCCACAATAAACTAGTAGAGTAGTCACGATGTGAGAACGGTTTAGAGCATCTCCATTGATAGATCAAGTTAAGCAACTTGTTAAGAAAATTTCAAGGGATGTGAGAAAGAAAGGTTTAAAGCATCTGCTCTATACACTAGTATAGTAGTTGTGATGTGCGAACAGTTTAGAGCTACTCCATTGTAAACTGGTATAGTAGTGGAGGGATGTGAGAAAGGTTTAGAGCATCTCCACTCTAGAGTGGTATAGTAGCTGGGATTTGAGAAAGATTTAGAGCACCTCCATTGTAAGATGGGTATTGTAACCCTTCAAAAGGGAAGGTGAAGGGGAGCGTTCTAGGGTAAAGCTAAGCAAGCCTTCTTGCAACTCCAACGTGCCCCACCACAAGCACAAGATAGACCTTGAAAATTCTCAGTTGGCTCCTACTCCTAGATTGAATGTTCCACCAACTCCACCTTGAGAACAAAATCATCATGAAATATTTTCAAGCACATGCAAAAAGAGGGTTGGAGGTTGCATTTCTTTGTTTTGTTTTTAATTTGTTAGTTGATTTGTTTTGCTCATGACAAACTTTTCATCTTTCATTTTGGAGCTCTCAAGTTTCTTCTTTTTTTGCTTCGAGTTTATGAATGTTAGTTGCATAGAGTACAATTGAAGGAGGAGGAGAAGCAACACAACTTTTGTTACCTTTTCAAGCATTGCCTTTCTTGACCTAGTGGAAAGCTTTTCCATTGTTTTGAAAATTTTGGATTGATAGTATTGACAACTTCAAAATTTTTTTCATTGTTATGACAACCCAATTCTAAAGCTAAAAACATCATCCCAGCATTATGATTATGAAATCACCAATTTGGAAAAAAAAGGGACATGGGAAAATGGTGTAAAAAGTATTAGAATAATGCTAATGCATATAACATAAGTTATGTGCAATGTTTAATGTCTTTATAGTATGAGTTCTCTTGTATAGAAGAGAGACATATATAAAAGATTGTGTCTCTTACATATGTTTTGAAATGAATATGTATATTGTATGGAAGTAAAGTGAATTATAGATGCATAATCATGTGTAACACTCCCACTAGTTCATTACTATTCAATAGTATCCATTTGGATTACGCATTCTCATTTTTCTACATTTTAAATTTGTCTTTCTCACATAATGCAATAAAATAATGTCTTATTATTCCCACTTATAAAACTTTGATTTTGTCTTCTCATTTCTATCTCCCACTCCAAGCTATGGTAATATTCAAATGTAATGTGATTATGTGGGGTAGTCATAAATATTGGATGATGATGATAATGGCTTGATTAAAAATGTGACCATTTTTGAAAGTATGTCCAACTTTGGAGTTTGTGAGGATGAAATTGAGATGAAAGTTCATTAGCATGTTTAATGATGTCATTGTTTCCTTTTGATAAAAGTATCACCTTTGACTTGTATAGCAATAATGTGTTTTTCACAATACTTGTTTTCTTAAATCATGTGTGGTTTTATCTGGAACAATGGTGTATGTCATGCATGTAAAATAAAAAATGTGGCCTCAAAAAGTATGCCATAATAATGTTAAAATTTTTAAATCCATCATCAAATGAATTTTTTAAAAATAAGATATATTTTTAAAAATTCAATACAAGAACAATATGATTTATAGTTTCATTATTATCATAATTATAAGAATTTTTAGTGAAAGTGAAATGTAGACTTTTCAAAATGTCAAAAGCAAATCACCTATTTTACCCATTAATGATTGGATATCCCCTTCATAAAACATGTCAAATTTGTGTTCAAGAATGACCTTTAGTTCATAAAAGAAAACTAGTTTTGGACGGACAATGATATCATATCAATATACAATTCAAAATAATAAAACTATTATTTTCACATATTTTCACATATATATTTAAATCTACTTTATTCATTTTGATATTGATGTGTTGTAAAAATCTATCAAGTCATTTGTACCAAGCCCATTAAGTGCAGTCATAATAAAAAAAATCAAGGGGTTATGTTGACTCCCATACAATTTTGTACCCCCATATTTTTGAAAAGCAATTGCATGAATTGTAAAAATTGGAATTTAATGAAATCAAAAACATAATTTTTTAAACTTGTGAATTTTCATCTCAATGATTTTTGTTCAATTTTGAAATGTTCCATTGGTAATATCAAAATGAATAGTTAGTTGACAATTTGATGTTCATTGGGGGCCAAAACTTTGAATGTCTTTTATCCTATGGAAAACGAAACCATTAATTTTTTTAAAAATGAATGGAAATATGTTGATAATTATAAGGGCTTGAATATATAGGTTTTAGTTTGATTATTTAGTATATTTTTTTTGTAATATTTAGAGGTGTTTTTATCACTAAAACTACATAATTTGAAGATTTTCCTCAATGACAAAAACATGTATTTGTTGTGTAAGAGAATGCAAGGTGCATTTTCATAAAGATTGGATGTGTTATGTAAAATACTCATTTTCTTTGGTGAATTTGTTCTACTACATTTTAATTGTTGTTGAAAAGAGTAATTGTGTTTAATAAAATTAATGTATAATATATCATTTAGGGTTGCAAACACATATTCAAAGAAAAGAATTGAGATGTCTACTTTTGTTGAAATGAAAACATTTGATTTGTTTAAAGTTGAAGAATCATTTTATAAATACATTTATTTCCATGTTCTTTGAAAAAAAAATGGAAACAAATGTGGATTATAATTTTGAAATTGGCATGAACATCCCAAGCAAAAGGCCCCAATCAAAGCATTGAAACCATGTTTCAATCTAAGTGAGCCCAATCCCTTAAAAACACATTGACCAAGTGATCTCATTGGTTCCTTATGTTTGACTACACCACGTGATGATTGTTTGAGGCAATAAATACAATATAATTATTTACAAACCAAACTAGTATTTGATGTGTTTTCAGTCCTTCAAGTAATTCCATCAAAATTCCTTCATGTACAAAGAGTCCATATAGAAAGGTTGTCTTAACATCAAATTGTTGAACTTCAAAGTCAAAATGGGTTAATAAAGTTAAAAGAATTTGGATTGAATCGATTTTGATGACTAGTGAAAAAGTCTTACCATAGTGTAGTGTACAATCTTTTGCCACAAGGCATGTTTTCTATTTACTAATATTACAATTTTCATTTATTTAATTTTGAAAAAATTCATTCATTTTCAAACTTGGTGTAGAGAAGTTCAAATCCAAGTTTTTTTTTGCTTGAAATAATTTAATTGAGACCAAATGACTAATTCCCAATGTGTCCAACTTTTGGTCCATTAAAGCCTTCATGGAATGTGATAGTTTCAACAATTATAGGACTTGTGAAACTTTAATGAAATAAAATTTGGGAAGGTTTTCTTTCATTGGATTCTTTATTTTCTATGGTTTCAATCAACCAAGTAGGTCTTTAATTAACTAGATGTGGGTGGCTAGAGGTTGGAGATTTTTTTCCTTTCATGATAATGTTCATCATGTATAATAAAACTTGGTTTCCCATTACTTGAATGTATGTCACTTAAGTCATCATGGACACAATGTTGAAAAATGTTCAATGATATTCGGATGTGGGACCATGTTGGAATCAACTTGATGTGGCATAGGAGTTGAAGAATTTGATTGAGGACTAATCAATGGAACAGCCTCCCCCCCCTTTAATTGTTTAAAACATTGGTTTAATCAATCTTTCAAAAGTGGAACATCAAGAGCACTCAAATGTTCAATAGGGATATTTACATGCTATGATTTTAAAAATAATGACTCATTGATAATGACATCTCTAAAACTAATTATTTGTTTACTAGATTTGTTCATCAATTTATAAATTTTGGACTTTTCATATAACCAAGGAACACACATTATGTATAGTGGGATTTTAATTATGTCTAATGTTTCTAAAGACTTATGTAAAAGTTGTGCCCAATTTTTTTTAAATGAATCTATTTGGGCTTTCTACCAAATGAAAATTCAAAATGGGTTCTATGATTTAGTATTAATGTTTTTGCAAGTATTAAGTTTTGTAAATATTTTGTAATGATTAAGGCCTCCCCTCAATATGTCATTGGTAATTGTGAACAAAAAAACATAATTTGGACAACCCTAACAAAAAAATTATGTTTTCTCCATTTTGTTCCATTGATTAGTCCTCAATCAAATTCTTCAACCCCATTTGATGACTAACCCCATTTTGTTGACGGGTATAAAATGTTGTGAATTCCTTTTTGGTACCATGTTTTTGACAAAAAAAATATTAAAATCATTTGATTGAAAACTTGTGCCATTATTAGAACTTAATATTTTAATTTTTTATATAGTTTGGGTTTCAACTTCTTTTTTGAAATGTGTAAATTTATCAACCACTTGTGATTTATGATGTAACAAATGGGTGAAAACACAATCAAGTAGACCACCAAGTGTATTTTTCAACCCCAAAAGAATGTAAAAGAAAAATAAAGTAAGGGCTGGTGATGTGCACAATTTTAAAAGTCAATTTAAGTTGCATTGACTTTTCAAAGGTGGTTCCTACATTACATTTGGCATTTCATTAGTTGTGATTGGAATAAAATAATTTCATATGTTCTAAACTACTTTGATAATCTTTTCAATAGGGTTAACTTGAACCTCATCGCCCATTGCTTGGTCCCCTACCTTTGGGAGCTCCAAACCATTTCTTCCATCTTTAGTGTTCTCCTTCTCCATCTCAATATCAGGTTCTTGCCAAATGTTGTTATTTCCAACATGTTCTTTGTTTGTTGTGCAACTATTTTTTTTGTCCTTCGATTTTGCCTTCCTATCCATATAGACTTGAATCCACTTAAAATTGGATTTAAAAGACAAATTATGCCCCTTGTGTGCTTGAAAACCTATACATTGCACCTAAGTTGCAAATTGTGCCCAACATACATCCCACCCTTTCCTCTCTGCCAAAATGCCATTTGTAAATGCCACATTGATTTCATTATTAGTAATCACATCCTTTTGATACACATGGGGCCATAGATCTTCAATGAACTTAGTCAGCTCCACATTTGTGTTGTTCTTCTTCTATTTGAATCATTGTTGTTGCACCTCTTTCCCCAAACAGTTTCACAATCCTACACACTAACATGTTTAACATCCATTTCTCTAGGATGAAGTCCCTTATTTTTCAATCTACCACTGTGTTGAAATACTCAACACTTAGCTTTTGAATCTCTCTATTTGCCATGTTGCACTCACACTTTTCATACAACTAAAACCTACCTACAAGATTGGAAAAACTAAGCAATAAGACAAAAACACTAATGCTAGAGACATAAAGAGGAATGAAGTTTGGAACACAGCTAACTAAAATAATTTGAGCTAGGCAATCCTAGGTTACTTTGTTGTTTAGTTAAAATGTCATCATGAATAATTGAACTACTAGTAATTATAATTACCCCAACCAACACTCGCATTATTCATTCACTACTTAATGAGAGGTACCAATAATTAATTGATCATCCATATTTTGTTAATCAAACACAAGCCGCCATTAATCAAACCCATTGAAGTTTAGGGTTTATTTATAACTAATCATACTTAAGACCATCCAATTGCATGTTAATCATCCACTTTGCATGACATTTGATATCATGTAATTGCATGTTGAAAATATACTTTAATTAATCAATTACATGCACAAATTTGGTATATGGAACCCTTTGTGCATAGATAATGAAGAATATATTGCCAAGAAATGGTTTAGGTTCATGGTTTAAACCCTAAACCCATCAATAATTCAGCTAATAACTTGAGTTTGTCCAACATTTATGCATTAAATAATGAAAATGTGTGAACATTTTAATTTTACAATAGAAGCAAAAAATCAACAATATCAATATCAATACATTTACGAGAGAAATTGAAATGAATGTAAGAAATAATGTAGTCACATATGCCAAAGTAGCAAAAATAATTGAACAAAAATAATGAAAAACATTTTTACCTAATACATTCAACAAATGAAATTCAATAACTTTATTTTTTATTTAATTGCAGCCCAAAAAACATGTACAAAACTTGACCACTTAGAAATCTAAATATCAATTATCCATAAGACCATCATCTAAACCACTATGTTCATTTTCTAGTGAAGTGTAAAAAACAATAGGCTCAATATCTCCAACATTTGTTGTTTCATTGTATGGTTGGTGTTGTTTTAGGCCTAGGTGTTGATGTTTCTTCCATTTGAGTAGTGAATATAGATAATGCCTTGGGCTTCTAAACAAGAATTTCATCAATGATCTCTAATACATTCCTTTACTATATATTCCTAAATCCAGAAAAAACACCTCAACATCTACAATTTTGTTACAAAAGCAAATGGTGATTTCCAACAAAATACATTCTTTGACATATCACCACAAATGCCACCAAACCTGGTACAACCAAAGACAAAAGCAAAGGACTTTCTTTTTTGACCACTCCACAAATGTTATAATAATTTTCTTACCAACTCCGCCTGTTGGGCTTTCAATGTGCTTACAATATGTGGTCCCCATTGTCCACCAAAAGTTCTAGGATTGAAAATGCATCCACCATTGTGGTTTTTTTTTACACCATCAATAATAAAGCCACCATTTCTCCAAGCTTTGCACCAATCGTTACAAAAGTTTGACTTAATTGAGCACAAGAACATGTCTTAAAGACCAAGAATCAATCCACTTATAGGAAAGTTCCCCAAAAATTAGACAAAAGGTTCCAACCCTTCTTATTCTTACTAGGTAAAGTGGACAACTCATTGCTCCTTGTCAAAAAAAATTACATGTAGCTATGAATTTTTTTTAATGTAGTGAAAGTAAAAAAAAAAATTTATACAATAATTAACATGATGATAATCTTTCATTTTATATTTAAAATGTTGAATAACCCCATATGGAAAATAGAATTGAATAGAGTTTATAAAAAAAAATTGCTTGCACAAAATGTCCAATCTTACAAAATGGATTACATGTAGATGAAATATTGATTTTTTTTAAAAATCAACTTAGTGGAGCCCTAAATAATACTTATGTATTATCAAATTATGAATGTTATGATCATAATATATGAAATTTTTAATATGAAGTAGGTTTGAACACCATTTTGGCCTAGTTAGTTTCAAATGTACATTCAACCTACTTTTATGATACCAAAGTTGTTCAAACTTTATATCCAACTTCCCATAAACTAAATGTAGGGTCCTATGGTTTTACATTTCTACTTCAGAAAATTTTGAATCTATTTTCTTGTATCAATACCAAAAATTGTTCCATTTTTTAATTGGACTTTGGGCAAACTACTTTTTTTGTCTATTTTACCTTGCCGACACCTAGTTGTTTGTCCACACTCACAAGATTTAACAAAACAACACTTGGATTATTTTTTCTTTGCTATTGTGTGACCAAGGATACACAAGCAACGTAATGGATTTTGTAACCCTAAAAAATTTACAAAATGATTTAGGTTGTTTCAATCAATATCAATGGTTAATCCACATCACTCGTTGATCATCCGTGATTTTGCATCTAGACCATTGAATGGCATTGGTACATACAAATCAATGAAAAACACAAGAAACATTTGAAAGCTAGATGAAAAATGTGTTTTAACTAGGGGGGGAGTTGAAACATTAGTGTTTAGGCAATAATTGAAAATTTAATGCCACTTAACAGTGTTAATAGTTACTTGTTTAATATCACTTGATTTGTACACCTACTTTTCTACCATGCTTGCCATATTTCAACACCAAGTATGAAATTATGAATTATGGGATTTAAAAAATTGCATGCCTTCCTTCACATTAAAAGGCTTATAACAAATTTTGTTTCAAAACATTTGGACATGTAAAAGTAGGTTGAAAGTAAATTGAAAGTACATTCCAAAATTTCAATAAATTTGTGTTTTGGACATAATTTTTTTTTAAATCACATATATATTCACCTATTTGTTCATTGCACAATATGTACCACATGAATATGTAGTGAAACCCATAAAAATCCATATATTTTAGTGTAAAAAACTTTATTTTGTACATATTTGATTATAAATAAGACATTCTGATAGGTTTGCATGTTGAATTGAAAGTAGGTTCATTTTCTTTTCTTTTCTTCACTTGAAGATATGAAAATCTAGCGGTACAAGTCTTTCGTACATTTATGTTAAAAACATCAAAATGAAAACATTTTTTAATGCATTTTTACATCATTTTTTGACAAGCCCCCAATTTTTTAACCCTAGAAGACTACTTTTGTGGTGTACATGACCATGCTTTCACCCAAATACATTTTTGCATATTTTGAATTTTTTTTATGAACATGAAGTAGTTGTAATCAATAAATGTGAATGTTTGAAAAGGTCCACAAATGTCATTATGTATTAAAAAATTTGTAAAGTGAACAAAACACAACATTAATAACATGAATTTGGTCATCAATGGGTTTGAAATTTTTTAAATAATAAAGTAAATTGAATTTGATTTAAGGGAGTGAAAGTCAAATTACCACAAAATTCAATGTAAATTAAATTTCACTTTGTTTTTATTTTTTCACTATATTTTCTTCCTTGAATGTCATTATTATTTTGCTTACTATTGTGTTTAATATTTTCAAGATTAATTTAAATTTCATGCATTAAATACTTTGATATTGAATTCCAACCCTAATTCAAAACTTCACTTTGTGAATAACAATGTTTAAGGTTGAAATAAGGGGTAGGGGGTGAGAAAGGGGCCCATAGACAAGGTCACTTTACAAATTTCTCTATTATTTCTGAAATTCCTTATGCCTTCATTGTTACTTATTTAAGGAAATTTTATTCAACATTATTTCCCGCTAATGCAAAATGGACATAAGGTCAAATTTGAGTCATCAAAAGAACTTATCCCACATTTATAATTTTGATATTTTTTCATATCTTTTGGTGAATGTGCCTAAATGTAAATGCCAACAATCAATTGTATTTATGTTTGATATGGTTGGTATGGCAATAAAATTATTATCCTTTCATTTATTGGTGACACCAAAAATATGAATCTCAAGTTCTAAAAAAAAGGTTGGAAGTCAAATTGGTAGTTTAATACCTTTTAAAACCTAAGAAATATGGGTCAAAACCAATGTTAAGCAATTATCACAAGTTCCCCCCAAATTACCCAATCAACTTTCAATCCGATTGTCATTGTGAACCCCATTGGGTATTAGGGTTTTTGATACCTTGAATGACAATCACCCTCCATTGTTCTCATCATGTGACAATTGACTTTTGAAAACCAAGATCTCTTTTTAGTTTATTTATTTTTAAATGAATATGAAATGGGTTCAATCAAAGAACTTGGGGTGTGGTTTTCAAGGGCCATTAGTAGTTTTTAGAGTTTAGATTTGAAATAATATATGTCTATATCTATAGATGTGGATTAAGGATGATGGATATATGCAATTACAACTAATATTAATAGTTTGCACTCACATTTTAATGTCATTATCACAACACCAAAATGTGTCTTTCATGACTAAGACATTTGTGACTATGTCCTAATTTAATAATGTAATCGTATGTCCTTAATCATATAACTTTAGTCATATTTGCATTTACATTGTGATCACATTATGATTACATGACTACAATTGCGTTCCAACTACATGACCACAACTACTTTGTGGCTACATAATAATTACATGTGATGACATGATTCATAGGTCTAGGTTAATAATTTACCTAGGTACTAATTACTAATTACCTACTAGCTAGCTAGGTACCTATGAAGTAGGTACCTACTAGGTAATACCTATTACCTATTATGTAGGTAGTTATTAAGTAGGTACCTATTACCTACGCTTACATAACTATTATGTAAAAATTAATGGGTCATAGGTACCTACCTAATTACTAATAGCTACCTAGGTAAGTATGTACCTTCGTACATACTTACCTACCCTATCAACTAGGTAGCAGGTACCTACCCTAAGTATGTACTAGTTATTTACCCACTTTGGTACTTACTACTTACTAGGTAGGTATTTACCTCAAATATGTGAAACCTACTAGGGTATCTATTAGGTTACTAGGTAGGTTATATGTTATTAGGTAAGTACCTTAGTTAAGTACCTAAGCTTGGCTATTTAAGTCATAACATAATTGTTTATGATAATATGGAAACAACTTTTATCATGTTAAAAAACATGGTGCAATGGTTAAGGACTTTGTCCTTCAATGCGAAGGTGAAAAGTTCAAGTCTTCACAATTGCAATCTAATCTTATAAAGCTAACTAAACTAGGTTAGGTTGTTAACTTAAATTAGTTCAACCTAACCTAGATTATTAGTTAGGTTAACTTACATTCCTAGGTAAGTGAAGCCTATGTTTTTAACATGTGGGTTAGGTTTTTAGCTTAACATACCTTATGGGATTTTCTTCGATGTTTTTCATGATTGTAATTGCAAAAGCCATGATCATAAAAAACATTGTCCTCATGATTATGATTGCAAAAAAATTTAAAATATCACGGGTCCTATTCAACTACATAATTATGTAATCATGCATTGGAGATTGTGGCATTATGTATTCAGTAATATTAAATACCCCCTTTTTATTTGGTGAAAATCAAAAAGTAATATTATAGGAAAAATAGTGGTGAACTCCTCTCAAATTTGAGTTGTGGTGTGTCTTGTGAGTTGGGTTCCCATGGCTATTGTGCACCATTTTGATTCTAATTTCCATTAACAACCTTCTTTCTTGGTTTGTGCAAATTGATTTCACTTGAACATTTGTTTGTTAGTTCATCATAGTCCCATCATAAAACTCCCAT
>Ga0116228_10005121_pt1 | contig 11673 bp, 7 predicted proteins | sample S1TSphfallax_2_FD_89694 | JGI IMG/M metagenome (GOLD analysis project Ga0116228, IMG submission 89694) | Host-associated microbial communities from peat moss isolated from Minnesota, USA - S1T2_Fc - Sphagnum fallax MG | ecosystem: Host-associated > Plants > Peat moss > Unclassified | place: USA...
CAGGCTTGTCTACTGGAGTCATTCATGCATTGCACAAGGGTGGTGATGCCTTGCAATTTGAGAACTACAAGGGAATCATAATGGGTCTTGTACTAGCTAAGGTGTTTGCCATGATTCTAGAGGCATAGTTGAACAACTGGGCAGAAGAGAAGGGCCTACGTGCCAAGGGACAGGCTGGTTTTAGGAAAGACCTTCGCACCACGGATAACCTGTACATTTTGCGAACGCTCATTGAACAGAACACCCATAAACGCAAAAATGTGTATTGTTGTTTTGTGGACTTTTGCAAAGCTTTTGATACAATGCCTCGTGATCTACTATGGCAGGTGTTGGCTGAGATGGGAATTGTGGGTCGCTTCATGTAGTGTCTACAGAGCATGTACAACCAGGATAGCGTCAGAGTTATGCATCCAACAGAAGGGCTATTAGCCCGGTTCTCATGTGGCATTGGGGTCAAACAAGGTTATCCACTGAGCCCACTGCTTTTTGGACTCTACCTTGATGGACTTGAGAAGCATCTAGATGCACTTGATGGCAACAGCTCGCCACAGCTAGTAAACATAGTAGTCAAATTATTGCTATATGCAGATGATTTGGCATTGATGTCAAAGACCCCACAAGGGTTGCAGAAACAAATAGATGTTCTGTCTAAGTTATGTGTTGAACGATAATTGGTCATCAATGTGAGCAAGACCAAGGTGGTGGTGTTTGAGAAACGCCGTAGTGCAGTGCTAGAGTTCACATACAGAGGGACAACCATTGAGCAGGTTCAATCATTCAGATACATGGGCTTAGAGTTACATTGTACAAGAGGCATGGCAATAGCCATAGACAAACTAACTACTGTTGGGAAGAAGGCACTGTTTGCATTACGCTGCAGATGCAATGATTTGAGCATAACAGATCCGGAAGTAATGTGTCAACTATTCGACTCACTGGTACGCCTAGTACTTAGCTATGCATGCAAGGTGTGGACAGGTTGTACAGGGGTGAAAGGGTTGCAACAAGCAGAACAAGTACATAGAATGTTCCTCAAAGGAATATTAGGGGTCAATAAAACAACAAGCATTTTTGCTGTGTTGGGGGAGTTTGGAAGGTATCCATTGGAGTATTTCTAGTAGCAACAAACTCTCAAGTACTATGATAGACTACGGAATCCACACCAGATCGTCTGTTGTATTATGCCTACCAGACCCAGCTCTAGATGTTCAATGTGCTCAATGATAACCAACAGTGTTGGCTCCAGAACATGCAGTTGTGGCTTGACGACCAAGGGGTTGGGGTTTTCTATACTAATGTCAAGTGTGCTGTAGCAAGTGCACAGGCTTCTTATCTAGAATCCACTTATGGTGAACAGGCCAGAGCTAGAAGTAGCAAATTATGTACATACCAGTTGATGAACACAAACTATACAACATAATTTGGGTACTCATATGCACATTAGAATTATTTGTGAGTGATCACAAATGTTCAGCTCATGTAATCTTTGTCAAGGTTAAGATGTTCAAACCATTGTTTGGAGGTAGAGTGTGGCATGCATGTAAAGCCTGAGAGTGTACCGAGGAGAGATAGGGTTTGTCGCCTGTGTTCCCTAGGAGCGGTTGAGGATGAAGACCACATGTTGCTAGTGTGCCTAGCTCACCATGACATTCGTTGCAAGTTTGGTCAACAACTAAGGAAACAGTTGACACCGTGCAGCTTACTGCCTGAATTGATGCATTCGGCTATTCAGAAAGTGGTAGCTTTGTATTTAGTTTCTTGCCTAGACAACAGGAGTGTTTTGCTCAAATCAACTAAGTAATAGTCGTCAAATGGATCTCTTTGGTCCGGGTATTGACGTTAAATTAAAAGAAAGAAAGAAAGTTCCTCTCTCTCTCTCCTTGAAATCTCTTTTGTGCTCCAAGTGCCAAAAGTATACTGTTCATAAATTTTATTTTGACTAGTGGGAACTAATTCAAGGGTTAATACTTTTGGGAAATAAAGATTAATCTGGGGTTGAATCTTTTTGATAAATAGGATTGCTTTGAGTGTTAATACTTTTAAATCCCTTAAATTATTATACTCTATAATGAATCTAAACACAATATCTTGACCTTGGTAGGCAAGGCCCATAAAATAATGGAATACCATTTGCTGAGCTATTTAGCCATGTTGACTCTACCCATTCACCAACGCTAGGTACCATCCCAACTTTCTCATATGGAATGCCTGAATTCTGAAACACTTAGAAGCTTCCCACAGGCCGATGATTTAATCCTTCCTTCTCCATAATTATATTGGGATCCCAAGGCACTGCCCACTTTTGATTTTTTTCCTGGGCTGTTTAATTCATAAAAGGGATCAACTTCTTTTTCTTTTTGGTTGCTCTTTTGAAGCCCCAAGGGAGACCTTTCAAATTAGCCTCCAATTTTTTGTTCAAAGACATATGGGGAGCAATTTGGAAAGTTTTTGAACTCAAATTTTATGTCTTGTTCAAGTCCAACCTTTACAAATGATGTGAGATTTAGGTCCATTTGGTGAGATGAAAGCTGAATCCTCATCCATTCTCATCTTGTGAATGGATGATGGGCGAAATTGACTAACAAAATGTAATGTTTGTTGATAAATAAAACATGACCCCAAGTAATCTATGATCATGAATGAAATTAAATTTGATGGACAAATCTAACCCCATTAATTGGAATGAATCATGTCTAAGTGCAAGAACACTAATTTTGATGAATGAGAAATAACCCAACTAGGCGAAAATATTCCTAGTCGGTGAATGAAACAATTGGACGATTATTCATGATGTTTCAAGATGAATTTAATTTCATCCATGGAAAATCATCTAAAATTTTATTTCGATCATGAATTTCATTGGAAGAATATATAAACTTTCATGCATAAACTTGTGTGGATGAATTCCAATTGAATTCATCGACAAAATAAAACTTTAAATGATGTTGCATGTATGGAATTAAATCACTACAAGAAATCTTGCATTATGTAACCATGTGACTATTTGTCATTTCTAATTATGTTTTATAATTTTTCCAATTAATACACATCTTTTTAATTTTCTTATTATTTTTGTGATTATGGTGCAAGTACTGAATTGTACATCTTTCCATATTGACTAATTGGGTTTTTCATTCAGAATAGGTTTTTATGTTCGTTTAATTGTAAATTTAGTTGTAATTTGGTTTTTTTTTGTGATGTGCCTATACATTTTATGCAGATCAAAGTGTTTTGGACTACATTAAAAGTATATTTAACATCTAATCAAGGTTCATGAAGCATATATTAGAATTTATTTAACATACTTAAAAGTATTTAACCTACATTCAACACACATTACTTCATATTATGAAAGTATTAAAATGACATAATCTTAATGTCAAAAAAATATTCATTATTCAGAAAATAATATTATCAATAGATTGATAAGATAATGTAAAATATGGAATATTAATTAATTAAGTTGATGTATTATTATTTTGATGAATTAATATCTTATATTTATAAGTAACATTGATTATGAAATTAATAATCATTTATCACTTCAAACTAATAATTAATTGACTCAAATGAATACTATGAAATATTAATTAAAATTAACTGATATTTATTTAATGATTAAATAATTTCAAGAAATATAAATTATATTTAATAGTTTCATACCAAAAAATCAACAAATAATTTACAAAATGTTAATCAATAATTTAATCTGATTATTTAATGAATTAAATATTTTAATATATACTATTCAGTATATGCTGATTTATTTGATAATTTTTTCATTGTGACCTATTAATCAAACTAGAAACTATAAATAGCTAGTAGATAAGTTATTAATTATTTATTAGTTAATTAAAAATTCAAAAATTCAATTATGTAGTTGCTATTAATGATTGATTAAATTTATTTACTATTTAATTCATAATAACTGATTTTTATTAATTAGTTTAGAATTTACTAAAAGTTATTTAATACTTCAATTAGTAACTCAATTAGCATTCAACTTATAATTCATATTTACTAAGCAAAGTGATGGTAAATACATATTAAGAAATAGCTAATTAATAGTAATTTAACTTATACAAATTTTAATTGAAATTTCATTAATTTAATTATCTAGTTATTGGCAATTATTAACTCAAATTTTTTAGTTCATAAATTCAGAATTAATAATTAATGTTTATTAATCACCTCATATATTATTATGAGGGTAGATGCTACCAGCATTAAAAGCCTATTCCTAATTCTTGCAACTTTGGTAGTAGGCGAATTTGAATTAGTCAAATAACCACCGGTTCTTTTGTGAAACCTGTCAATTGTTTTACGGTTTTGATATATCTAAAACCAGCAGTTCTCTAGATCTGAAATGTTTGAAAAACCAGGCAATTTATTTATTTATAAATCAAATCTGCCCCAACACTGAATAGGTAGGGTGTTCTTTGCAAGGGGTGTTAGCCCATGCCGAAAATGGTGACCAAGTCTTTTGGGAAGAGAATTTCATGCAACCAATGGGAAGGCCCAAGCATGCACTTAAGGTGCCTTGTTTTTTTCCCTTTTATGTTTTAGGTGGGGGAGGGGTGGGGGAGAATTTTTTCATATTTCCTAGCTTCCCAATGTGTTTGCACTATGTTCCTTCAAGTTCCCAATGGGTTCCCCAATTTCGCAATGTTTTCCCCAACATGTTCTCCATACCACCTCACTTATATCCCATATGCATTGGAAAATGGTGTCCTCCTTTCACTTATACATGTGCGCCAAAGGGGAGGAAGTATATATTTCAAAATAAAGCCTTTTGTTTTGGGGAGTCTCTATAGTTTCATTTTTTTTAGCAATGCACCAATCAAATTGGCATGTTGCCAAAAAAAATTAAAATAACAAACTTGGTAGGCACCTCATCTAATTAATAGGAGAGATGACTATGTCCTCAAATTTATTTCCCTACCATTAGCCCAGGCCAAAAATGGTGACTAATAGGGAATACAAAAAGAACCGCATTGGTTTTAACCTTAGGACTAGGGCAAAGTGGCCAACCCGAGGTCAAGATGCCAAAGTGTTCAACAATATTTTAACCCTAGGTCAAAATTCTCAACAATATTCTAACGCTAAGCCAAAATGGCCTCGCCAAAACATGATTTTGCTCAACTTTGTGATAGAAACATCGCCTCGATAAAAGTCACACGAAAGTGGCCCACCTAGAAAGGATTAATAATTGAACACTTATGTGCGACGAGGAGGACGAGTACTATATGTAAAAGGAATTAAAAGACACATGCTCAACAAGAAACTAGTGTCCTAGAAGAAGGAGCTTTGGAAGCTAGAGGTGGATCATCAACTCTAATAGCTTGAAAATCATGCGAAGAGAATTTACATGTGAACATAAATCGTCAATTTTTTTTTGCATACATATTGTTTTGTGAGCTGGTGGTCTTGAAAACATCCTTGTTGTTAAGCTTGTATAGAGGAATATAGTGTGCATTTCCTACCACATATCATTGACAAAGTGTGTGAAGGGATTGAAGTTAGTGTGGACAAGCTGGTTCAACATAATGCTAGAAATAAGACAAGGCCTAGCATCTTCATAGCAAGTCTGAGCCTTGCACAATCCATTCTAACATCAAAGCCACCCATATTCTTGTTGATCATATGTTTGGCCCAAAATTTGCTAACATTGGTCTTGCACAACTCCTCCATAATGATGCAGAGAAACTACACACATTTGTGATTGAGACAACCTACACAAAACATGATCAACCACAATTCTCTCCCCATTATAAAATCCACCTATGAGTGACCCACTCTCTAGCCCTAAAGATGTGATTATTATCATGTAGTGATATGATTTTGTTCCAGTTTCCTTGTATATTGATAAGAAGGTGAGCTTCACAATGTTCAATAAATTGCCACTTTGCATTCGGATTCCAACATGTTTATTGACCAACAAGGGTTATGTTGCTTCTAAGTATGTGTTGTAAGCCAGCTCATTCCAAAAGTTGTTGTGTTTAGCTATGGCATTGTTTTGTTGGACCTTGTTACTAATAAGATTAGGAACCTAAACCCTAAGCTTCATAAACAACAACAATACCTACAATCACGAGTATGTAGTTCTTCCACTTCATCCCAACTACAAGTTTTTCCCTTGATTAGTGTTTTCTCATTCTCCACTACATTAGTTTGAAGTCTTGGCAACCTATCGTGATGTGGCTGTTGTACTTGTGGGAGTTGCATGAAGAGAAATTCAATTGTTACCTAAATGAGAATTTATGTCTATTCTATATTTTTGTTACTTCTCTAAGGACCATTTGCAAAAGATTAAGGGAATAAGAGTTTCACCCTTTGATTCATCTAAAAAGGTGGGTCATGGATTTGGCTTCTAGGATATTGAATGTGGGTTTAGTTGGGCATTCCATTAGGGAATGAGTTCCATCAACAAGCATGTTTTTTGGTGGTAATTGGAAGGTTTTATCAAGAGCAACAATGTTTTTCATGTAATGACCACACATCTTGTATAGGGTGCTTTTCATTGGGGAGTAGTGATTTTCTTTGCAATCTTATAAAAATGTGTTAAAACTCATGATGATGCATAGGCAAGGGCTAAGCGCAAACGATATGGGCCACACCCAAGTTTTATGCAAGGAAAAGAAGTTCAACAGCAACATTATCTTGCATTTGGTCAAGCAACAAACAACACATAACAACAACAATCATAGCACAAAATACATTTTGTTGAGCTGGTGGCCATGGGTAAGGAAATTTGAGGTCTCCCAAGATTGCAAATTCCACTAACTAAAACTTTGTAAATGTCTTTCGACCATTAGCCTTTTACAAAGACAAAAATTAAGCTTATTGTTTATAAGGAACTTGTTGAAAATTGGTAGCTCCTATTGGTAGCAAAGGTGGTCGCAAGCCATTCTTGGGAGTTTATCATAATGAGTTGCATAAGGGGGCTAACCCACAAGTAAGTAGACCATAGACCTTCCCTTAATCCCAATAATTATATATATACATAATACTAATGTTTATGTTCAATACACATGTAATTTATTATTTATATTTAAATCATTACAACATATCAAGTAATGATATATGATTAATAATAGTGTGCAACTATAATGTTTATTCATTTTATACACATGATATCTTAATATTTGTTTAAAATTATGATAAAAACTCATCAAGCATTAATGTACCCTATGTCATTGGCCCAAGTTTGAATGCATTCAATTGAATTTTCCTTCCAAACCCCTTTTTGCAATTTGTTTGAATTTCCAACAATAATACGTACCCATAAAAAAATCAATAATGTTGTTGTTCACATTTTAGGTCTCAAAATTACAAAACCAACTTTATTAAATCGAGCTTGGTGAGGGCTTTCCAACAATACCAATAACGCCCCCAAGTTCCAATATAGTTTTCAATCTTGGTTTTTCAAAAAATTCAATGAAAAAATGGTTCAATAATCAATAGATTCCAAACTATAACTCTAAACATTCTAAACCAAGTTGTTGCACCCCTATTCATTGAGAACTTTTTGATGACAAGTTTTATAACATAACCTAAGACATTGTGGTTTGGGAGATATCATTATGACAAAACAAAACAAACTACCTTCCTTCATGGATAAATAAGGTAACATGTGTTGTTGGTGCCAAATGTGAACACACTCAACTCATTTTCCCTTCTAAACCCAATTTGTTGTAATTTGTTTGAATTTTCAACAACAAAATTCATTCAAAATTCAATATCTTCCGCACCTTAAATATGAAAATTATGAAATACATTTCATTAAATCTAACTCAACGATTACTTTCCAACAACTCCAAGTACACCTTTGGATTCAAGTAAAATTTCTATTTATTATTTAGATAATGTTTATTAAAAAAATGGTTCAATAATCAATAACCTTTAGATTGTAGCTCCAAAACATTTCAACTAAAGTCAATGCACCCCTATTGATTGTTAGTTTTTCAAAGATATCAATAGCATTATATGAAGTAATTTGGTTTAAGAAATTTCAACATGATATAATAAAACAAAACAAATTATCTACTTTCATTAATAGATAAAATTATGTGTAAATTATCTTTGTATAAAATGAATGGTTATGTATGATGCAATGTTTTTTGTGCACACAAATAATAAAATTTGATTGAAGGAAATTTAAGGGAATTCTGAAATATAAAATTGTAATAATGTGCATTGTCAATGCACCTAATTATTATTTATATGTAAATTGGATTTTAGTTTACAACATATCAAATAATGATACACAATTAATATTTTAATGGAAATTAATGTTTATTAAATTTTATAGACTTAATATCTCAATGTTTTCTTTAAATTGCAAAAAAAAATCATTAAACATTAAATTACATGTAAATTTTATTTGTGGAAATGAAATTTCATGTATGATGCAAAACAATTTTTTGTATATAAATATTGAAATTTAATTTCAAAATAAAATTTAAGGAAATTTTGAAATATGAGTTTGTAATAATGTAAGTTTAATATATGTAATTAGTATTTATTTGTAAATCAAATGTTAATTTACAACAAATCAAGTAATGATACATAATTCAAAATTTATTGGAACTTTAATGTTTATTCATTTTTATACGTATGATGTCTTAATATATATTTTAAATTGCAATAAAGATTCATTAATTATTAAGGTACGGGTAAATGTTTTTTGTATACATGAATGATTACATGTATGATGAATTTTTTTGTGCATATAAATATTACACTTTAATTTGAAAATAAAATTTAAGGAAATTCTGAAATAGAATTCAACTTAATAATGTGTATGTCAAATACATGCATAATTTATAATTTCTATATAAATTCAATTTCAATTTACAACATATCGAGTAAGGATATATAGGTTTTTTTTTTTAATATGTTCAATACATGTGTAATTTATTATTTCCATGTATATTCAAATTTAGTTTACAACATGTCATGTAATGATACATGATTAATATTTTGTAAAATTTTAATTTTTGCTATTAGTCCCATTAAAATATTAATCTATTAAAATTATTTATTTATCATTAAATTATAATAAAATTTAGAATAATTAGTATATACACCCAATAAGTTATCATATAATTTCAGAAATTATTTTTATTTAACACTATTATACTATAAAATATTTGTTCTTATTTAGTATTTATTATACTAGGTCATTTAATAGTTCCAACAAGTTGGATAAAAATATGAATAAAAATAGTTAAATAACTAGCCTAACTTAATTAGTAGCTACAATATAATAATTATTGTTGTTGTTGTAATTGTAGTCAATTATTAATTATCACAACATTGTAATGATTATTGTAACTAAAATATAATATAAAACCTATTATTGAATATTTATATTTGAGTTAATTTTTTGTTTTATGAAATGTCAATAATAATTTATAATGAATTTTGAATTCAAAAAAATCAACGATAATTAATTATTTAATAGATAAATAATAAATTTATTTATTTTTCCAAAATAATAATAATCACCATATTATTTAATAAATGATGATAAGATGTTTAATTATTTAATTATATAACTATATAATTAAAAATAGTTGATGAATAATTACTACAAGTAATTAAGGTAAGTAGCTAGACCCAGGCTAGGTAGATTATTAGGTTAGGTTGAAGCCTAACTAAATTTAGATTAACTTGTACAAGTATATTACAATTATTTGAGTTGCAATTAAGTTACAACTAGGTTACAACTAGGGTAGACAACAAATGGTATTCTATCACCAAACACTTTCAAGTTTTCCCTCATTTCAACACCAAATTGAACGTTTTTAATGTCATTGGAAGTGCAAAATAAAAAGCTACAAATAGTTTTTGAACCTCAAAAGCAAAGGAACCAAATTAAATATGTAAGAAGAAAAAAAATGATATTTTTGTCTCTAGACCCCCTTTACTTCCAACAACTATATATTGTTTATTTCTCATTCATTTTGAATGATTTGAAAGGCTACAGATGCACTATTTCAAAATCTATAAAACTTGTTTAAAGTCAAAAGTAAAAAAAAAATAGTTGAAGAGCTAAAGCTTCAAAATATACTGAACACTTATGAAAAAATCCAAAGCACAACCCCCTTCACTTAGAAAAGGGCATATCTTGCTCAATTTCCATTAGATTGTAGCATTTTTTATAGATTTGGATATGCCAAGTGGAGGATTACAAAATTGTTTTAAGTTTCAAAAGGAACAAACTATGGACAAAAGAGTTATAATGATCCAATATCATTAAGTGATAGGTGTGTTATAACTAAAACTTTTATCCCATATTGTTTGGTTTCCATTCCATGAATCCAAACTATATAAAGGAGTGCACTAGGATTATTGGAAAACATAATAAACATGAAAATCTAATAGCCATTTGGGATGAGCCAATAAAAAAGGTTCAACCTTAAAGACTAAACAAAATGAAATAAAACTTCATTTATTAATTGCTATGTGGTTTAGGTCTAGGCCTAACATAGGTGCCTAAATCTAGCCCTAATTCTAACCTAGATTAGATGATCTATGTTTAGGTTTAACATAGGTGTCTAGGTTTAGACCTAACCTATTCTTAAGCACCATGTGGCCTAAACTATTGACGTGGATATGTCACGTGTCATTAAACTATTTGTGAACATGCCATGTGTCATTTAACTATGTGTTGATCCCACATTTTATGAATGTCCCACATATCATTGTCAATGTGTCACGTGTCACCAAACCACCGGCCAAATGTTCAATTTACATAGTTGCAACATAATCGAAATGTTCAACTTACATAATTGCAACCTACTTGAAATTAAAATTATATTTTTGGCTGATGTCATTATTAGTTAACAGATGAAGTTCATCCATTGGTTGAATGTAGTTGACAACATCCCTTGACTATATTGGTAGGGTAATTTTCAACTAAATTAGTAAATAATGGCATGTAGTGGCTATTGTTGTGATGTTGACATGTGGCATACATTTTCGAGTATAATTTCACTCTCAACTTGTATTTTTTGACATTACTAGATAGTAGTTGCAAAAAATATTTCCTAGTTACAAAAAATAAATTGTAATTATATGTGTAATTTTTGACTTGGTTTATAGTTGAACAATAGTTGAAAACGTAGTTGCAAAAGGGGGGGGTTTCTTCAAGTGTATACAACATGTTAATTGTAAACGTAAAACACAAAAAAAGAGCCTACATTTGTTTAATTTTATAGAATGTGCAAAACCATTAAAAAAAATGTCCACAAAAAAATGAAAAATTGTTTACCTTTGTTCTACAACCTAGCCATTTGAACTGTTATATGTTTTTTTGTCCATTGTCTTTTCGTTGCACCATCTTTTATAGTGGTTGGGTTCTTATGATTATAAAGGAAAGCCTTTTCCTTTTACTTTTCTGTCCTTCAAATTCAATTTAATTAAGAAAAACAACTTCAAGAAAACCAATAAAACACTTTGCATTTGTTACACATTGTTAACATTAAGGGGCTTCGCCATCATTTACAACAAACAAAAAAAACATGAAATGAAGACTTGTAGTGCTAACTTGCCCAAAACTTGGCTTGTTTTTGCAAAGTCAATAAAGGTTTTGCCAATCAAGATTCTTGAATAGCAAAGGTCTTGATGTTTATAGATTAACCATTGGATGAAGAGGCATAGATACCC
>Ga0116228_10005123_pt1 | contig 11672 bp, 12 predicted proteins | sample S1TSphfallax_2_FD_89694 | JGI IMG/M metagenome (GOLD analysis project Ga0116228, IMG submission 89694) | Host-associated microbial communities from peat moss isolated from Minnesota, USA - S1T2_Fc - Sphagnum fallax MG | ecosystem: Host-associated > Plants > Peat moss > Unclassified | place...
ATGTGCCTGAATTTCTCACTTTCCTTAATGGGTTAATGCAGTGTATTTGCGGTTGACTCATGTGTTGCATGTTGACTCTTTGATCATCTATTGTTTCCACTCCTGCCTAAGTTTTCAGTATTTTTCCCATCCTCTAGGTCTGGTTAAGTGGTTCTCAAGATGGTGTAGTTTATCATACATTCTATTACAAAGTTTGGAGAGTTTGAATGAACAAAAATTGCCCACAAGACTTCGTAATCTCAGATGATGTGTTGGATGCAGTGAATACAGTTCTGCAAGAGCAACTTTATGCATCACAACTCTCTCAGCTCCAAGAAATGGGGTTTTTAGATGCACAGCAAAATGCTCATGCCCTGATTGCTGTTGGTGGAAATGTGACCACAGCTGTGGAGTGGCTGCTTGGAAATCTCAGTTAGAATCATGATTATGGAAAGGATTTTCATTGAGCCATTGAAATGACTTGAAGGTCTGGAGTATGCTGGAAGGTATTTTTGGAGGGATTGTTCCACTGGTTGCTAATCCTCATTCCACTAAAATCGGCACACTTCTGGGAAGAGAGTTGAGAAACATCTGGTGGTAGTAGCCTGTAGAACTACAGAAGAGAATTGACTACTTTTGAGAGGTTGCTAATCCTTGTTCCACTAAAATCAGCACACTTCTGGGAAGAGAGTTGAGAAAATATCCAGTGTTAGTAGCCTGTAGAACTATAGAAGAGAATTGACTACTTTTGAGAGGTGTTGCAAATGCCTGATTCTTACCTTCTGAAAGGTCTGACACACCATGGGATCTATGTGAGGAGATACTTAACTGAGAAAGATGTTTCTGGTGACAGCAAAAGCAGGGTGAGGGTGGGGGAATGGGTTTGTTGTGTACAGTTCTCTATAGTTATTGAGACTCTTTTGAACTATGGAAAGGTCAAGCCCCTGCCCACCATGTTGGGTAAGGTGTAAGGCAAGTCCATTAGGGGGAGCTAAGCAATGCATCCACATAATGGGCTAGGTGAAGACCATTCCATGACATTAAGGTCTGGGCTGGCAGATTCAAGGATTTTGAAAGAAAATTCATGCTCAACAGACATTTTGGTCATTATTACAAGTGTTTTTTGTGCATCATTGATGGAAGATTATCTTATATAATGTGGACCAGAGAATGAAACAATATGCTGACCCTGACATTAATGTTTTTTGTTCAGCATTTGAAGGTTTGTGAACAGGGTATACTGGCTTGAAGTCAGGCCTAGCAAGACAGGCCTCTAGCATGCAGTAGCCGTTTTATGGTGTGTATTAAAGGGCCTCAATGGTCATTTCTGCCACTTGAAAAATTCCCTAGATTGCAGAATCAGCAGCTGGGCTGCCGATTCTGCCATTCTTGTCCCACCCCCGTCATACTCTCTTTGTCCTTTTACTCCATGGAACGGACAGCGAGTGACGGATTCTGGCAGATTCTCTAATACAAAAATGCCAATAACTTTGGAATAAGGTGAAAGAAATTTGGGTGGAAAAGATCGGACGGTGATAGGGGTTTTTGGAGCATGAGTGCGCGGTAATAGGGGATCAGCCTACAATAGTCTTAACTAAGACGGAACGGGTCACCCGGCCCATCGCCGGGGAACCAGGAATCCCAGGGAACAACGTTCGGATGTACATAACGCACCAAGTTTCTGTGGAGGATCGGTCCTAACGTGGGGTCTGTTCTCAGTTCCCAAGAAGTTCCCTCATCTCTCAGGGAACCTTAGGTCCAAGCATTCAGAACCGTTCCCGGTTATTTTGCTATGGCGTTCCCGTACGACCAGGTCCTTCGTTTGCGGCCTCTTTTAAAACCCTGTCGTGGAAGCTCTCGCTCGCTCGCTCGCTCGCTCTTGCTGCTGTTGTACTGCTGCTACTGCTGCCCAAGCTCAAAAGTTTTGCGTTGCAGAACTCCAGATCCAAATCCTGATTGCAAAACAGGACTTTCAAGCTCTCCGCCATGTGTCCCCACCCTCCCATTCTATAGTCCCGCCTTTTTACATTATTTTGGTTCTTGCGTAAGAAGAGAGAGATCTTGTTCTCTCTCACTCAAAGGTTGTCGAGAAGCCCATGAGGCTTGAGGATGTGGGGATAGGAGAATGGGATGCGGCTGCTCTGCTGTTCTGTGGGGGATGCGTTTCTAAACAGCTAAGGAATGAAGCTGGGCGAATGAGGAAGACTACAGGAGGAGGAGCAGTGCCGCATCTCGAGGCAGATCTGGAATGCAGCAGCTGCAGTAATAGGGAGCTGTAACCAGGAAGCGAGGCCGTGTCCGAAGCTTTTCTTGAGATTGGAGGGTTGATTTTGTTACTTGATCGGATCTAGAAAAGAGTTAGAATGAGTATACTCTTGGCCTTCATTATTGTATTGTAGTAGTACGTCAGTTTGTTTTTTGCTGTTGCTTCCTCTGAGAGATCAGGTCTGCTGGGGGCAACGACGGACGTTAGTGAAGAGGAGGGCTTGGGGGTTTTGAGAACAGTTTCTTTGTGATGGAGGATTTCGCCAACATACTGCAGAGAGACTATGGATTAAAACCGCAAGGAAAAGCAGCGCCGATGACTCTACTGGGGGCGACGACGACAGGAGGCACAGCAGCAACCGGGAGCCATCGACCTGCAGTCTCATCATTCGACGAAAGAAAGAGCTGGAGAGGTGGAAATGGATCTAATCGTTCCACTCGGGCTCCTTCAGCTGCAGCGCCTCCTGCTGCTGAGGGCAGGCAGGAGGAGGAGGATAACCTGTTTTTCAGGCAATCTAATGGCGTCTCTAAAGCTGCCAGTCGCAGCAGCGCAGACCCTTCTGTCTTCTTTAGGGCCTCATCTGACAAAGTCTACCAGGGCGCTACCAAGTAAGTTCTCTCGCCCTCGCCCTCTCCCTCGCCCTCAACCTAGCGCAGCTCAGTTTCTCACTCTTTTACTCTGTCCGGAATGTCCCTCGAGCTCTACCGGTATCGAACTAACATCACCGCTGGGCGATGATGTTGCCCTGTCAAGAGAGAGAAAGAGAGATGCGCTGTCACTCATGTAGGCTGATTTCTCCAATCAATGTAGGATCTTCTGTGTTGAGATGAGCTCGAGCTGTGTGGCTTCTTCATGGCTGGGATGATGTTGTCTAACAAGATGAACTTCTCTCCCTAGAAACAGGTCTCTTCTTGTTGTAACCTTCTGCAACTAGTCTCTAGCATACCTTTCTCCCTACAGATTTTTTGGTTACAGAGATTATGCCACAAGACTGGTGTTTCCTTCTCTTCTCTTATGTTGTTTCAAGGTAAAGGTTCTCTATTGTGTTCCTCTCTAAGTATAAAACCAAGAATTTAATTCATATGCTTCTTTTGCTTTCTGAATTTCCTCCTTGCAATCTGGGTCAGTTGGCCATGATTTGCCACTCGCTAAAATTTTGAGCCTTATTTTGAACTCTTTTCTAGAGGCATGAAGTTCAGAATGTGGCTTTCCTTTCTCACATGTCTATTGAGGAAGCTATTGAGAAAGGCCTTGAATTTTTTTTCAATAAACATGAAAAGCTTCCAGAGTTCAAGGGATATCTTGAGTGAATTGAGAACCAAAGTTCTTGTGTTTGTTGAGAAGAGGACCCATTGTCTCTCCGTCTTTTGTTCCTCTTCTCAATCTTCTTTTCTTGTTCCTTCAGGTGATGTGGATCAACATTCTTTCGATATGACTTGCATGGATATGTGTAGTAGTAATTCTATTTTTGTAAGTAACAAGCTTTATGTCTCTTCAGTTTTCTTTGAGCTTAATTCTCCAATAGGTATGTATGGGGTTTTGAAATCTGGCAGACTTAGAAGTCCTTAAACTTCATCATTCTTTTGATATGGCTCATAATTTTCAAGATGAAAAGTATGGTCCATGTCTTCCATTTCTTTGTGCTGTTTGGATGTTCCATGAAAACCTGATTATACCAAGATTTATTTGTGGAGCCAATTCTACTTCCCTCACAGGTGTTTCTAGGTGGCTCCGTATTTTCTACAAAGCTATACTACCTTTGGCCAATGATCTGTGTCAAACCTCAGAAAGCCTCCTGTTCCTTCTATTAGTAGTTGGATTCTAAATGACTCTACAGGAGCCATGGATGTGATGAAACTCCTAAATCTTTCAAGATTGGAGGTTGAGAAAACTTTCCCCTCTTTTGCTGCAATTGTTTGATATTTCAACTCTATATTCTAAGATCAACATGGTAGATCTAAGAGTTGGTATGAAAGTTCTGATTTATAGAGTGTTTGGTTGGATGTGATAGATTATGTGAACTTGACCCGAACTGACTCATGCTGTTTTAGACCTATGATGAGTACTTACATTATTGTGCTACTGTTGTTCCAAAGTTGTAGAAAGTTACCTACCCCTAGCAAGAACTATGTTGTCTCCACCAACAAGAATGATCAACCCTTTTACTTAAGATGTTGAAGGTGAAGTCTGATGGAGTGGTTTCACCATGGGTGACATCTGGCTTTCCTACCATACAAAAAAGATTACTCTGCAACTATAGGTCCTGAGATGAGCTCCTAATCTGAATGCTTGAACCTGACTTACCCAGTGTAGGGTTATGATTGCTTAGTGACAACTGTGGGTTTTTGTGGTGGCAGAAGTGGCTATGATGATGTATATGGTGAGCCGTCATCAGGGTCTAGCTTAACAAGTTCTAGTTTTGGTAATCTATTGGGAGGCTTCAATGGTTCATCATCAAAACTAAGGACATGGACAAGCCAGGGCTCCTTCAATGAGGATTTATTAGGTGGATCTGGACCAACAAAGATGCGGCCCATGGCATGGGCAGTATCCAATGATGTCTATTTAGCAAAATTGAAAGATCAATCTGAAAAACGGTCACAGTTGGGTTTGGTCAAAAATTCAGGGGAGGATGAGCTTCTGAGGCGATTTGGAGTTTCCAAGCCTGGTATGCAGGCAGGAGCATTTCATGGTTCCTTTGAGGGTGACTTATTGAGGGGAATTCGATCATCGAAGTCAGATGGTCCTATGCATAGCTCTGTTGATGGGGATCTCTCAGGAGAATTTGGGAAGCCAGAGATCCACAGGCCTTTATCAGCAGTTAAGCCTCCTCCAATGCATCCCTCTCAGTCAGAATCTAAGGAGAGTGATGTTCTCCCAGGGTTTCAGATGGGAGAGCCAATACAGGCAACTGAGTCTACTGAGAGCACTGTTGCTCCAAATTCAACATCTATTGATGATCTTCTCTCATCTCCAGCAGAAGCAGATATGTCTGCAGGAATCAATTCCAGCTCTGGCTCTACACTGCCAGCATCTGAAGCATCTGCATTCCCTGAACCGTTAGATCCTTCAAGTGCTGGGAGCTCAGGACCCAAAAGTCTCTCCAGGGCCAACTCAAATACAGATGTTGGGGTGCATGGTCCATTGGATGGGCATCTGAAGCCAGTTCCTGTAGCTACTGCAAAGGCAAAGGAGCCTTCCAGTCCAAGCAAGACTGCAGCTGATTCTGGTGGCAGTATCTCCTCTGGAGGTGTACATAATAGTGATGGCAGAGCTGTTCAAAAAAGTTTTTCTAACAGCCTTTTTGGTTCAAATCATATGGACAGCCCTGTTTTGTCCCCAATGTACCCCACACAGCCTTTGAAAGGAAAACAAGAAGAGCAGTCTTCACATGACTTCCAAACATTTGATGAGCCAGTTGCTGTCTTTGAGGTGAAATCACCACCAAGTGATGCTGGTATGCACCAGAGCAGTAACTACCATGCAGCTGCAAAGATCAAGAATTCAACAGGAGAAATTTGGTTGACTATCAATGATGTAAAGCTTGTGACAAAGCCATCTGCTTCTCCACCTCCATCACGAGATCCCCCGCATCCTCCTACTGAGAAGGGACAGCCAATACCTGTTGTCCTGCCAGATATCATCATTGAAGATCTAGGAGAGGTGGTGAAATCTTCTAGGCAAGGCAGGAGGGGGGAAGGGAAGAAAGATCATGCAAGAGAGGAAGAATGGGTGAAGGGCAGAGAGGGGGGCACAAGACACAGAGTTAGATCAAGAGATCCAACCTTCTTGATAGAGCCAGAGGTTGGGGGTGAGAAGAGGGATTCACAAGTCAGGAATCACACACAAGAAATCACTGCACAAGAGAAGGTGAGGACTGTACAAGATAAGTCCACACAAGGGGTTGACGTTCAAAGAGCAATTGAAGAGAGGGTGGCTAAGCAAGAGAAGGCAAGGGAGAGGGAAACTGAGAGGATTGCACAGAGAGCCAAAAAAGCTTCTGAGAGAATAATGGCAGAAGCAAAGGAAAGATCTGAGAAAGCCGCAGTTGAGAGGGCTGTTACTGAAGCTCGCGAGAGGGCTGAGAGAGCAGCTCTTCAGAGAGCTGCTGCAGCCAGAGAACAAGAGCGGGCCAAGGAAAGGGAAAGGGAAAGGGAAAGAGAGAGACATGAGACAGAAAAGGAAAGGGAGAGAGAAAGACAGAGAAAGGAGAGGGAACGAGAGAGACAGCGAACTGAGAGGGAAAGGGAGAGAGAGAGAAGGGAGAGGGAGAAAGAGAAAGAAAGAGAGAGAGAGCGTGAAAGAGATAGGGAAAGGGACAGTATAAGAGCAAGGGAGAAAGGGGCAGCAGAGCAACTGCGCAAAGAGTCTGCAAATTTTCGAGCAACTAGTGAACCAAGGCAACGCCCATCAGTCAATCCACTGTCATCTGGCCTGTTAAGGCCTTCCTCCGGGAACTTTGTGAATAATGTATCAGGGGTTCCATTGCAGAGACATTCCTCAGGGGCACAGAAGGCGGTTGATGATTGGACATCATTCTTTACTCAACCTACAGCCCTTGGGGATGAGTTCCGAGAAACAGAAGGGGAGCCTGCTGAGAGGAGAAGAATACGACTTGAAAAGCATCAACGTATAGAGGAACGTGCTGCCAAAGCCTTGGAAGAAAAGAATCAACGTGACATGGCACTCCAGATGGAGCAAGAGGAAAGACATAGGTTGGCTGGAAACTTGGATGCAGAGATACGGCGTTGGTCCATGGGTAAAGAAGGGAACCTGCGCGCCTTGCTCTCATCATTGCATTTGATACTGTGGCCTGAATGTAACTGGAAACCAGTGTCATTGACAGATCTCATCACTGCACCTTTAGTGAAAAAGGCTTATAAAAGTGCAATCCTTTGTGTGCACCCAGACAAGGTCCAGCAAAAGGGAGCAACAGTGCAGCAGAAGTACACTGCTGAAAAGGTATTCGATCTTCTCAAAGACTCTTTTGCAAAATTCAATGCCAATGAGCTATGTTGAACAATCAGTTTCTCTGCCTGTGTGTGTTGAATGTACACACATCTATTGTTTTAAGTCAAGGCTGAAAGGGGCTCAGATGATTTTTTTTCCAGATGTGGGTTAGGCATAATTCTGGGACACTGCTCTCCCCTTGATGTAATATCTTGCATCACTACCCTGCAAGCTAATCACTCCTCTGTCCAGGCTGATGAAGATTATAGCTCTTAGATTGGCTCCAAAGTTCATCTGATCTTTGGTTGCCACTCTTGATTTTCCAGTCCTGATCAAAAGTATGATTACTTCTGTATATTCAAGTCTGGATGAACAGGATAGCATTTTCCTTTAGCACATGATTTTAAATTCTGAATTTTACTGAGCTGGGCTGTGTGTTCTCATGCAAACAAAGATCTGAAAGAGAAATGTATGACCAGGAAGCAATGACTTTAAGATTTCATGCTCAAATGCTGGAACTAGTTCAACAAGATTGCTCTAATAAAAGGAGATGCACCAACTTTTTATGTATAAAACAGCACTAGATATGGTTTTAATGTCAACTTAAGACTTGTCCCAGATATCAATGTATAATTAGGTCCTGATTTGCAACTGATAAATCCTCTCAATTGCTCCAGCTTTATGCACATTGCAGGTTTCTCCTCTGCAGCTGCTGAATCCTGTTCTTCAGGGGTTTCTGTCTAGGGTAGGGGCATTCCCAAGGGGCCTAGGATGAGAAGGCTGAGTCTGGCTCTGCATTTTTAGGATGTCCCCAATCTGTAGGCTTTACCGATCATAAAGCACAACACAAAGGTTGTCTGTCATAAATGGAATAACCTTTGTCCATGGTATTTATGATGGAATAACATTTGTGCACTGCATTTCATAAACCTGGCAGGCATTAGGCTACACTAAACCTACATAAATCATGATGCATGCCTAGGAGTGGAAGGTTTCTTATTCTGCTCCTTGAGAGGGAGGGATTTTATGCCTTCTTATAGGTCTAAGGTCTCTCTGAGTCTCAATGAGTAGGTGTGATATCCTCTTTTCTAGGAAATATATTCATGGATATAAGGTGCCCTCCAAATACACTAGGAAATTTTGCAGAGTGCTGTTTGATAAATGCAGTATGGAAGGGAGTGATGCTACCTCAACCAATCTTCCCATGTTCTCATTCAGGGGAAAGATTGCACCTTCTACATGGTTGGTACCAGCAAAAAATGGTGGTCAGGTCTTTAGTCCTTATATGAGGTTTAGGGTTCAAGGGATGGTCCTTTTTGCTCAGTCAATGGGTAGGGTGCCCTGAGTGAAAAAACTGTGCAGGGGAGCAAAACCAGGGAGAAAGCTTAGTGAAAGCTCAAAACCAGAAGGAAATTGAGCTTGCAGTGGTGATTGATTGTTCACTTTTTCAGGTTTTTTGGGCAGGCAATGTATGAGTGCATGGCCATGCTAGTAATATTCATTGCATTGCCATGTTATATGTCCATATTGGCTCACCATCATGCATGGCTGTCATGACCATCCTAGCACTTCATGCAACACCACAATCATGCATCCCATGACACACATACAATGCAGTTATTTATAAGGCATCAATCCACCCATTGTTGAATAGGGACCTGCCATGTGTCCAGAACATAGACGGAATTATTTTTAAAAAGTTCATGGACGAGAAATGGCAATGTTTACAAGTTTAGGGTTCAATTCACTTCTTGTCAATGGTAAAGTGCCAATACAATGCGACCACATCCCTGCAATGCTCTAAACATTAGATCTGAAGTGTCTCTACAATGTTTCAAATGTTATGATGAGTTTTGTGCCTCTGAAACACCAACACCCAGCTGAAGTTTCTTATTCATGTAAGTTACAATTTTACCCATCTTGTAGCTTAGAGGTGAAACTGTTTATTGATTGTAATGTTGAAGACAAGATGTGGGAAGTGCTAAATTTTGCAAATAATTGTGCATTGGTATTAGGTTTCCAAAAACTACATCAATTTAAAACATTACATTGATATAGGGTAATTACACTTATCACTGAACACTTAGTGGCTTTGAGGAGGTTGAATCCCCCACACATTGGGAATTTGATTTTTGGGTTCCAAAATAATTTCAGCTTTCCACCTAGAGCTTCCAATGTCGCAAAAATCGCTCAATCCGATAAAAGAATGAAGAAGATACAGGATGCTTGGTGTAAGGGGGTTTAGTGTTTGGTGATAGATGAATTAAAACAAATTAAAATTTCAAGCTTAAAATCTTTAATTGTTGAATCTTTGCCTTTGCAATATAAAGAAGTTTTGTAAAGCCCTAGTTGGTGCACTCATCAGGTTTTTAATCACTCAAAAATGGACTGAAAATGAGAAAGATATGAGGCTCAGAGAGAACAATTTTTTCAAAAAATTAGAAACAAACTATCACTCATCCTCTTCCTGTGTTTCTTGCGTTGCTCCTTTTACTTCTGACACTCAAAAAACATTTGTAAGCCTCCAGTTTGTGCATCCAACAACACAAAAATCTCTCAATTTGATTAAGGTATGACATAAGTATTGGGAAGTGTTCAATATTAGATATGTGTTCGATGATAGGCATAGTTACCCTAGTAGAATAATGTGTCATTCATAGTTTCAATTACATTTTAGTGAAGTTGGAGTCAATTTAGACCCAAAGGTTATAGATACACAAGTGTTTTATCATAATGTTTTTCAATAGTATCATATTGATGTAATTTTGCATTTAGTTTCTATCCAATATTTTGTGCTTATTATGCGCCTTTGATTATGTATGTGCACACCAATAATTTGAGTAATAGTAACCAAAGTATAGGGTACCATGGTGTTATTTTTGTGCTATAGAGGTTGTTGTCAACATTTTAACAATTGATGGATTATTGCATAATTGTGAAATGTTTCCTAGTTTAAGCAAAGAGTTTGTAACATTCAACCATACTAGTAGCTTGTTTGTAAAGCAAATCAAGTGGGTGAAGGTACCTTACCCTAAGGTTAGTTTCACCATTAAATAATCCTCAAAATAGTGAAATGAAATTTTGTGTAAATATGAAGTTGACATGTTGAAAATCATTGTAATTATGGTAGACTACACTCTGAATAATTTCACTACTCATATCACAATATTATAGTAGATGATGAAAATAATAATAAATTTTCAAAATTTTAAAACGAATTCATTTTTTAAAAATAGATAATTATTCATTTTGTCAATGTGGAAACTGACCCTAGGCTATGGTATCATAGACATTGACCGACACTAATGGAAAGTGGTACCCACCATTATAATTCCAATGTTTTTTTATCATATAACATTGAAACACTAATATCATAGTCCCTTTTCACATTAGGAGGTAATTAAATTATTTTTGGAAATGTTGAATTTTTTAAACGCCAAATATTAAGGAAATTATTACCCTTGAATGCCGAAATTTTGGGGACTTGGTTAGTTTTGTGTGGCCGATAAATTACCTACAGCATAGCTTGGTTTTTTTCTACTTTGCAATGATTGGGGCTTGGGGGTTTTTCTCTCAAGGGGATTAAGTTTGCATAAGAATGTTGAATTGTAAACATGCAAATAAATGCATGTTCTACCACAAACAACAAAGACTATGCAAGTAAATGATAGTGGTGGCACAAGTGGGTTAAGTGTTCTAAGTTGTTGACCTCGGGCTTGGAGGCCTTCATTTTGGACCTCACTCAACCTCACTACAAACCATGCAAACAAAACATTGTAGAATGTTTTTTCAAATGCAGTACAAAATCTTGAATTTTTTTTTTCAAGAAATCAAGAACTTGCAAATAGGCCCTAAGCACAATGAAATAGCTACTCACATTTAGATGTAACATTGATATTGATATCATACATATGTACACACAATCTATCATCATTGCTGATTTTTTAACATAATAGTAGGCTGAAATTTTCATAAATAATAATTATTAATATCAAAATGATTTTTTAAAAATAATTATTTGGCACCCAATTGCTGAACCTGAAAAGATAAATACACTATACTAGTTGCATAGGTTAATTTAAATTTTTAATTTATTGTGTTCATGAGCTCATGCATTATTATGATGAAGGTTTTGTTAAATGAAGGTTTATAAATTTTTTTAAAAAAAATTTAAATTTTTTATTTTTTTATTTTTTTTACAAATCAAAAATTGCTATTGTGGATGTTTTCATTTAAAAGGGGGCGATGATGCAAAATGGGGAGGATTTCATAAACAAGGATGTGACACATGATTGTTCATCATCACAAGAACACCATATACGAGACATAGTTACTGTTTAAATGCTCTTGAAGGGTAAGATAGGAAACTTCTAATCTTACAAAACTTTGAGTTTTGTTCAATAGATATGGAGGGCATATATAGGAATTTGTATCAAGATATCCACTAGAAGCTCATTTCCTTGCATTGGAGTTTCCC